>Ga0075122_10001013_pt1 | contig 20738 bp, 20 predicted proteins | sample AntAceMetag02UKB_FD_69790 | JGI IMG/M metagenome (GOLD analysis project Ga0075122, IMG submission 69790) | Saline lake microbial communities from Ace Lake, Antarctica - Antarctic Ace Lake Metagenome 02UKB | ecosystem: Environmental > Aquatic > Non-marine Saline and Alkaline > Saline | place...
CTCATCTAATGAGCTTTTATTGGTGACTAAAATATTTTCTCCATCAATATTTTCTAATTCTAATAGTTTTTTGATCTGTCGATTTTGTACTGGATCATCATCAACCATCAATATATTAATTGTCATTTTTTATAGGTAATGCAATTCTAAACATGGTGTTCTTATCTGGACATTCCACTAAATCAAGAACACCCCCCATTTCTGCACACAGTTCTCCTACAATTGTAAGTCCAAGTCCAACTCCTTCTTCTTTTCTTGTGAAATAGGGATCGAAGATAAAAGGGGAGTCATCTCTTTCAATTCCGGGGCCATTATCTAAAAAAGAAATTACCAATCCCTCATTACTGATATTTAATTTTATCTCTATACGTTTACCCTTCTTTTTAGTTTGATTTAACCAATAAATACTATTTTGTAATAAATTTAAAATAATTGTTTGAAAATCTTTATCACGTATTTTGACGTTAGTTTTAGTTTTGGGAAGAGAAATTAGAATTCCTCCTTTCGAAAGTTCCTTCTCTAATAAAGAAAAAACATTAGAGATAGAATCCTCTATTACTACTTCAGTTAATTGCTTGTTTCTTCTTCCACTAAATGGTTCTAGTCTTTGAAATAAATTTCTTATTGTTTCTCTTTCATCATTTATTACCTTTAAATTTTCTTTTAATTCTTGAATATTTGGATTTTCTTGATTTAGATTATGATCCATAATTTTGAACTCATTTTTTGTTTTTGATAGATAAGAATTTCCATCATGCAAAACCGTGTCAATTAATTGACCTAATGTAGACAATCTACGATATCTTGAAAGAACCTCCTGTACTTTTAAGAGCCCCATATCTATTTTTTCTTGAGTTTTTACTAAAACTACTGTGGCTTCAGCATCGTTTGGTAATTTTCTTTGAACCATCTCAATTACAGGAGTAATATTTATATCAGAAAATATGCTTTTATTTTTTGACTCTTCAGAATCTTCTTTCTTCCTTCTCTCTTTGTATCTTTTTGCCTCTAATTCTTCAAGTATCTTTTTAATTATTTCTTGAAAATCATCAAATGAATCACTTTCCACTATTCCTTCCCGATTACTCTGATCCTTAAGGGTGGGGTTAGTCTCTAGTGAGATTGAAACATAACCTACAAGTTGATTATTACTTAGACGCATTGTTGGATTTTGCACCCTTCTCATATTAAGCCTTAGCCAATCGTTTTTTAAATCCCCATAAGGAAATACCCTAAATCCATCCCTATAAATACTAATCCCTGAAGCAGCATTTAAATCGCCACGTATATTTTTTAAAATCTTATTAGACCTTAAAGCCCAAGATTTCATCGATTCAGAATCCCGGTCCCAAACTCTGAATTCAAAATTAAATGAACCGCAAGAAGGTTTTCTTCTATCAGATAGCTCCAAAGACTTATCTATGCTTCCTTCATCTTTTTCTGAGCTTATATAAACTGCATTTAATATGCCCTCCTTGTTTACACTTCCCCTTATAGAATAGGTGGGGTAATTTAAAGAATCGGGAGCTTCAATCTCCCCATTTAATTTCTCAAACTTATCAGGTAATTTTAAATGGACCTTAAATCCTTTTATTGGAGAAATTGGATTAATAAGCCTTGATAGAGTAGTTTTTAACTCCCTTAATTTATCCCAGTCCCATTTAGAGTTTAGATTAAGTAATGATATTGAGGTACCAACACTATATTTATTTATATCTTCATATTGTTCCCATTCACAATTAATCTCATCAAGATATTTTTCTTCATTACTAAAATCTTTCCAATTAAAATTAGCTTCAACTGCGAGAGAATCTTTCATTTTTGTTATTATTTTCAAATTTTTGGATAGTTTAGCAGAAGCGAATCTCCCAACCCCCTTCTCTCCCAATAATCTTCTTCCTTTTTTAGATGATTTTTTCCCTTTTTTAAGAATTGAGGCAGGCTCAAACCATCCTTTTTTCAAGGTTTCCAGATCCATTCCAATTCCATCATCAATTATTTCTATTTCACCTTCTCCAGATTCTATATCTCCTTTAAAGATAATTTCTATCTTCTTTGCATCTGCATCATAAGAATTTTTAACTAGCTCAACTAAGGCTATAAGATCATTACTGATTAATTCTTCTCCAATCGTTTGAATGATTCTAGCACGAGGCCTGAAGATCTCTTTCCCACTTGTTTGCTTTTCCATGATATCACCACTATAACACCTTTTTTATTGCTTTCGCTACTGCTTTAGCCATATTTGGAGGAACTGCATTGCCTATTTGTTTATACATCTTTATCTTTCCTCCTACAAACTGATAAGTGTCTGGAAATGACTGGATTCTTGCACACTCTCTTTCTGTCAATTTTCTTATTGAGCCAACTTTAAATCTGTCATTGTATTTTATTAATGCCTCACATCCATCCTTGTAATATCTTGCTGAAATGGTATAAGACTGGTCGTCCATTTTTAAAAATTGCCAACCAAATCCCCTTTTTAATTCTTTATTTCTTTTTGCTCTCCTTAAAAAACCATCAATTAATCTTTGAGAGTAAAAATATTTCTCAGGTATTTTATCTTTGGGAAATAATAAATCTCCTACAACAACCTCTTTAGTTTTTTTAATATTAAATTCAGCATCTTTTATTTTTGAACCAATCAAAAACATTCTTTTTCTTTTTTGAGCAACACTATAATCTTTTGAATTCAATAAATAGGGTTGGATATAATATCCACTTTCTTTTGCCAATTCTCTTACAATATCCATAACAAGTTTACCAGACTTATCTTTCATACTCCTAAATCCTTGAACATTTTCTATGACAAAAAACTTAGGTTTAAATTCGCTAACTACCCTTAGAAATTCCTGAACCAATTTATTACGGGGATCATTAGGATTTCTTCTTCCAGCTAAAGAAAATCCTTGACAAGGCGGACCACCGATTACCAAATTAACAGAAATTCTCTTTATCTTACTTATTATTTGTTCCTTAGTTATTTCAAATATATCTCTACAGATAGTTTTAGCCCCCTTATGATTCAATGCAAATGTTTCCAATGCAGATTTATCAATATCAATCCCCAGAATGCTCTTAAATCCCGCTTGCTTAAAGCCCTCGCTCAAACCACCTGCTCCACAAAACAAGTCAATTATTATTGGCACTTCTTTTTTCATAAAAATATTATACAAATAGACTTTATAAATCCCAGGTGTTATATTTTAATCTTTCCCTGCACAACCAAACATCCCTGCTTAACCAATCCCAATATTTCCTTCATTTGACTCTCTAACGCATCAACTCTTTCTTGTAAAACTTCTTTTTGATTTTCAGATATTGTTAACCTTTGCTCAATTTCAGTCTTAGTAACATCAATTAACAAGTCTTCTTCTGAAATTGTATCCCTCATGCCAAGCATTTCTGAATAATAATGAATCTTGTCTGACTTTTTCCAACCAAACCTAAACTTTAAAGCTGATTCAGATTTATATCTAGGCAACCAATAACAACAACTACAGTGTCTGAAATCGTACATTGTAAGCTCTGAATATCTCTGTCCTGCAGGGCTTTTTTTATCTCCTAAAATTCTTTTAGCAATTCTTTTAAGATGTTGATTAACTGCAGTATAATTTATTTTAAACAAATAATCTTCTTGACCTAAATTTTTATCTTCAATATACCCTCTTAATAATTCAGAACATATCATTAATTTTATTCTTCTACCAAAAGTTTTGCTTATTTCATCTCGAATATTAACTTCCTTACAATCATTGTACAAATCAGAAACCTTAATATTCATAAGTTCAGTAGGAGCTCTTATTCCTGTATCAAATAAAAACATCATTAAAACCTTATATTCATATTTAGTATTTTCGCATAACTTCTTTATTTGCTCCTTTGTTAGATAAACCCATTCAGGCTTATTATAACTTGTATCTAAATCTGCAGTAATATCTAGAATTTCTATGCCTTGTTTTTTATTTATTTTCTGCCACCAGTGCCAGAATGCTTTAAATATTTTAACAAAATCTGCTGTTGATTTGTATATCTTTCCATCTTGCCTAAGAATTGTGCCATTTCTCATCCCTGTAAAAAATTTATGCACTTGAATTTCTGTTACCTCTGTAATTTTTTTTGATCCAAATTCTGCATCAAATCTCTTACTAAGAGATATAAGCCTTATTTTTAATGAGTTTAATCTAATATAACTTCGAGCACCTTTTTTAGTAGAAATAGCTACATTTAATCCCATCTCCATATCCTCAAGATATTTTAAAATCAGATCAGAGTCATACTTACTTATTTCAGGGATTCCTTTTTCAGACTCCTTTTTCCATTTAATGTATCTCTCTTTATGTTTATAGGGGTCTATCTTTACCATTGTTCACTTAAATTATTTATTTTTTATAAAGAATGTTGGTAAAATGTCATTACAAGAATACCCCTGAGTATCACATTTTACTACACTACCCGGTCGGGGCATTTAGTTTTTTCTATTTGTGTTTGGGATTTAGGCTAGATTTATAAATAATATTGATTATTCATTAATATGAAAATATTTAGTGAAAAAATATGGAAAAGACATACCAATCCTTTGAGTGGCTGGACTCGAATAATTGCCTTCTTCTTAATTCCAATACCAATCTGGTTCAAAAATTGGTATTTGTTAATAGGGCTTTTAATATTTTTTGCTATTAATCCTATACTTTTTCCCGAACCAAAAAGTAAAAATAATTGGATGAGTAAATCTATTTTAGGTGAAGAATTATGGACAAAAAAAGGAGTTCTTCAAAAAGACTTTCCTACAATCTTAAATCTTTTTAATGGACTTTTCTTTTTTGTTTTAATTTATGGGGCATACAATAACCTTTTAGAAATAACTGTTTTTTCTACAATACTATCAAGTGTTTTCAAACTTTGGTATTTAGATAGGATGGTATTTTATTATAAAAAATAAATACTTCTTAGCCTAAGAAATGGTTAGATGTCCGGCAGTCAAATCCCGCCTAACTCCCGGCAGGGGTATTTATATTGGGGTAATTTTAGAAAGACTTAACTAGATCAGGATATTAGGAAAATTATGAAAAGGGTGATTTTGTATATAGCTCAAAGTTTGGATGGATTTATTGCAAGAAAAAATAAGTCTGTTGATTGGCTTGATGCATATTTTAATAAAGAATTGGCTAAGAATCATAAAACTTTCTTCAATAAAATAGATTCTGTGATTGTTGGAAATACAACTCAAAAACAATTTCCTCAAAAATATGAAGGAAAACCTACTTTTGTATTTTCAAGAAAACAAAAAGGGCAAGATGAAAATATAACCTATGTTAATGGAAAAGTAAGTACAGTTATCAAAAAATATAATCCTAAGGGAAATGTGTGGGTGGTAGGTGGATCAGATATTATTAGTCAGTTTCTTAAAGAAGATTTAATTGATGAAATGCGTATTTTTACTATGCCAGAACTTTTAGGGAACGGGATTCCGTTGTTTAAAAAATCAAATATGCAAAGAAAATTTAAATTGATGACTACAATAACTCATGGAGAGGTTGTAGAAGTACGTTACAAAAAATTAATCTCTAAAAATTAATTAATACTTTTTTGCGATATATTGTTTTAGGGTTGGGCATTTTCTTAAATCAAAACCTTTATAATTATGTTTTTCTTAGATATTTTAAGTTATATGCTATTATGGCAAATAAAAAAAGAAAAAAAGGAGGTGTAAAAAAAATGGGTGAAGGTGCTATTGGAAAGATACTTGCTCTTGCAATGTGGATAACTGGGATTCTAGTATCTCTTGCGGTTGGTTTTGGAATGATTTCTGGAACTTTAACAATTCCTTATGTTGAGGTAATTGTTCCTATTGCGGGATGGATCGTGGTTGTATTGACTCTTGCTAGTGTTGTTCTAGGAATTGTTGATCGATTCTAAGTTTTTACTTTTTTTACTTTTTTTACTTTTTTTATTTTAGTTTTATTTTGAAACAGAAGTTTTATATATTGAATTTTCCTTTAAAAGTTATGAAAAAAGGGATTTTTATTTTTGGAATTTTATTAATGGGATTAGGATTAGTTTTTGCTCAAGGTAATGGAAATCAAGGAGATTCTTCTGGATGTATGGAAGATGCAAAAGTTTGTGATGATGGAACTATTGTGGTTAGGGTTGCTCCTGAATGTAATTTTGAAAAATGTCCTAGTGATTCTACCGATAATGTTGCTCCTCTTTCATCAGGAAACTATTATCTTTCTGAAGGATATAATTTAATGATTCAAAATTTAGAGAATAATAGGATACAATTAAAAGTTAGAGATAGTGAGGTTCATACTGGATTGAATATTACTTCTGAGAAAATTCAAAATAGAACTAAATTAAATGTTGCACTAAGTAATGGTAGGAATGCTGAAGTTAAGGTTATGCCTGATGTTGCTTCCGAAAAGGCTTTAGAAAGATTAAGATTAAATGTTTGTTCTGACGCAAATAATTGTTCTATGGAATTAAAAGAGGTTGGAAAAGGTGAACAGACTAAATTAGCTTATGAATTGAAAACTCAAAGACAGGCTAAATTTTTAGGATTATTTAAAACTCAAATGCAAGTCCAATCTCAAGTTGATGCAGAAAATGGGGAAATTATTCAAGTTAAGAAACCCTGGTGGGCTTTTTTAGCTAGTGAACCTGAAGAGTTTATTGAATAAGATTAAGATTAATTTTCAATATATTTTTATAGTTAAATAATTAGATTATATTATGGATTGGCATGCATTATCTGAAAAAGAGGCTATTGAAAAGTTAGATTCTAATAATGATGGATTAGATTCTAATGAAGTATCTAAAAGACTTTCTCAATTCGGAGAGAATAGATTAAAGAGGACTAGGCATTTTGATGCGATAAAGGTTTTTTTGAATCAATTTAAATCATTTCTAATTATTATTTTAATTGTTGCGGCATTTATTTCTCTTTTTATGCATTCGGTTTTAGACTCAGTTGTTATTTTTGTAATTATTTTTTTGAATTCGGGGTTAGGTTTTGTTCAGGAATATAAAGCTGAAAAAGCTATTGAACAACTTAAAAAAATGATGGTTCCTGAGGCAAAAGTAATGAGAAATGGTAAAATAATGAAGATTAATTCTCATGAAATTGTTCCGGGAGATATATTAGTTTTAAAAGAAGGTGATAAAATTATGGCAGATGCTAGGATTTTACATTCAGATGGATTGAAAGTAAATGAAGCTGCCTTAACTGGTGAAAGTGTTGCGGATGAAAAAATTTCTAAGAAACTTAAATCTACGATTCCATTAGCAGATAGGAATAATATGGTTTATCAAGGAACTATTGTTGTTTCTGGGGGAGCTAGGGTGATTGCAGTTAATACGGGCATGAAGACTGAATTGGGTAAAATTTCTACATTAGTTCAAGAAGTTACATCTGAAAAAAATCCTTTTAAAGAAAAATTAGATTCGTTTGCAAAGGCGATAGGCATATTTATTTTAATTTTAGCAGGAATAATTGTAACTATATTGCTTTTAATTGGGGGAGAGGCATTTCAGTCTTTTTTAGTGGCAGTTAGTTTGGCTGTTGCAGCAATTCCAGAAGGATTGCCTGCAGTTATTTCCCTTGCTTTAGCATTAGCAACAAAAAGAATGTTAAACCACCATGTTTTGGTTAGGAAACTTCCTGCTTCAGAAACTTTAGGGAGGGTAACAGTTATTTGTACAGATAAAACTGGAACTTTGACTGAAGAGAAAATGGAAGTTACTTCTATCTATGCTAATGGAAGGTTAAATCCTATTAAAAATAAAGATTTACTTTTAAAAATTGGAGTTTTGTGTAATGGTGCTAGAATTGAGGAAAAGAAAGAGGGTGGGGATTATTTTATTGGAGATCCAACTGAAATTGCTTTAATTGTTTCTGCAAAAAATAGTTTTATGAATAAAAAAGAAATGACTGAAAAAGAACCTAAAATTAAAGAATTTACATTTACTTCTGAAAGAAAAATGATGAGTAAGGTTAGAGGGTCTGGGAAAGATTTGATTAGTTATGCTAAGGGGGCTCCAGAAATTTTGTTAAAAAGATGTAATTATGAATTATTAGATGGTAAGAAAATTAAATTAGATGATTTTCGAAGAGAAGAATTAAAAAAAGTTTATGAAGGCATGGCTAAGAACGGGTTGAGAGTTTTAGGGTTTGCTTATAAGAAAATTTCAAATGAAAGTTTCGAGATTGATGATGCCGAAAGGGAATTAATTTTTGTAGGTTTTCAAGGAATGATTGATCCACCTAGGGAAGAAATTAAAGGTTCTATTAAAACATGTAATGATGCAGGAATTAAAGTTATTATGATCACTGGAGATAATCAATTAACTGCAGAAGCAGTTGCAAAAGAGATTGGATTGGAAGGTAGATCTGTAGATTCAGTTGAATTAAAAAAGATGGATGATCATCAATTATTTAATGAGATTGATAAAATTGCGGTTTTTTCAAGGATTGCTCCTGAAGATAAATTAAGGATCATTAATGTATTAAAAAAGAAAAAAGAAGTAGTTGCTATGACTGGAGATGGTGTTAATGATGCCTTGGCCTTAAAACGAGCAGATATTGGGATTTCAATGGGTATTCGTGGAACTGATGTAGCTAGAGATTCTTCAGATATTGTTCTTTTGGATGATAATTTTGCTTCAATTGTTAGGGGAGTTAAAGAGGGAAGAGGTATTTATGATAATACTAAAAAGTTTATTAAATTTTTATTATCCGCTAATTTTTCTGAGGTTTTTTTAGTTATGGCAGTGATTCTTATTTGGAGAAATCCAGAATTATTACCTATGCTTCCTCTTCAAATTTTATGGATAAATCTTATTACTGATTCTTTGCCTGCACTAGCTTTAAGCGTAGAGCCTCTTGGGGGCTACGTTATGAAAAGAAAACCTCGTAAAGAGGGTATTTTGCATGGAATTAAAGGTTTTATTTTATTCGGGGGCTTGTTAGCTTTTTTAGCTAGTTTTTTAATGTTTTATTGGAATATTGGTGATATTGAAAAGGCAAGAACTTTAGCGGTTACAATGGCTATAACTTTTCAAATGTTTTTGGTTTTTAATTGTAAAACTAAATATTCTGTTCTTAGTTCTAAGATGAATAAATATTTGATTTATGCTGTTGCAATATCTTTTGGACTTCATTTAATTGCATTGTATACCCCTCTAGGAAGTTTATTTAGTTTTGTTTCGCCTAATGTTATGGATTGGGTTAAAATTTTGGGTTTGGCAATTGGGGGATTTCTTCTTATTGAAATTTATAAGTATTTTATAAGAAAAAAATAGGATACAAATATTTTTATATGAAAGAATCCGTAATATAATTACATAAATTATCTTAAAGGGTGAATTTAGGTGAATATAAATAAAAAATGATAAGTTGGTTAATTATTGCAATATTATGTTTTATGGCTTTTTTTGTTATGAAACTTACACATATTAGGCATAAGGTTAGTTTGATTTTTATTATTGGGTTATTATTATTTTTATATATTTCAGCCTTACTTGTTAATACTGATAATGAATTTGATTTAAGTACTACTGAAGGATTTGCAGGAGCTCTTAGGATTTATGCAGGATGGCTTGCTAATGGATTTCAAAATATGAAGGCTTTAACGGGTAATGCTATTAAAATGGATTGGGCAACATCAAATGATACTTTCATTAATAAAACTTTAGTTAAGGCGAAGAGTTTGTAGGAGATTAAGATGAAAATTTTTATGTTTATAATAATGTTTTTGTTGATCGGGGCTTTTTTTATTATTTCAGAAGGAAATATCTATTTAGGAAACTCAGAAGAAAGAGTTCAATTTTTTGATTTGTATGGGCATTGGTTTGATGGTCTAATTGATAATGCTGGAACTGTTAGCGGTTATGTTGTTCAAATGGATTGGTTGCCAGAATAATTGATTAACAAATTGTTTTTTGAGGAATTTTTGTTGTTTGGTAGTTACAAATTAATATTTTATCTGCATTTTTTTCTAATCTAAATATTATTTCTAGTGTTTTGTTCCCCTTTGGTTGAATAAAGCTAGTTTGATATAGCGTTTTGATTATATTTTCAGTTTCATCTGTTAATTTGAATTCTAATTCAAAATTTCCAGAAGTTTCGTAATCATAATTATATACTTCTACGGAGCAACTTACCTCTTTGGATATGCATGTTTCTCCTGAATACTCTGTGCAATTAGAATTTTTAATAAGATTTTTAATTCCATATGATATTTGGTTTAGGGTACATTTCGCAGTTGGAGTTGTTGTTTGTGCTGTTGAAGTTTGTTCAGAATCAGAGGTTCCAGTTGTTGAAGTAGATTTTTGTATGGGAGAATCTGGATAATCTTCTGAAGATTCTTGATTTAGATTTATATCTTTTTTTGAAAATGTGTTTAGTACTTTTTCTGCTTGATCTGGATAAATTCCTGCTAGGATTGTAAAAATTCCTGAAATGATTAATAGCGTGATGATAATTGTCGTAGTTTTCATAATATTGGGTTGAATTGATAATATAAATATGTTTTGAATAAATAAATAAGCCACAGCCGGTTCTCCTAATCTCATTTTTGTAATATTTGTAGTTTAAGATTAAAAATGAAATTACTCGTCGAATCCTCGGATTCAACTTCCGAGAGGATAAAAAGCCACAGCCGGAAGTCGAATCCGGGACCTCATCATTACCAATGATGCGCTCTACCAACTGAGCTACTGCGGCATAGTTATTTTTAATTTATATAGTATAAAAAAATATCTATTCCAGTACTTTTATAAAGCAATAAACAATGAAATCTTTATGATGGATGAGATGAATAATAATTCTAATTTTGAGGGAAAGACTTGTTCTCATGAAGGATCTGGATTGGAGGAATTTCAGAAAGAATATGATTTATTTAAAGAGAAGTACGAATTACCAGAATTTTTTAAATTAAATGAATTATTTGAAATAGAAGATATGGAAAATTGTGAAACTGAATTTTTATTAAGAAAAATAAGAAAAATTATGGCAGATAAATTATCTTCCTATGTTAGATTTATTGAAATTATATTAAATCCCGCAAATGCTCCTATGTTTTTCTTTAAATTAATTAAAAAGTTAGATGAAGATGATAAAAAAGTTTTGAGTGATATGTATGAAGATTTTGGAAAATTAGAAATTAGTGTGGTTGTATTGGATTTGGATTATCATGAAGAAAAAGAAGCTCAATTTATTAAGAAAATATTTGATAAGTTTAATGGAGCAAGATTTAATATTTTAAAGGTTGTTGAAAAAATGAGTAATGGTGAGGGTGTGGGGATTGAAGATAGGAGTAGAAGTTATTTTGGGTAAAATGTCTAATAATCAGTATTTACAAGAATATTTGAAAGAATCTGTTCGTGGAGGTTTTTGTTTTGTTGTTTCTAGGGTTAATAATAAATCACAAAAGAATAAACCTTTTTATGAGTTTTTTGTTGAATCAGATAAATATTTTGATCAAATAATTAAGGATATTTCTAACAAGTCTCATCATGTTTTTAAAAGAGGTTATCGTGGTGTGGGGATTGAATCTGTTAGCGGATTATCATTAGATCTTAGTTATATTAATGAAGGTTTTGATGATCAATGTAAACACCTTCAAAGAGGGTCTAAATTTATTTTAGAAGATATCGATAATTTTTTGTTAAAATAAAATTAGTGATTTAGTCTGTTAGAAATCTAGTGAGATTTCTAATGAAGACACAGGCATCTTAATTTTATTGTTTTTTAAAACTAAAGGAGATATTTCTCCTAAAATTCCTACTTCTTTTTCATTAATGATTATTTTTCCTATTCTTCCAGTTATGAATGTTGGATTTTCTGTTTCTTGTATTTCATATTTAAAATCTAACATTCTTGATAAATAATCTAATATTTGTTTTATTTCTGTAAAATTAGCTTTTTCATGGCATAATGAAATTGAGAGGTTTTCTTTTTCACCTATTCCAGTTTCAGTATTGTTATCGTGGTAGAATATTTTTCCTAATTCAAATATTTTTTGAGGATATTCTGCATCTGAATTTTCAGAAAGAGTTGAAATGTTGTGAGATAATAATGAGGTTCTAAGAATGTTATTTTCTGTTTTTGAATCTAGTACTTCAATCATTTGCGGATGGAATTCTTTTATATTTATTTTTTTGTATTGTTTTTCTTTTGTTGAAAGATGAAATGTGGATATTTCTAAAAGATTTAATCCTGCAAGTATTTCTGCTATTTTTCTTTTTTGTACAGCAAGATCGTCTTCATGCCCGATGGTGGATATAGCTGGAATTTCTGGTTCGAAATTATCATACCCATAAGCAATTGCAACTTCTTCTGCTAAATCAATTTCATGTAAAATGTCTGTTCTGTATGCAGGAATTAATGCATTATTTTTTTCAATTGTAATTCCCATTTTTTCTAATAATTTTTTAATTTCTTTTTCAGAGAGCTTTAATCCGAGTGTTTTGTTAATATTCTCTATAGAAAATGGCATTCTTTCGGGTTCTAATTGGGGGAAAATTTCTGTTTTTTTATCTTGAATTTCCATTTCATAAATTTTTCCACCTAAATCTGCAAATGCACAAACAATCATATTTAATGTTTTTTTAAGATATTCTGAATGAAATCCTGAGCATTCAATGAAAACTGCTTTTGTTTTTGTTGATACTTTTCCAGTCTTATGGGAATTGATTATTGGAGGCATAGAAAGTATTTCGTTATTTGCGTCAATAAAGATTGGATAAACTTCTTTATCTTTGAGAAGGTTACCATAATCCCTTCCTGCAGGATGTTGAGAGAGAATTTGTTTTCCATTAATTTTTTTTGGAAATTCTAATGGTTGGAATTTTATTTCTTCAGGCGGTAATGCTTTAAAGGTTATTGGAAGTTTTATTGCTTCTAAGGGATAAATTCCTATCGCAAGTTTTTTTCTATTTCTTCCATAACTTCCATGAAGTTTTTCTTGAATATCAATAATTTCCTTTATTTTTTCATTTGTTAATGTTAGATTTTTTACAATTGCGCAAACAGTATGGGGTCTAACCTTTTTAACAGATTTGTCTATGATTACTTTAAAGTTCTTTTCTGGTTTTTCTGTTTTATATTTGCGAATTCCGGGTTTTTTTAGAAAGGTTAAAAGTGCTCTTTCAAATCCGGGTTGAGATAATAAATCAGGTCTATTGGGAAAGATTTCAACTGAAACCTCTGTATCTGTAACTTCTTCAATTGGTGTTCCAAACATTGATATTTTGTTTTGTATATTCTCATCTATGGCTCCAATTTTATACTCTAGTTGCTGTCTGTTTAGTGTTAAGATTGTCATATTTATTTATCCCACACCTTAATTTTTCTTAATTTATTTATATCATTTTTATACATATCTCTTAAATCATTTATCTTGAAGAATTCCATAATTATTCTATCAAATCCAGGACCCCAAGCTAAGACCGGGATGTGCTTACCAAAAATTGGAATTGTTACTTCGGGTCTAAACATTCCTGCCCCGCCTAATTCAACCCATTGTTTATGGATTGGATGGAATGCATCAATTTCTAATGAGGGTTCTGTGTATGCAAAGTATGCGGGCCTGATTCTTATTTTTTCATAGCCCATCTTTGAGAAGAACTCTTTTAAATAGCCGAGAAGTTGACGAAAGTTTGCATTTTCATCTACGACAATTCCTTCTGTTTGATTAAATTCAAATCCATGAGACCAATCTATTGTTTCGTTACGGAAGCATTTGCCAAGTGCAAAATATTTTGCTGGAAATTCTTTGTTTTTGGCTATTTCTACTAGAGTTTGTATTGAGAGTGCGGTTGTGTGTGTTCTCATTAAAACTTTTTTGGCATCTTCTTCATTCCAATTATATTGCCATCCTTTTGAGCCTTTTATTTTTCCTTCATGTGCTGCCTTAATTCCTTCTACTATTTTTTTATCCGGAAGCTTGGCTTCTTTGTTTTTTATAAAAAATGTATCTTGCATTTCTCTTACTGGATGATCTTGTGCAGTGAATAATGCATCAAAAACCCAGAATCCTGATTGAATCATATTCCCAGTCATTTCTTTAAATCCCATATCGGTCCATATTTTTTTAGCATAATCTGTAGCTTGATTAACAAAATGTCTTTTTCCACCATAAATTTTTGGTATTGGAGAAGTAATATCATATCGTCTAAATTTTTTACCCTTCCAAGCTCCAGATTTTATGATTGTAGGGGTTATGGCTTCAATCATATTTTCTGATTGAGATAAATCTGATTTCATTAGTGTTTTACCTAGTTCTGTGGGTTCAAATCTTACTAATTGTTTATTTTGTATGTCAATTATATTTTTTCTTGATTTTAAACTTTGGAATGCAAATTTTTCTTCAGGTTGTAATTCATTAAGATCCTTTGGAAGGGTTTCTAGAAATAATTCTTCTAATGATTTTTTTGAAATTTCTTCTTTGGTTCCGCTTAAGAGAAGGTTTCCATTAACTAAATTAATGAGTGCTTTCTTTTTTAATGCTCCAAGAGCTGCTTTGAATTCATTATCGATTAATTTAGATTGTTTTTGTGCTTCTTGAAGGGAGATTGATCTATTTTTTACTACTAGATTGATTAGTCTTCTTTCTGGAAGTCCTTTTATTTTATAATTGAGTCCATTAATTCCAAGTTCAATTATTTGTTGGTTTGATTGCTTTATTTCAACGGCTTTTTTATTTGATAAGAATTCTAATGCTCTTAAAAGTGCGACTTTATCTAATTCTGCAAGAACTGTATTTAACATGTTTAGTGTTTTAGATTCTAGGTGGGGAATTATTTTTCTTTCATTAGGTGAAAGAGATTCAATAATTTTGGTTATATCTTTTTTTTCAAGCATATTGTTTTTAAGTTTTGTTTATTTTTAAAATCTACTGAGTTCTATCTAATTGTTAATTTCTTAGTAAGTTTGAGAAAGACTTACATTTAATTAAAAAAGAAGAACTTTGAGATACAACTAACTAAAATGTTTTGAAATTGATTAGTTGTTTTCATGTTATTTTTAGGTTGAAGGGGTATTTAAGTTTTTTGAAGACTTTTGTTTTTTCTTATACCTTTCAGTTGTTATTATTGGTGGAAATTCAATTTCATTTATTAAAATTTCTTCAAAATTTGCTTGTCCTAGTACGGAATGAGGCCTGTAATAATGAGGTTCTTTTAAATTCGGAGTTCTTTTTCTTTTTTTTGCTTCTTTAATTATTGTTTTAGTTATCGCATTTGCCATTTTATTTAGATTAATTAATGGTTGATTGTTATGAATCCTTAAATCTAAATCTACTTGGACAATATTATTTAATCCGAATTTTTCAACTAAATTTATTAAAATACCCGTTTCAACATTATAACCTGAATAAAAAGGTATTTTTTCTAGAGCATGCCTTCTTCCTGCATATTCTCCTGATAATGGTTGAATAAACCCTGTTAATTCTGGAAAAAATAAATTAATTAATGGCCTAAAGCATAATTCTGTTACTCTTCCTCCTTCTTCAGAAATAAGTTCCATTTTGTTATTGTTGTCTCTTTTTATAGGTCTTTTATAAAATCCTTTTGAAAAAGCAAGTTTTTTATTTGTTAATAATGGGCCTATAAGACCATAGACAAATTTAATATCAAAATTATGAATATCTGCATCTATCCAACAAATAATATCACTATTTGATAAATAAAGGCTTGTCCAAAGATTTGTTCCTTTACCAGACTTATATGTATTTGAAAGATCTGAATAAACATCTGCTCTAAAGAATTTTGCTCCTGCTTTTTCTGCATTTATTCGAGTATTATCTTCTGAACCAGAATCTATAACAATTATCTCATCTATTAATGGATATTCTTTGACTAATTTCTCTTTGATTATTTTAACTATCTTTCCAATAGTTTTTTCTTCATTTAATGTTGGTAGAACTATACTAATTGTGTCATTATTTTTTTGTTTTAGTTTTACTAATTTTTTTATATCACTAAATTCATCATTATGATGTGTGTTTTCTTTTAGCCATTTCTCTATTATTTTTGGAGTTGTTTTTTTCATAATTCAAATAAAGGTATTTTAAAATCAGGATTTTTAAAGTATTTTTTTGCAGCAATAGTCCATAATTGAGGATCACATCCTCCTTTTTTTATTTCTTTTCCATTAATTATAAAAATTTCAGGGTCTGTATCTAAAACATCCATTATTTTTGAACTTTGATTTTTTATTTTTCTTAGTCCAAATTTTCTTGCACCCATATGAATAATTGCTTGCTCAAAAGGCCAAATAGTTTTTACATGGTATTCGCTTTTTGTTTTAAATCTTATTTTAGGACTAAGTGTTCTATATCCTATGGGTGTTTCTAATTCTTTTGAATACTTTATTATTTTATTAATTTGTTCTTTGGAAATATCTTTTTTGTTTAAATAAAAAAGAGAGTGTAGCATATCTGAACTTATTCCTGGGATTATTCCTTTTTTATCTTTAGCTATATAAAAAGTTCCTGTGTTTGGGTCAATTAATTTTTTTAGTCTTTGACTCATATTTTCAGCTATATTTTCTAGATTTTTTGAGTTTAAGAGTTTTGCTGCACATCTAATTCCACACATATTTTGAATATGTGCTAAAGGATAAATAATAGGGTATGCAGGTTCTCCGCTTTCTCTTCCATTAATGTCTGAATCTTTCCAATAGGTTACATTTAATGCAAACCTTTCTGCACCACAAAATTTAGGGTCTTCAATAAAAAAATAATCATTTAAATGATTAAGAATATAGTTTTTTGCATTTTCTATATTCCTTTTTTGTAATCCTGCTAAACTTTTATCTCCGGTTATATCTTGATAGATGTTATGTCCAATTAAATATAATGCAGTAGTATCACATGCATTAAATTCTGTTGAAAATCCTTTTACTCCCACTGCGGGATATTCATGAAATATTTTTCCAGGTTCTTCTCCGTTAAAAGAATCATTTCTTGTTCCTTGTTTTAATGAGCAAAAAGTAAGCTGGTTTTTTAACATTTCCATATCATTTACAAATATTGAAGAGATTATACTATCTCTAGTAAAATTTCTTGGAAATCCAGGTAATCCTGCATGATAAAGGGGAATTCCATCATAATAATATTGTTTGAGTTTTTCCATATGTAAATTTTTTAGTAAATTTATTTTAAACTATTTTTTCTAATGTTTGAGTAATTTTTTGCCAATCTTTAGTTATTTTTTTAAGCCAAACTTTAGTATCAATTTTTTTATAAGGATTTTCATTGGTAATTTCAATTATTTTTTTACATTCTTCTGCTCTTGCGGAATCTCCTTTTGATTCATATTCTTTTTTTAGGAGATTACTTGTATTAATTATTTTTTCTTCAAGGTCACTATCTAAAAATCTTCCAGGATAAGGCTGTAATTCATTTAAATTAATTTCAGAAATATGGTCTTGAATTTTTTGCTTTTCATATAAAAATCTTAAAGCATCTTCTTTTAATTTTTTCCAAGGTTCTTGAGTAGAATTGGGAGGTAAATGAACTATAGATAACTTATTATCAAGATAAAAAACTGATTCTTGAATTTTTGAATTAATTAAAAAGTCTATATCTTCTCCTCGAGTTATTTTTGGGTCAAATGGAACCTTCGAAAGAATTTCTTTACTTAAAATCATATTTCCTCCAAAAACAAAAGGTGTCGGTTTAATTTGAGGCTCTTGTCCAATAATCAGGTCAAAGGCTTTATTCATTGTAGTTGCATTATCCCAAAATTGTTTTCTCCATCCAGGGGTTTTAGTATCATCCAGCTTATAGGTATCTGGTTGGAGATAATATCCGGCAAGTGCTTTAATTTTTTTACCTGAAATGCTTGTATTCATGTCTTTGTTTACTTTGTTTAAAAAATTAGGATCGGTAAAGACTTCATCATCATCTATAAAAATAGTATATTCACTTTTATTCATTATTCCGATAAGCGAACATATATTTCTTACATTTGAATAATTATTAAGATTTACTAAATTTAGGGCTTCTTGGGAAACTCCATTTTCATTTAATTTGCCTCTAAGTTCTTCAAGCTCTCTTTGCCCAAAATTAGTGATATCAAATTTATTTTTATAGGGGGTGATAATTTGATTAACTTTAGATTTTACATCATCATAAATTTTAGAATTATTAGCTACAGAAAGAACAACTATATTACCCTTTAAATTATTAAAAATATTTAAACTATTTAATAATCTATCTAGGGTTCCTTTTTGGTGTAATTTAGTTGGATGATCAAATATTGTTTCTTCATTTTTATTCTTTTTTCCCCAATAAGAAGGAATAACCATTGTGAATTCATATCCTGTATTTTCCATATTAATTAGTTTTTTGGATCATATCTTTGTATGCATTAAGGTAATTTTGTGTTTGTGTTTCTATTGCAAAATTTTTTGCAACATGGTCTCTGCAATCTTGTCTTTGAATTTCCTTAATTCTTTTAGCATATTCTAAAAAACTATCAAAATTTCCTTGTTCAACTACAAATCCTGTTTTACCATGTTTTATAACTTCTGGAACAGCTCCTCCAGAATAAGCAACTACGGGGGTTCCCCCGACCATAGATTCAATCATAACTAGTCCAAATGGTTCTTGCCATCTAATCGGAAAATAAAATGCTTCTGCGTTTTTAACCCATTCTTTTCTCTGAGTACCATTTATCTCTCCAATATAAATTGAATTAGATTTTGAATCCATAAAATTATCTATATATTCTGAAATTTTTCCTGGAGAAATGTTTTGAGTCTCAATATAATCTAATTTGGGTTTAACTTTTTTATTCCAAAAATCATTTACATTTTGATTAAAATCATGAATTGGTCCTGCAATTATAATTTTTTTATTTAATTGTCTTGCAGCATCTAGGGCAATATCTGTTCCTTTTTTTGAATTAACTAAACCGAAAGAAAATATATGCCCTTTTGAAGAGTTTCCATAAGGTGTATTTTCAACATCTGTTGCATTATAAACCATATAATCTACATTAGTAATCTTACTAAAATATTCTTTTTGAGATTTACTTATTGCATTAAAAAAAACTTTATTTCCAACTTTTGAAGATTTAATTTTATCTAAAATTTCTTTATCATTTTGATTGATAGGACCATGTAGTGTAAATAATATTGGTGGACAACTAGTTATTTTTTGAAATGCATTAGATTTAACGATTCCTAAATGGTCGTGAATTACATCAGGTTTTTCATTTAAAATATATTCTAAGGCTTTTTCGGCATAAATTTCAAACCGATTGGCTGATTGATTAGAAGATTTTTGGAATTTTTTGGAATTTTTTATATTTGGAGCAAAAGAACTTTCTACTGAAATTGGGCATAATTTTCCTTTAATTTTAGAGTCGGGTAAGCCCACAATTATAGAATTATTATTTTTTTTAATAAATCCCTTATCTAAATCTCTAATAACTCTTTCTATCCCTCCATAGCTTATTTCTTGTTTAATGGGTAATGCAAAAGGAGCTATTTGCATAATTTTTAAGGCAGATTTTTCTTGGTTCATATTTCGTGCGTGGTTCTTCAGTTTCCATTTTATTTATATATAAAATATCTTTTAAGTATATAAATGTTTTGTTGTTATTGGATAATTAATATAAAAGTATTTAAATTAGGATTAAATGAGTCAATTTTACTTGTTTTTAAATTTTAATTTAATCCTTAGCATTATAGCTAGTATATGTAGAATAAATTTGTTTTAAAGAAAGAATTTTAAATACTTTCTTTAGCTTGTTTTGTAGAAGCTCCTAGTGATATAAGAAAACTCATTATGTCTTGTCTTTTATAATTATTTTTTGGATAGACTATTATTTTTGTTTTTGTTCTTTTGCATAATTTTATATTTTGAATTATTCTTGCTAGAATAATTGCTTTTTCTTTTTTTGAAAGTTTTTGAATTTGCTTTAAATCTATTCCAATCTGAATATTATTTTTTGTTGCTAATTTGCATAATACTTCATTTAATCCAGAATCTCTTTGTTTTAATTTGTCTTTTCTATCATGAAGTTCGGGAGAGAGGAAGATGTTTACATCCTTAGTTTCAAGTATCTTTCTATTAAAATTTTCAGATTGGGCTTGAACTATTATGGGTTTGTTTTCTTTTTTTAATTCTTGAATTTGTTTTCTTGCTTGGTTTAGATTGTTTGTGGTTATCATTTTAACTTGAAATCATAGTTCCTATGAAGTGTTTATTATTTAGGACTTTATCTAAATTTTTAAAGTCTTGTCCTAAAATGTAGGTTGTTATATTATATTTTTTAATTACTTTAGCTGCTGTTTGATCTAGTGCAAAGTGTTGTCCGGGTTTGAATTCTACTTTTTTAGTCATATTTAAAAAATCTTTATGTGAAATTTCTGGAATGAATTTTACTGAACGGAATTTCTTAGGATTTTTATCAAAGAGACCTTTTACATTTGTTAGATTGATAAATTCTGTTTTAAAATATTTTGCAAGTTTGGCTGCTGTTGAATCAGAGGTTTGATTTGGAGCATATCTTAAGGCTCCGCAAAAAATAAATTTATTTTTTTTAAGTAAGCCTTTTATTTGTTTCATATCCATTGGAATTCCTTCATTAGCTTCTTCTCCAAAAAAATAAGTCATGAATCTTGCATTTAATCTTGTTGAAGCAATTCCTAGATAACTTTGGAGAATTTCCTTTCTTTTAATTTTTTCATTATCTAATCCTTTAATGTAATCTCTAGCTGTTTG
>Ga0075122_10001014_pt1 | contig 20735 bp, 23 predicted proteins | sample AntAceMetag02UKB_FD_69790 | JGI IMG/M metagenome (GOLD analysis project Ga0075122, IMG submission 69790) | Saline lake microbial communities from Ace Lake, Antarctica - Antarctic Ace Lake Metagenome 02UKB | ecosystem: Environmental > Aquatic > Non-marine Saline and Alkaline > Saline | place...
TACATATTTTGGATAGTTGTTTGATATTAAATTGTAAACACCAAACTCTCTTTCTCTTGTTTCAACTGATTCTAATAAATAACATATTTGATAATATTCTGTCATATTTTCTTTTATTGCTACAAAATCGACTTCATAATTTTTAACTTTACCTACAAATACTTCATAACCTCTTCTAATTAATTCTGTAAATACAATATTTTCCAAAATAAGTTCTATTGATTGTTGATTCCCACCAACAATAGCTTCTCTCATCCCGTGGTCAGCTATATAGAATTTTTCTTCAGTCTTCAATATCGACTTTCCAATTACATCATTTCGTCTAACTTTATAGATTAGAAATGCTTCTTCTATAATACTTAAATAATGAAGAATTGTATCTACTGATACGCTCAAATGCTGCGACTTAAAATATTTCGAGATTGAAAGTGCTGAAAATGTTTTACCTACATTTTGAAAAACGTATTGAATTAGTCTTTCAAGAATGATAGGATTTCTAATTTTATTTCTTGAAACAACATCTTGAAATACTGCAGACTTAAAAGCATCTCGTAACACATTCATCGATAACTTATAATCCAAATGAAGCACAGAAATTGAAGGCATACCACCAAAGACAATATAGTCTTCAAATTTAGAATTTGGGTATAGTTCAACAAATTCTTTGTAAGAAAATGGATATACTGGTATTTCAATATATCTCCCCGCCAAATAGGTTGATAAATCAGATGATAGTAAATCGGCATTTGATCCAGTAATATATATGTCAAAAATATTCATAGCATGAAAGGCATTAACTGCTTTTTCCCAATCTTTTATTCTACCGATTTCATCTAACATGAGATATAAAGGTCTTTCTTTGTTTTTACTCCATTTTGCAACAAAATCGGTTAGTGACTTATAATCATCAATTGAGAAAAATTCCGGTAATTCAAAATTAATCTTTAATATATGGTTTTTATTAACTTTTTGGTATATTAGTTCTTCAACGTACAAATCCAATAGCACTGATTTCCCGACTCGTCTCAGTCCGGTTAAAACCTTTACAAAAGGTTTATCTTTATATTCCAATAGTGTATTTATATAATTTAATCTGTTAACCATTCAAACCACCTCTTATTTAGATTATACTCGAATTATAACTATAAATCAACACTTATTTCGTTTATGTTCTAAATTGAATAGGATTTGTGAAAAATGGTTTTAGATTAAAATTTTGTATTTAATGTTACATTTATCATTAATTCCTATATAACAATCACTGGATTGTTTGTACAACATACAAATAGTTAAATTTAAAGAAACAGATAGGTTCTAATCTCCCGCTTACAATACAATTAGATTATATCACTATACTTCTAAAAATTAACCCATATTTAGCATATTTTTCTTATTAAAAATAGACTCTAAACAAAAAGGCCATTCAAATGAATAGCCTTTTGTCTGTTCCTTAAAAAACCCAAATACCTACTGCGAGTGATGCAAGGCCAAATATGATTACAAAAATTTGAACTCCCTTTTCACCCTTGAACATTTCCGTCATTACTTTGAATTTTTTCATTTTCCAAATGAATGGCGGTTTAAGCAAACCTACATACAAGCAAATGATACCGTAAATAATAAAGAAATACTTCCAGAACATAATATCCTCCTATAAATTTGATCTTTTTGCATAAAATTTCATGAGTAAAGCAGCGAATCCTATATTGTAAATAACACCGATAATAAAGTATACAATAAAGGTGAAATTAACATCTACCATTGGTAACAATTCCATTTGAATTAACCTAGCTGGCCAAAATCCAGGAACGATTACAAGAAAAACTTCTTTCCATGTTTGAACAAAAAATACCAAAACCGGAATCATTAGTAATAATCCTGACCCTTTCATAATAACAAAACCTTCTACTTTGTTTCTTGCGAAGGAATTTACAATTAACGCGACCATTGGCCCTTGAATCGCTCCAATAATAGCGATTAATAGGATTGTACCAAAACTAGAACCTGGTAAGAAATTCATCGCAACTGTTAAAACAATCATCGCGAAAAATCCAAAAACATAGCTAATTGCTAATTTTACTATGACATAAAAACGAACAGATATCGGTGTGATTTTTAAACTCATTAACACGTTGTCATCTTTATCATCCAGTAAGGTAAACCCAGTAACCGCACCAAATATAAATCCAGTAATTAGTATTAAGAACATCGCAATTATTTGAGCCATCGGATTTCCTGGTGCAACCAAACCTTCTACGTATGGTATTAAGAAATAACCACCAACACCGAGTACGATTGGAAATACAAAAAAGAATATATACATTCTATCTCGGGTTATATTTTTTAGTTCTGATTTTATTACAGTTTTAAACATGGTTTACACCCCACTTTGTTTTATTGCATAATCTTGGAATTTTGGTAGGACAAGGGTAAAGTATAGAATGATAGATCCAAACAGCATGTATCCAATGGCAAAGAAATATTTCCATGTAACTACATACCCAGCAAAGCCGCCATTGATGATTTCCGCAGCGGATTGCATTGGGTTGATTAATAGAATATATTCCCAAGCTGCTCCTTTTATTACGTTTAATTCAAATAATACTGTTGGAATCATTAGTAAAAAGACTATTGTCATCATATTTACTAACATCCCAGTAAAGTTTTTTTGATAGTAAGCCATATATAATCCAAGTATAGTATGAAAAGCAGTTGCTAGAAAAATACCTAAAAGAATTCCGAACCAATTCAATTGAATATCTTTAATCAGCACAAAAGCGATGACAATCAACATAGATGAAAGGATATTGTGAATAACATTTGCTAACACCTTGGATATCACCAATTCAGAATTGGTTGTTGGTGTAACCAGCATTGTAGATATGGTAGATTCCGTTTTTTCAAAAAACATAACACTACCAATATACATAATACTCATCATTGATGCATCAACTAATAAAATAAGTGGCAAAACAGTATTAAAAACATCCGTATCGAGAAAGTATAAAATTCCACCCCACATCAAAGCTATTAGAATACTGATTGAGGTTACACTATATTTATGTAACCGCATTAATTCACCTTTTACAAGAACCCATAATCTATTTGATTTCATCTTTTAATCCTACTCCTGTTACCTTAATAAAGATGTCTTCTAGTGTGGTTTCTCCACTATGTAATGTTTCAATTTCTTTGGTTTGTAAAAGGTCTAAAAATTCTTGATTTTTTCCAATACCATCTAATGGAAATTCTCGTAATATTGTTTTATTTTTTTCTTTATATTCTAATTTCATGGACCGTTTCCCATAACGAATCTTTAGGTTTCTTGGAGTATCCATTTCTTTGATTTCACCTTCGACAATAAATGCTACTCGATCGCATAGTTGATCAATATCAGCCATAATGTGTGATGTAATAAATACCGTTCCACCATTTGCTTTAAATTCTCGAATCATATCCTTAAGAATCATGGCGTTCGTAGGATCTAATCCATTTGTTGGTTCATCAAGAAAAAGCATTTTAGGACTATTTAACAATGCTCTTACAATATTTAAACGGATTTTCATCCCTTTGCTAAATTCACCAACCATTTTGTTACGGTCTTCCCATAATCCAACTCGCTCCATTAATTCTTGAACATTTGCATTATTTTTGTAAAGTTTTAGGAAAAAGTCCACGTTTTCCATAGCGGTCATTTTTGAGAAGTGAATTGGCATTTCAAAAGAAACTCCAATGTCTTCATAAAATTCATTTCCGAATTCGGTAATATCTTTTCCGTTGTAAGAAATCTTACCGCGGAAATCTTCTAATATCTTAATAAGTATTTTTTGAGTAGTGCTTTTCCCTGCACCACTAGGCCCTAGGAAACCGAATATTTCACCTTCTTTAATTTCAAAACTAATACCATTAATTACATCTTTTTTATTGTTGTGATATTGAAATCGTAAATCTTCTACTTTAAACATATTATTCTCCTGTCTTTACACCAAATTCGAAAATCTTCATAATTTGGGTAATCCTTTTCATCATATTATCATAATTAAAATCATTGTGTTCTTCATCCAACTCATTCGCTGTCACATTAATTGTCATATCAATTACCAATTGAGCGAATACTCGTGTATCGATATCCTTCTTGATTAACCCTTTTTCTTTGTCTTTGTCAATTAAATTACTATACATCTCAACTGCAATATGAAGATTATTTTTCATTACGTCATCATATATTTTACCTTTGGTTGACATTAGATGAGCCATCATTTTTACCAACCGAGGGCTATCCATTGCGAACTTCATTCCAGCAATATACATGTCTTTAAACAGATCCATAAATGATAAATTCTCAGGATTTACAAAAAGATCTTTAACATAAACCATTTTTTTGTCTTTTGCAATATCCATTATGTGTAAATATAAATCTGTTTTATCTTCAAAATACTGATAAAAACTGCCTCTTGGTATTTGCGCATTCTTGATGATGTTTGAAAGTTTTGAATTTATATAATCATTTGCTGCAAACTCATCAATAGCGCATTCCACAATTCTGCTTCGTTTCTCTTCATCTAAATTGAAAAATGTTTGTTTAGGAATAGTATCACCTCCACATGACATCGTTGTCATAATCGAATTATATCAAGAAGTATTTGATTTATCAATAGGGTTATGACAATATTGTCACTTTTATTTTTTTTGCAAAAAAAAATAACCGCTATTAACGGTTATATTTTTTTTAATTTTTCTAGCAAATCAGAAAATTCAACTGGTAATTCCGAGTTAAATTCCATAAATTCCTTCGTTCTAGGGTGTGTGAACCCTAATGTTTTCGCATGTAAATACTGACCAAAATCATTATTGCTATCAGTTCCATAGATATAATCTCCAACCAAAGGATGATTGATATAAGCCATATGAACTCTAATTTGATGAGTTCTACCAGTTTCTAATATACACTTGATCAATGTTTTATCTTCATATGCTTCCAATACTTCAAAATGAGTTACTGCAGGTTTACCACCAGAAGTCACATTCATTTTTAAACGATTGTTCTTCGAACGACCAATCGGAGCGTTTATTTTTCCGCGTTTGTTTTTAATAACACCTTGAACTAATGCAATATATTCTCTTTTTGTCTTCTTGTCTTTCAATTCATCGGCTAGAACCATATGTGCATAGTTGTTTTTAGCAACCATCAGCAATCCGCTGGTATCTTTATCAATACGATGTACAATTCCAGGACGCATATCTCCATTTACATCAGACAATGAATTAATATAGAACATCAATCCATTTACTAGTGTATCTTGATAGTGACCAGGTGCGGGATGTACAACCAAGCCTGAAGGTTTATTTATAACCAATAAATCATCATCTTCATATACAATATCAAGATCTATTTTTGTTGGTATAATTTCGCAATCTGAAAGTTCAACTTCTGTTATGATAATCAAATCATCTGGTTTCACCGTTGTGCTGGACTTCACCGTTTCGTCATTCACCAATACCAACCCATCATCAATCAGTTTTTTTATAGTCGAACGAGATAATTCTTTTTCCATAGAAGATAGAAATTTATCAATTCTTGTACATTCATCGTCTTGCTTAACTAGATATTCTAGATAGTTATCCATTTATACTCTTCTTTCTTTTTGGTTCCAAAATAAATTGATCAAAGATAAATATTGCAATACCTACATTTAAGCAGATATCAGCAACATTAAAGATATAATGCCATATTCCTCTAAAATCAATAAAATCAACGACATTGTGATCTGGTTGGAATATTCGATCAGCAGCATTTCCAAGAGCTCCTGCAATTAGCAAAGTAAGTCCTAATGTATACCAAAAGTTTCTTTTATCTTTAAAATCATTTTTTATAAACATGTATCCAAATACAACCAGTGCGACTAATATGAATATTAGAAAGATTACATAAGTTTCTGCTAATCCTTGAAAGAGTCCAAATACAGCTCCTGAATTTCGAACATAGGTTATATGAAAGAAATCTTGAATAACTGCTAGAGTATCTCCCTCAGCAACAAAATTAGCTACAACAATAGCTTTTGTAATTTGATCTAAACCAAGTAATGCTAATATTATTATTATCCATTTAACCATCGTCTCACCTACACAAATAAAATTGGGATTAATACAAAAATTACGAGAATACCTAATACAAGAACAACACTATTAATAATAATTGTTGTTTTTAGAAAAAGGTTCAAAATATTTGTATTATGTTCTGGTTTCTTCAAAACGAGGCTTTTACGCCACAAGAAATGAATAAACGCTATATAACCAAACAAAGCAATTATAATCATAAAGCTTAAGAAAGTCAAACGATATAAATATATACTGACGAGTTCAATTAAAATTATCATAATTGGAATAAACAATACGGTTGATAGTAAAAACGCTCCTACAAAGCCATCAAACAGTTCTGCAGAAGGATAATCCTCACGTAAAGATTTCCAAGTTGCGTTGGTATGCTTCATATTAACTCAACCCCTCTAAGTAGTCTAATGCATCTTGAAACGATGCTACTGGAATTAACCATCCTGTTGGGTCAATGCCATGTTCTTCGCATGCTCTTAATGCTTCTTGATAGTTATCATAATAGTATTCATCATCCAAATTTGGAATAAAGAAAATATCTACATGATTTAAATACGCTGTAAGAATCTTTTGTTCTGTAGCTCCAATGTATCCAACAGATCCATCGTAGTTTATTGTTCCCGTTCCAGCAATTTTTAATCCTTTAGTTAAATCTTCATTTACAAGCATATTGTATATGGATAATGTTTGAAGTAATCCACCAGAAGGTCCACCAATACTTGAGTTGGACTCTTGATATTTAGGGAATGTATCTTCTTGATCTACAATGTAATATGTTTTAAGGGTTACACCAAATTTTTCTTCTTCTTCATCTTTAGAAAGTGATACGATGTATTCCTCTCCATCTTCATCTATGAAGGTCCAATCATACTCTAAGTTTTGAGTAGTGTATGTTCCAGCCTCAGAAATATCGGTAATAATATAGTCACTATCACCCACTATTTGTACAAATTCGTCACCAAAATTAATTTCATCATAATGGTCTAAATACTCTGCTTTCCCGTATACTAGAACCTTTCTTTCATACTGAATACTGACTTCAGTATTAATTTCAGATGCTTTTTCAAAAGCAACGATGACAGCGGCGTTCACACTTGTCGCTTTATCAAGATAACTTATCGCTTGAATTTCTTGATTGGTGTAGGTTAAGTTTGATCCAGTTAAGGCAGAGATATTGTTATAAGGAGAAAATGTAGCTAACATAAATTGAAAATAGGTTGGTCGTTTTATCGAAACAACATAAGTCGTTGAAATCGTTCCTTCAATCTCTTTATCAAGGTTGTATTCAATTGTAATCAAATCTTCTACTTCTGTAAGTCCTCCCGGACTATTGATTAAATAGGGAATCGGAAATAAAAGAACAAACATAATAAATAGATATGGTAACACCATAGCTATTATCGCTGATGAGTAGTGATTAAAGAGTTCCTTCATGACCAAACACCTTCACGTTGTAATCGTCTAGTTTACGAAGTTTGATCCCTGCACTATCAAATAATTTTCTGGATGCAGTGCAGATATCGGAGCCGTTATACTTATCATCCAGGTAGACAACTTCTTTAATCCCAGATTGAATAATTAGTTTTGCACATTCGTTGCACGGAAATAATGTCACATAAATTCTTGAGTCATCCAAATCAACACTAGCATTTAATATTGCATTTGCTTCTGCATGCACTACATATGCATATTTCGTGTTCAAAAAATCTCCTTCTCGATCCCAAGGAAATTGGTCATCGCTACAACCATTTGGTAGTCCGTTATACCCGATTCCTACGATATGGTTCTTTGGATTGACAATGCAAGCTCCCACTTGACTTGATTCATCTTTTGATCTGAGGGCAGAAAGATGGGCTACTCCCATAAAATATTCATCCCAGCTAATATAATTGTTTCGCTTCATATCTAAATACCTACCCAATATTCTTTTGCGATTTTCGCTGCTAAATGACAATTGTTGTAGACTAATTGCATATTTACTTCTAGTGATTTATTCCCTGTAATTTCGGTAATTTTTTGAAGTAAGAAAGGTGTTGTTTTCTTGCCTGTTATGTTTTGTTTATTCATTTCATCGATCGCTTGATTGATAGCTGCGTCAATTTCCGCTTTTGGATAGGAATACTTTTTAGGGATTGGATTCGCTACAAATACGCCTCCATCAAGTCCTAAATTCCATTTCGTTTTACATATATGAGCAATTTCTCTTGCAGTCTCACAGTTATATTCTAATGGAATTCCCGATTCCCTAGAATAGAATGCAGGCAATTCATTGGTTTGATAACCCAAAACCAATATTCCTTTTGTTTCCATGTATTCCATTGTTTTTTCTAAGTCTAAAATTGCTTTCGCTCCTGCCGATACGACTGCAACTTTTGATTTCGTAAATTCTTCCAAATCGCAAGATATATCAAACGTTTCACTTGCGCCCTTATGGACACCACCAATTCCTCCAGTTGCGAAAAATTTGATTCCAACCATTTCACAAATTGCCATAGTAGCGGAAACCGTTAATGCTCCACATGTATTTCTGGCAATTGCCATAGGAATATCTTTACGACTAACTTTTAATACTTCAACTTTCTTATTTGCGATATATTCAATTTCATCATCATTCAACCCAACAACAATATCTCCATCAATAATTGCGACGGTTGCTGCTAAAACACCATAAGATTCAATTATCTCTTGGCACTTTTTTGCAGTATGTACATTTTGTGGATAGGGCATACCATGCGAAATAATGGTTGATTCTAATGCAACCACTGGTTTTCTGGCTTTAATAGCATCTAATATATCTTCTCTTACTTTAATCATTGTAAATCCTCCTTGAGTAAATTTAAATCAATATGACAGTATCCATAAGGATTTTTGTCTAAATATTTTTGGTGATACTGCTCTGCATCATAAAATGTAGAAGCAAGTAACACTTGTGTTTTAATTGGTTTTTTATAGTTTTGTTTTACAGATTCTAAAAATTTTAAAGCAACGCTGCGTTCTGATTCTTCATAATAATAGATAGCACTACGATACTGAATTCCAATATCATTCCCTTGTCTATTAATTTGAGTTGGATCAATAATCCTGAAAAAATGCTTTAATATTTTTCCTAGAGATATAACTAGTTCATCATATTCTATATACACCGCTTCTGCATGTCCAGATCCATCACAAACTTCTTCATAACTTGGGTCATCAGACAATCCATCAATATAGCCTACAATAGTCTTTTGAATTCCCTTTACTCTTGAAAAATAGGCTTCGAGACCCCAAAAACAGCCACCAGCTAATGTTATTTTTTTCATAAATGTTCTCCTATCATGCGATTAATTACATATGATGCAAGGATTAATCCAGCAACGCTTGGTACATATGCACAAGTTCCAAGTGCAGATTTATCTTCTAAAGATTGTGGCTTTTCAATGGAATACACAACAGGAATATTTAATGTTACTCCTGCTTCTTTTAGTTTTTTTCTCATTATTTTTGCAAGTGGACATACGGACGTCTTTTGTAACGTCGAAACTGTAATCAATTCTGGATGCAGTTTATTTGCAAATCCCATTGATGCAATAATCGGAATGTCTTTGCGCACTGCTTCTTTAATAAGAGTGGTTTTTGCCGATACATCATCAATAGCATCCACAACAAAATCAGGATTCATATTTAGAATATCTTGGATAAGAATTTGATCTGCTCGAATTGGAAATGATAACACGGTAGCATTTGGATTGATATCTTTGATTCGTTCTTCCATAATATCCGTTTTTAACATCCCAATGGTCGATTCCAATGCAATTAATTGACGATTTAGATTTGTAATTTCTACGCGATCAAAATCGCAAAGAATGATATGTCCAATTCCAGAACGTGCTATTGCTTCAGCTGCGTAGCTTCCTACTCCACCAAGTCCAAAAATAGCCACTGTTTTGTGTTGTAATTCATTCAATAAGTTTTCACCAACAATGGTTTTAAATCGATCGAATCTCATACATTACCCCCCATAAAAATTAGGCTGCAATATAGCAGCCTGTTAATTTTTTCTTATAAAATCAATTTTAAAAAATCGTCTACCAAGGTAGATTAACAAATAGACCATTACAAAAAATACAACTACTATAATATTAGCTATGTATGCTCTGTTCCCACCCATATAATCATATATAACAATAAATCCTAGCAAACTAAAAGCACATATAAAAAGGATATAGAAATATTCTCCTCTATAAGTAGCTTTCACTTTTCTTCTCAATCTATCTCGATTAAATGCAAGATAAACGGATCCAATTACTAAAATAATTACATTCGCAATTAAGACCCACAACATGAATGTGTTGATGTTTAGAATATTGTCGATTTCAAATAGATACGTAAATACTAAGACAATAGGCAAGAAGAAAATCATCGATACAAGAAAGGTAATTACGCTAATCTCATATTGCGAATAGACTCTGGGATTATCTTTCTTTATCATGGCCCATCTGCCTCATTTTGCACAGGTTTCAGATTAACTTTCTTGTTTTCCTTGTAGAAATTATAGACTACTCTAACTGAAGCAATAATAGGTGATGCAAATATAATTCCTAAAGCACCAAATAAAGAACCAAAGAATAGAATAGACATGATTATGACAATTGGATGAATTGATAATTGATGTCCAATAATAAGTGGTTGGAATATGTTACCTTCAAAGAACTGCAACACAACATTAACTCCGAGTACAAGTACAGGACCAGGCCCAGTTGTAGCAATAAATGTATAAATAATTGGTGGAACAGCGGCGATAATCATCCCGAAATAAGGAATGATATTCGTAATTCCAACTAATACACCAAATACTAAGTAATATTTTAAACCAATTAAGCGATAAGCAATTGTAGCAACCGTTCCTAAAACAACCATTAAGAATACTTGACCTCTTAAGTAAGCTCCTACTGTACGACTTAATCTTGATCCAAGCTCTGCAACATTCTTTTCATGTTTTTGCGGTATTACAGAACGAAGTCTTTCGGTAATCATTTCATAGTCTTTTAAATAATAGATCAGTAAAATTGGTGCTAAAAACAGACTGCTTAACAATGGGATTAAAGAACTTGATAATGCGCTAATTAAATTTGGAACTGCACTATCTAATGTTGCATTAATCAAATCTGTTTCAGTAACATACGCATAGACTTGATCATAGATATCGGTACCAAATACAAAATCATCTCTTAAATCTGTTTGTAAATAGGTAATAATCGTTTGAAAATCTCGATTAAAGAAGTTTGTGATTTCAGCAATTATCTTTGGTGCTAAATAATAAAATCCTGCAAAAATCAAAGCAGCCGACAAAATAAAGACTAGACCCAAAGAAAACCATCTTGGTCCAACACCTTTTTTCTCTAAATATTTAATAATTGGAAATACAATTAACGATATTAAGTACGCTATTGCAACTGGAACAATGGCTGTTTTTACGGCCTTTAAAATCCAAGTCCATAAATCAGAAAATTGAACAGCAACAAATAAAGTACTAAATCCTAGTAAAGCAATTACCATATATTTAATTATTCGATTTAACGATTCATCAGAAATATGCTTTTTCTTCATTTTCTTACCTCAACTAATAATTATAACATAATTAAAACGATAAATGCAGTTAATATCATAAAACTCTAACATTCATCACAACTTTCACATTCTCCTGCGCAACCTCCAGAATTTGGTGTTCTTAGTGCATTTACCAAATAATTATAAAGGTTATTTAAAGGAACGCGTTGTTGCACTCCTGTGCTGGTTACTTTTACAGTCATCACTTGATCTTTTGCTTCGTCCTCACCATAAATGAGAGTGAATAATGGATTAAGACGTTCGGATTGTTTGAATTTTCCCTTTAAATTTTTATTAAAGAAATCGTAATCACAAACCAAACCACCAAGTCTTAAATCGTTCACTATTTTCAATGCATTCATTTGCACAGATTCGCCTAAAGCAACCATAAAACAGTGTATGAATGGTTTCATTTCTTCTTTTTTAACAGACTCTAAAGCCAACAATAATCGTTCCATTCCAAAAGCAAATCCCACTGCAGGAACACTAGGCCCATCCAATGATTCTACTAAATTATTGTATCGTCCCCCACCTACTAAAGTAGATTGTGCACCTAAACTTGGTAAGTTGGCATCAATCTCAAATACGGTATTGGTATAGTAATCCAATCCTCTTACCAAAGATTTATCGATAACATACTGAAGTCCTACTGCATCCAGCGCTTCGAGTACTTGTTCAAAATGATATTTATCCTCATCCGTTAAATAATCTAAAGGCTTTGGAGCATCTAATAAAATTGGATTTTCTTTATCTACTTTACAATCCAATACTCTTAGTGGGTTTTCTTTATAACGACGTTTACAATCACTACAAAGATGGTTTAAATTTGGTTTTAGATACTCGGTTAATTTTTCTTTGTATAATTCTTTACTACTCGTGCCACCAAGTGAATTAATCTTGATAGTAATATCTGTAATTCTTAACGCAGTTAGGAAGGTTGCAGCGTAATTAATAATTTCTGCATCAATCAATGGGGAATTTGACCCGATTGCTTCCGCACCAAACTGACGAAATTGACGATATCTGCCCTTTTGCGGACGTTCATATCGAAACATCGGTCCATGATAAAAGAGCTTAAGAGGTAAATTTGCATTCGCATAGAGCTTATTCTCAATCACAGATCGAACTACAGAAGCAGTTCCTTCAGGTCTTAACGTGATTGGTCTTCCTCCACGGTCAATAAAATCATAGGTTTCTTTTTTTACGATGTCCGTTGTTTCCCCGACACCACGATGAAACAATTCTGATTCTTCAAATATAGGGGTTCTAATCTCCCGAAAATTGAAGATTCGAGATACATTCATTATAACAGTCTCGATGTCTTGCCATTTGCTTACTTCTTCTGGCAAAATATCGTAGGTTCCTTTTATTTTTTGCATTTATATTCTCTCCTTTTTTGTGAAAAAGTCGTCCTCGAAAGGACGACATCCGAGCCTAGGATCTCAACTATAACTATTCAAAATACTTATCTTCAACTCTCTCAATTACATAGTATACTAAGTCTTTAACATCTTTCATTTCTGTAGCTGCGTCATCTGAAATTGTAATTAGAAATTCGCTTTCTACTTGATTGAATAATTCTAGTGCATCTAAAGAGTCCGCACCAAAATCTTCTGCTAATCCTGCATTCATTTCAACTATTTCTGGTTTAACATCTAATTCTTGAACGATCATTTCTTTAACTTTTTCAAATACTACTTGTAGTTTGTCCATAATTTCCTCCATATTGCTTTTTTGCTAAATCCATATTTAATTATATTAAATTTTGCATTTTTAGTCAAATAAGTTTGCTTAATTATTTTTCTATTATTATTGTTACTGGACCATCATTTACCAAAGCAATCTCCATGTGTTCTCCAAATACACCACTATGAACAATAATATTGTATTCTTCTTTTAAGATGCGATTAAATTCTTGGTAGAGTAAATCTGCTTCTTTATAATTCAAAGCGTTTGAGAATCCTGGACGATTTGATTTCGTTGTATCCCCATATAATGTGAATTGAGAAATCGATAAAATCTGTCCATTGATTTGTTTTATACTTAAATTTAACTTTCCTTCTTTATCAGAAAATATCCTTAATTTTGCAATTTTAGATGCGATATATTGTGCTTCGTTTACAGTATCTCCTTGTTGAAATCCAACCAACAAGAGGTATCCATCTTTGATACTAGATAGTACTGTTTTGTTTACGGAAACAGATGCACTTGTTACTCTTTGTACAACAACTTTCATTAGCCAACCCTTTCAATCGAATATACCCCTTTAAGTTTTTGGAGATTCGCAACTACTTGATCTAATTCAATCAATGAAGAAATCTGAATTCTTATTTTAATGATTCCTTCTTTAAAGTTATTTGATTGCGCAGATACTTGAATAATTTTTGCTTTTGAAGCAGTTACTGAATGTACAACTTCAGCTAAAATATTATCTCTATTTAAGACCAATATTTTTATATTAGCAACGTATTTTACTAAACTGTTAACTCCCCAGAATACATCGAGAAGTCGTTCTTGTTCAAATGTTTGTACGTTGTTACAATCAACTCTATGTACAACAATCCCACTGTTTCTAGAAACGTATCCAATAATGTCATCCCCTAAGACTGGATTACAACAATTTGCGAGTCTTACAGATGGTTTGTCGAGTCCCTCAACAATGATATTTATATCAGAATGGGTATAACGTTTTTTGCTTAAATCCGTTTTATTGATTTTTTCCAATAAATCAGCATCAGTCATTTCTTCTTTTCCAGTTAGCAAATTCGCTGCACCAATTGGAGAAACTACATTTTTACCGATTTCAAAATATAAGTCTTCTAAGGTTTTAATTCCCCGATTTCTAAAGGTTTCTTCTACTAGCTTGTCATTGACTGTAATAGCAACACGTTTATTTGCGATTTCACGGTCAAGTTCTTCTTTTCCAAGTTCTATTAAAAATTCTCTACGTTGTTTGTTTAAGAAATTCTTAATTTTACTTCTTGCATTGGAAGTTTTCGCTATTTTTAACCAGTTTTCATTTGGACCAACTGAATTTTTAGAAGTTTTAATCTCCACTAAATCTCCTGTTTTTAGGGTATAGTCAAGCGGTCTTATCTTCCCGTTAACGATTGCACCTACAGTTTTTTCTCCAACCTTTGTATGAATACGGAAAGCAAAGTCAAGTGGTGTAGCACCAGCAGATAAATCAATGATATCTCCGTTTGGTGTAAACACATAAACGTTTGCATTTAAAATGTCATCTGTAAAAATATCTAAAATCTCTTCATCGGAATCAGATTCTTCTGTATAACGAATCAATTCGGAATACCAACGTAATTTTGAAGATACGATATCTTCAATATTTTTCTTGCTTGAAAATCCAGGGCTATTCTCTTTATATGCCCAGTGAGCAGCAACGCCCTTTTCAGCAATTTCGTCCATTTCTCTTGTTCTTATCTGGATTTCAAAGATTTTCCCACGGTTCACTACTGTAGTATGCAATGATTGATACATATTTGGTTTAGGCATTGCAATATAATCTTTAAAACGGCCTGGTACTGGTACAAATTTAGAATGAACAATACCGATTGCACGGTAACAGTCACTAATTGAATCTACTACAATTCGAAGCGCTAATAAGTCGTTGATTTCTTCAAAATCAACGTCTTTATTTTTCATTTTATAATATACAGAATGAATATTTTTTATTCGTCCTTTGATTTCAAATTCAAAATGTTCCGCTGCCAACAACACACTCAAATCATTTTCCATATGTTTAACATCAGCTTCACGGTTACCTTTTTTATCAGTTAATAATTTTGCGATGTCCTGATATTCCGCCGGATATATATATTTAAAAGATAAATCTTCCAATTCTGCTTTTAAACGATACATCCCCAAACGATGGGCAATTGGTGCAAAAATATCTAAGGTTTCCCTTGAAATTCTTGTTTGTCGTTCATCATCTAAATACCCTAATGTTCTCATATTATTTAAACGATCTGCTAATTTTACAAATATAACTCGAATATCTTTTGCCATTGCTAAAACCATCTTTTGATGATTCAACACTTGTTGAGACGCTTTGGTTCCTTCATAGTGTAACAAATCTAATTTTGTTAACCCTTCAACGAGGTCCGCTACCTCTTCCCCAAACTTACTTTTTATTTCTTCATAATCGGTATTCGTGTCTTCAATAACATCGTGTAACAATCCTGAAACGATGGTATTGGGATCCACTCGATATTCCGCAAGGGTGATAGCTACATCGCGAGGGTGTACAATATAAGGTTGGCCAGATTTTCGTTTTTGATCTGAATGCTTGTCATAAGCATAGAGAAAAGCACTCCAAATAAAATCTAGGTGTGTAGGTTTTGTAAGATACTTCTGTAATTCCTCAAGAAGAGGTTTGTAAATTTCCTCTTTGGTCATGAATCCTCCTAATATTGCATTAATACCTTAATCGGATAATCTTTCATTTTTTCTCTTCCATTTAATTCTACTAATTCTATCATAAAACCAAGTCCAACAATTGTTCCACCTGCTTCTTCCACCAAGCTAATGGTTGCTTCGACAGTTCCTCCTGTAGCAAGTAGATCATCCATTATCACAACTCTATCTCCTGATTTAATTGCATCCTTATGCATGCAAAGAGTATTTTTCCCATATTCTAAGGAATAATCATAAGATAACACTTCACGTGGAAGCTTACCTGGTTTTCTGACTGGTACAAACCCCGCACCGATTGCCGTTGCAACTGGTGCGCCGATTATAAATCCTCTTGCATCTGGACCTATGACAACATTTGCTTTCATCTCTATTGCAAAATCCGCTAATTCTTTCACTGCTGCTCGAAAAGCTTCTCCATCACCAATTAGCGGTGTAATATCTTTAAACTGAATTCCCTTAATCGGAAAATCCGGAACATTTGTTATATAATCTTGAAATTTCATTTTTATGCCTCCAATTCATTTTCTAGATATGTTTTAATGTGAGAAATGTAGTCATAATACAATAAGTCTATTATTTTTTTCTTCTCAGTTAATTCCATATACGTTTGTGATTCTTGTAGATCCGTTTTAATTGCATCTTCAACTACAACATAATATTCGTCTTTTCTAGTTATTAAGTTTAATTCAATGAAGATTTTTATTGCATATTTTAATATCAATTGGTTGAATTCAATTCGTCTCATCAAAATATCAAGTTTGAATTCCTTGATTTCTTTCAACATTTGATAAATTTTCCCTAATTCGCTCTTCACCAAAACTTTATTCAAATTCGCTTTAATCTTTTGAGGACTAATTACAAAGGTATTGCTAAGATTACTTTGTGAGATATAGTCATGAAAATCTTGTTCTAAAACAATCGAATCATTGAGTTCAATAAAGGTATTTTTTATCCAGGATAAATCTGATAAATAATGATCGCTGGAACGAAGATCTAATACTTGCAAACTGTTGCATACAACGTCTTTAATCATTAATTGAATTTTCTTTCTACCACGGTAATTATTTACTGTCAAACCAGCAACCAAATCAATGGTATCTCCAGTTTCTAAAGAGTGGTAGTATTCCAAACTATTGAAGTGTAATGCATCAAATTTCAAACCATGGCAATCCAACATAAGTTTGGTATGCTTTTCACCTAATATTTGCTTTCTAGAAATACGAAGTTCCCGAAACAAAAAACTAGCTGTAAAAAAAGATCTATCTTGAACAAATTGGATCGTATCAATATCAACAGAACACAAGTCTACTTCCATGTCAATCTTTAAAACTGGGGCATTCCCTTTAAGAACTAAAGAATTTAGTCCGGTTTTTAATTTCGGTATATTCTTTTCTAAAACTTGCAATCCAGCTGCTTGAGAATGACCACCATAGCGGGTCAAATATTCTTGATTTTTAATAAGCATTTCTAGGATGTTTTCGTTGCCAAATGATCGCATAGATCCTTTGCCTATACCTTCGGAATCAACCGTAATAATTAGTGAAGATTTTTGGTATTTCTCAACAATTCTTTGAGCACATATTCCGATAACCCCTTCATGCAATTTATCACTTGAAATGACAATGATATTGTCGTTTGGATTAACTAGTTTTTCACATTGTTTAAAGGATTCTTCTGTTAGTTTTTTACGAGATGCATGATTTTTCTCTATTTTTAGAATCAAATCATTTGCGACTTTATGACTATCTGTTATCAGCAACTCAACAGCGTCTAATGCTTTTCCAAGTCTTCCACTGCTATTAATCTTAGGAGCAATTTTGAACGATATAGCTGTTTCATTGATGATGTCTAGGTTTGAGAACTCAATTAGTTTTTGTAAACCTAGGTTGTTGGTTTTTCTTAGTTTTTTTAGTCCAACATTGATAATAGCTTGATTTTCATCTCGTAGTGGCATCAAATCAGCAATCGTTCCAATCATAGCTAAATCAGAGAATTCTTTGGCATCGTCTCCAATAAGTACTTGTGCTAATTTATATGCAACCATTACTCCGGCAATTTCTTTGAATGGATAATTTGGACTCAAATGAGTATGAATAATCGCATGAGCAGCTGGTATTACTGGACCAATTTCATGATGATCTGTTACGATAGTATCCACACCGTGTTTATTAAGCTCTTCTACCTCATTCACACAACTAACCCCATTGTCAACAGTAATGACCAATGATATACCCATCTCAAGAATATTTTCAACCGCACGCATATTGAGACCATAGCCGTCGATAAAACGGTTAGGCAAGTCATAATACACATCTGCATTCATTTTTTTTAGGGTTCTATATAAAACCGAAATCGAACAGATTCCATCACAATCATAATCACCAAAAATCATAATTTTTTCTTTTTGTTCAATTGCAGATAAAATTCTCGATTTCGCTTTCAAAATATCGTTTAAAAGATAAGGATCAATTAGTGAATCTTCTCCCATAGAAAAGAAAGATTCATAATCTGTTATGTCTCTATTTTTTAATAATGTATTAAAAATTTGATCATTTGAAACAATACCTTTGACTTGAGTTTCCCAAACATATTTACTCTTTAACAAATTCATCACTCTTTCTATTTCATATAATTATACTAAAGTAAGCCCTTAATTTATATACCATGTTTAAAAATAACTAGAATTTTAACGAAATATCCAAAGACTTGTAAGAATGCGTCAATGCCCCCACTGATATCGTATCTACTCCCGTTTCACATACAGATAAAATACGATCTAAAGTCATGTTTCCGGAAGCTTCTAGTGTTTTCTTGTGTTGATTTAACATCACACACTCTTTCATCAGTTTATTTGACATATTGTCCAGCATGATAATATCAGCAGCTGTAGCCAACGCTTCAAGGAAGGCTTCAACGGTTTCTACTTCTACTTCAATTTGGATATTAGGTTGTACTTCTTTACGTACTAAAGCAACAGCTTTTGTTATTGACCCAGCCGCTTTAATATGGTTATCTTTAAGCATTACCATTTCACTCAAATTCATACGATGATTGGCACCTCCACCATCTAGTACTGCTTGTTTTTCTAAAATCCTTAGTAATGGGGTGGTTTTTCTAGTATCCAAAATTTTCGTTGGATATCCTTTGGTTTGCTCTACAAAAGATTTGGTCATTGTAGCGATTCCTGACATTCTTTGAAGAAAGTTTAATCCAACACGTTCACTCATTAGTATCGATTTTGTTTTCCCGGATACAGTTGCGATAATATCACCAACCACAACATCTTCTCCATTTTCTTTTATAATCTGAAATTCTGTTGTTTCATCAATAATACGAAAGGTTTCTTTACATACATCAATTCCTGATATTACACCGTTTTCTTTGGCAATGAATTGTCCTTTTGACACTTCATCACGAAACAGATAATGACTAGATACATCAATCGTAGGAATATCTTCTTTTATCGCAGCCTCAATAATGGCTGTTATTTTTTTATTCATCAAATTCATCTCCTAATTTTAAGTTTAATTGTTCATGGAAATTCATCTTCTTTGTACTTTTTACAAGTTTAATCCATTTTGCACTTCGACCTTTTCCAAGTGGTCGGATTTTTTCTGCTTCGTGTAATCTTTTTAAAGTTCGGTTAATTGTAGAATCAGAAATAAGTGGGTGACGCTCCCTAATTTCATCTTTTGCAAAGACATCTCCCAATTTCATAATCGTATTTTCGATATAATCAGATTTTGAAATTTCTAGCTTCGATTCATATTCAAAATCTCTAGCTCTTTCTGACAGATTGAAATAGGATTCTTTAAACACTTTAATAAAGAAACGCACCAAAGGCATAATTTCTGCTAGACCTTCTTGCCATTGAAACTTGCATTTTGCAATCGCTTCTTGCAAATCCGGTTTATTTAGATGAACCTTCGCAAAGAATGAAATATAGTTAGATACAATGAATCCCTCTTGAATCATCAATATGTACAATAAAAGGATTCCAATCACATCATTCTTATTTCCGGTATATACATCCATATTAATAAAATCAACGATAAGATTAACATGTAAAATTAGTGGTTCATAATTGTCTTCCTTTTTTACTGCGAGAAATTCATTGATGAGTTCTTCTAATTTCTCTCGCATAGAATTGGATTCTTTTGATATCAATGAATGCGTATTGATTTTAAATCTTCGGTATTGAATTTTGTCCAATCCAGATACATTTTGAAATAGAATTTTTACCAAACTATTGACTTCAACGACAGTCAAAGCAAATGGTTCAATAGATTTGTCTCGAATGTGTCTAAAGATGAAGATTAGGTTCTTGTACAGATGTTCTGCACTGTTTTTTGGAACAGTTGAATCTAGTAATAATGTCCTCATCCTTGACTCAGAAATCTTATACTCCGGAAAAAACACCCTTAAAAAAGCATAAGCGTCTTGGTCGGATACTGATTTTGAAATATAATCATAATTGGATTCAAATAAATATTGATAATAATCGTTTTTACCCATTTGGTAATATAGTTTTGTTGTTTTTAAAAAGACATCGCTAGGAACAGGGTTTCGCTTGATCGTTTTGATACAATTCATAATTCATCTCC
>Ga0075122_10001017_pt1 | contig 20718 bp, 32 predicted proteins | sample AntAceMetag02UKB_FD_69790 | JGI IMG/M metagenome (GOLD analysis project Ga0075122, IMG submission 69790) | Saline lake microbial communities from Ace Lake, Antarctica - Antarctic Ace Lake Metagenome 02UKB | ecosystem: Environmental > Aquatic > Non-marine Saline and Alkaline > Saline | place...
CAATGCGGCAACATACTCTCTCAAAGCCGGACCTGCCGCCCGAGCCAAGCGGCCAATACCTTTGTCTACTTGTTTCGACAGATCACTTTCGATCACACGGCGGACCGGATCAGAAGAAGGTTTCTCTGCGAACGCGGCCAGCTGCGCCAATTGATCGCGCGGTATTTCAAGTATATCCATTTTCGACATGGAAGGGAATTTGTCGAGAACTCTGTTTCGCGTGATGCGTAATATCTCTGCTTGTATCTGCCCTCGACGTCTCTCCCGTGCGAATTCAGGGGATACGCCTATCAAATATTCATGGACAAAATCTCTTAATTTGTCGATAGTCCCCCGTGGTACATGCGCAAAAAACCTTGATTTTTTTTGTACTTTAGGAGCGGGTAGTTTGGTTTCAGACCGCTGCATTTCTGCCGGAGCGGCTTTCTTCTTGGCGCCCTTTTTCGCTCCCGGCTTGAATCCCTTCGGCGCATACTGTTTCTTTCCGCTCTTGCTTATTGTGAAGTATCCCTGTGTGCCGTCCCGGCGCTTGTATGGTGTCCAGTCTGCGAAGATTTCAGTACGGCTCTTGAATTTACGCGCCATGATTATCTCCTCTTCCTTCCCGGCCTCATCGGTTCGATATACCGCGGAGCCTTGCTCTCCAATGCACCAAGACGCACAAAGATACAAATAAGTATGATGGTCTGGACGATCATCACGAGCAGGAAAATATCAAGAACTCCTGATTTGAATATCATTTCTTATTGTCCTTTTTCAGGATAACTTTCTCTTTCTTTTTCAGTTCATCCGGCTTTGTCCTCGTGCGGAACCAGCGGCCATCCTCCATGCGGTATTTCCACTTCGGACCAGACGGTCCCAGGTATTCTACCCAATTCTTTTTCATCTCACTCCTCCGTATATCTGCGCGCCTGTATTCCCGGCAAATCCGGGATCCGGATCAACGTTTGGTATTCGCGGCTCTCGATCAAACATGCCACGTCTTTCGGCCTCTGCCCTGCTGATCGACCGCACCTGGCATCGACAGTTATAACCATTAGGCGGCCACCATCGTTTCCACACATCGTGGAATCTGTCCGCCCAAACTCCATCCATTGCTGCGTGAGTCGGTCTCGATCGCGCGTCCTCTGGGTTGAAGTATTCGAAGAACGGAAACTCCTCCGCCATCAGAGGGTTGTCCATTTCGCGCCACAACCCCGCGTTGTACGCCGTGTTGACATTGGTGCGATAGACCGTCTCCAAATGTGCAGGCGTCAACGTCTTGGCGGCCATCTCTCGCAACATGTCGTTCACTTGTTTGGCAAATTCTCGTTGTGTTATCCCCTCTTTCAGGATGTTCTCTACATGGCCCTTGATCTGCTCGACAAGATTCTGTCGAAATACTCTTGCGACAGACCATGCTCGTTGTTCGTACAGGTCTGCGGTGAGATTGATCGATGGGTCTGTCTTGAGAACCGGGTTCCTATCCGTCCAATATTTAATCGCCTCATCTGGTGTAACCTCGGGTAACGATACGCCTGCATTAGAAGCAAACTCCTCAAGCTCACCCTCTGTCGGTAAAGCAACCCCAACGCGCTTTGCGTCTGACAAGAGCCGCGCTCGCCCCGCAAGGTCTGCCCAAACCATTGTTGTTTGAAGCGAGTGCGTGAACGGGAACATTTCCTCATCAGTCCAGTAATCCTCTATGTGTGAAAACGGTTTTTTTTTTTGACCAATCGACCCAAAACTTTAGATAGCTCGGCCTGTCCTATTTTGAGTGCGGCATCGAAAATACGATCCGACTCACTAACCTTGCGCTCTCCGTCCGACGTATCAACAAACTCTTCGGGTCCCTCACTGTAATCCGTTCCCTGCGGGAACCTGCTTGCGTCATCAAGCCCTTGTGTGCCGCCTTGCGGAGTCGGCAGTCCAGGTTGCTGCATTTGCGGGCCACCGAAGGAATCGTCCGGGTCTTCCGGGTCAGCCCACTTGATGCCGTACTTCTCTCCGAACCACCTCTTGCTGATAGGTTTTAGTTGCGCGATTTGCAATTCGCGTTGAAAGACGGCACCCTTATCCTCGGGGTGCCGAGGATTAGATTTTAATTTCGGAACGACAAAATCAGGGTGGTCTACTTTATCTCCGAGATAATTCATTCGCAACATCGGTTTAACGAGTTGTTGCGTCATGCACTCATCGATCATACCAGCATCACGAATGAGTTTATCCGAGAACGGGTCGAGCTGCACAGAAGCCATTGCCCGACTGGCATTACCCTCCGGGACGTTTATTGATAGCGGAGCACCGAGCAGTATTTTTGCTACCGCATCGTCAATATATTTGATAAAACTTTGCATGACCTCATAGGATTGCCCGCCGATCTCCTCAAATTTAATGTCAAGATTCGCGGGTTTAGCGAGAGCACCCGACGCAGAAAAATAGGTGAGCATTTTGATAGCGTTCTGAATGTCCGTCTCGTTTGCGCCGTCATGAATATCTATTATCGGAACGAGACCGGATCGCTCAAGAATAGTCATCAATCTTCGCAACGCCGCATTCACCCAGAAGAAAGGCCAGTACAAGGTATCAGCTTCTCCACGGCCCCAACGAGAATTATAAAGCATCAGCGATGATGTACTATCCTGAACTCCGTAGGTGCAAACGACAAAGTGGTCTTCGGCAATAACCGTACCGGATTCCGGGGTGGTGTACATCTCACCCTTGAGGACAAGCTCGCCTTGCTTGTTGAAATCAAAGAGCGCCTTCTGTCGATATTCGATAGCTCTTGGAACGATGTAACCGGATGGCGGTATCTCCATCTTACGCGACACTTCGCCGTTAAGAGGATTTGTCGTCTTGATTTCAGTCCACGGCCAAATAATCTCTCCGAACGATACACCCTGAAATACAGCTTCAAGAATGTTTTTCCGTACTTGAACAAAATTCGGTATCTGCTTTATGAGTTCTTCGACGGCACGGGCGTATGGCTCATCCTCTTTGCTCTGGGCTACGATTGTCCAATCGGCCCCGGCCACAGGGTCCATACGGCGATCTAATGCCGCTGCAATCATGTGATACTTTCGCATTTTCTTGTATGCGTTAGCATCTTTCTCCAGAGCAAAAGCCGGGTCGGTAGGGTCTCGGTCCCAATTATCGAAGATGTGTTTTCGGGATTTTACAATATCTCTGTACTCTGCCTTAAGGTGTTGAAACATCCGAGTCGATGCGTCGGTTGGAGTCATTGCCGCTGAAGGATCGAACTGTTCTGTTGTGATCGCCATTACTGGAAGAATCCTCCTCCGTGTTGGAATACAGGAGAATCAGGCATTAACATAGAAACACGAGCGACCCCAGACCGCGCTTGCCATAACGCGAGAGCACGAGCTATCACGCAATCGTCGTGCATCCCCTCGGGATGTCCATAGCTGATATTGCCTGTGCGTCCTTGAATCATTTCGAATGCTTTCATTTCGTTGTTTGCAAGCTCGTCCTTGAGTATGGCGACTTCTTTGCGATCAAACCTGATAATGAGATTCTCACACAGGTCCCGTTTTGATTGCGGGGTGAAGACGTATGGCTCACATTGCACTCCTGCCGACTGGAGTTGCGGTATAACGACATCGCCAATGCCGGTCGAATCGACAAGAGCTTTTGCTCGCCATTTCTTGCAGACATGCGCGACTCCTTGAATTAAGACATCCCAACCGATGTGATTGCGACGGTAAATCTCGACCTCGACGGGTACTCCTGTTGTAATATCAAAGACGGTGACAACCGTCCAATCCTGCTTACGACCGAGATCGACACCAGCAACATACGTACGGTTCGACTGCGGAACCTTGCCGGTCTCCGCCGTTGCACACTCATCCACATTGCGAATCGCTGCAAGCTCATCCTCAAGGAATTCAGCGAGTATCTCTTGTCGATAGAGCACCTCCGTCAAATCTTTGCTGATTTTGTCGAGTTCGATTGGTGACAGATATGGGTTCGCGTGACTCGGGTAGTGGAACGAGGCGTATTCTGGATGATCTTCCGACTGCCCTTTGATGAACATCTTCCATAACCAATTGCGTCCTTTGGGTGTAGTTTGAAACGTCGCCCCTCCCTGCTTGTCCATGAGCGACGGTCTTAACACCTCTGTCCACGCAGCCTCTCGACATTGAGCCGCCTCGTCTACGAAGATGTGCTTCGGCCCTTCTCCGCGGATCAAATGATACTTTTCGAGGGATAGCCAATCTATGTGTGCGCCGCTGATAAGCCTCATGCGGTGATCTGATTCGTTCTTGTACTCGATGAAGTCTTTGAATGTGGCGCAGAATTCCTCCCACTTCGGCAAAATCCCGATCCGGTATGTCGGGGCAGTCCACCAGTATAGGGCTGGCACTTCCATTGCCTTTTTGAATAGCGAGTTCAATCCGTGACACGTCTTGCCTCCACGCCTCCCGGCTACTACGACTTTGAATCTTGCTTTGCTCCGTTCGATGGCCTGCTGCTGCGCATGGGGGTAGAAGTCAACCTTGACTTTGATTTTTTGCTTTCGTTTTTTGGAGGCTTGAGCAGTCGATTTCCCCATGTGACCTCAAATTCTTTTTTCTCCTCGATCTTTACATTCTGCTCAATTGTCTGTCTGTGCTGCCAATGATCTTTATTGCGGTTGCAAAGAAAAAAGAAAATAGAAGCTTCTTTACCCCTCGCGCAATTCTTTAGGAGATAACCCTCGACTTTTTTTAGTACCGAAAGTTCCGCTTCCTCTACTTCCCTCACAAATATTTCATCTTTTTTTAATGCTGAGTAAAATGTTGTGCGATCTATCCCTACTGACCCGCACGCTGCTGTTCTCGTCGCTCCCGCTCTAAGTGCGACTAACAATCTTTTTTTTCTTTTGACGTCGAATTTGTAGGGTTTAGCCACTCTGATTCCTCTACGGCAGTTTGAGTTTCGTCAGCGATATATTGATATTCGCTTTCAATCCATCGTCCACAGCTTCAGTTTCGACGAGATATTCTGTGGCATTTGCAAGCCCACGCCATATTCCATTCCCGCCTTTTCCGCCGACTGAACCGATCTGGGGGTGGTCTCCAGACGCGCCAAAGTGGCCGTGCCAATTCATTCCAGAGCCAACTGTGATTCCAGACGCTTCAACCCCTTCTCGCAGAATTGTGGATACCGTTCGGAGTGATGCGCCATCGTGGATATTGTTCAATGCCGCAGTTGTTCCACTTCCACCCGGATAGGACGGGGTTCGCGTTACCGTTACGCCTGTGAATGTGTTTGCATGGACTTCTATCTTGGCAAAATATCGGTGGGTTGCATCGTCAGGGATTCTGATGAGGTAGTAGAATTTGTCCCCGGCAGATGCAAGTGCGTGATCATCTTGGTGGGTATCAATCCACCCGATGAATCCGAGGTACTCTTCGAAGCTCATCCCCAGCACGTTCATCGGGGCTACGTCAGAATCGTGGTATCCCATTCCCATTTGCTTAACCCCCGACAAGAGAATTTCACTGTTTCATACCGGAAGTATACAGGATGTAAAAAATTTGTCAAGCAAGAAAATAAAGAAAGTGCCTATATTTATTTATGGGGCTGACGTGATAATCGCTACTCCTTTCGTTAGAATAATTCTCGTGGATTATCTGAATGTCAGCTCCGTCTCGGCTTTGACTTCGTCGATTATTTTCAGCGCGCTCTCTCGAAGTGTGGTAGGACTGATGGAGGCCAGGTTGTATATTCTGCCGCGAACCGTATTCAATGCACAGAGAATATTGACTGTGTTAGATCCCGTCCCCGACTCCACCCCGACCTGCTCGATGAACTGCTCTCGGGACTGCCCTTTGAAGCGCGGGAATCCCTGCCGGTCCATCGCGTCCGTTAATTTGTCGCACTCCGCTTCCGATTTCTCAAGCTGGAATTCGACCCGGCGGATTTCTTCGCAATAGTTCGCTCGCATATCCCGAATCATCTGCCCGACCTCTTCCTGAAATACGTTTTCCATCATGATGCCTCCTCCTATTCCCACGGCCAGATCGTGACCACAACCCGATGTCGCGCCTTGTCTGGCTCGTGTATCTTGGTGTGTGAGTCATTGTAGACCCATTTATCCGGCTGGTATACTCCGGGCATGAGTTCATCGAACAGTGCGTCGATTATGAGCTTCGGGCATGATTCAAGATCCGCCGCCTCCACCTCACATTTTGCCTTTTCGGTGATCGTATCCCATTTCCAGTAGACCAGCATTTTGTATTGATACTTCCGTTCTGGCAACCGGCGACTCCCGACGTGCGACCGCACGAATTTCTTGTAATTGCGGCCCTTTGTCGACAGCCGTCTCCCCCCGCTTTTGAGGTTTTCGTAGGCTGTGTTCGAGCTTGGCGGCTTGCCGGGGATGGTGAACCTGAAGGGATCTCCTGACATCATCTGGTCCAATTTTGATTGATCGGCATGTACGATGTAGGCGAGGTCTAAAATATCTGTACAGCTCCGAATGTTACCATTGGGATACAGGACTTCCCATTCAAACTCGTTTCTCCGTGTGAATACTCCGTTATGCTGTTTGACCCATTCGCTCAAAGATTTCTCCTTTTCGCCGTCGCGTTAGTGGTCCTTAAAAGTCAATCCCGCCGCCGAGTTCCCTCACTCGATCTGGCCCGAACGTCACGAATTCACCGGCAAAGTGCAGGTAAATCGTCCCTGTTTCCCCGTGCCTGTTCTTGGCAACAATCAGTTCTGTCTCCCCGTTATTCTCGCCGTCTGCGAATCCAGGTCGATGGAGTAGCATCACCACGTCGGCGTCCTGTTCTATCGCTCCTGATTCCCGTAGGTCGGATAATCTCGGGCGTTTATGGTCCCGCTTCTCGACATCTCGGTTCAGTTGCGCATTGACGATCACGGGAATGTCAAGCGTCTTCGCCACGATCTTTAGCATCCGGCTGTTGTTGCTTACCCGCTCTTCTCGTGAGACCCGCATATCGTCCGATTGCATGAGCTGGAGATAGTCGATGAATATGGCGTCCAGGCCTCCTAATTCCTGAATGATCCGCCGACATTTGGATAGCACATGCTTGACCGTAATGTCCGAGGAATCGTCGAGAAGGCACCGGAATTCATTTATATCCGCGGAAGCATCTATTGCCTTCAGCGTGAGCGCCTCCGAGTGAATTCCGCTCGATACGACCTTCGTATTGATCTTTGCTATGCTGGCAATCATCTTTTCAAGCACGTCCCTGATCGACATCTCTATCGAGAAGAACGCCACGATTTTACCGTCTCGGCAGAAGTCCTCCGCGAGATTCATTGCGAGGGATGATTTCCCGACACTCGGTCTTGCGGCGAGGATGTAGAGTTGCGATTTCTGGAAGCCTCCTGTCATGGCATTGAAGGCCGGGAATCGTGTTTGCAATCCGTGTCCCTGCTTTTTCTCGCCTTTGGATATTATCTCGCCAAGGATTTGTGATATTGATTTCTCTTGTTTCTTGAATATCTCTCCGGACAGGTCGAAGACAACCCGCTCGACGTCGTCTATGAATTCTCGCAGATCGCCTGTGTGGGTTCGGATTTCTTCCGTGGACTTGGAGAGCTTCCAGAGTATCTCGCGCCTGATGTACGACTCTCTGATATTGCTCGCATGGTATTGCAGTTGCGATTCGGTGGTAATCCATATGTTATCCTGGACGATGCGCTGTAGGCCCTGATAGCCGTCCACCTTGTCGATGGTCTTGTGCTCCTTCATGTAGTCGCCGATCATCACCACGTCGTATTGAGGCTCTACCGCCTCCACCTCTTCGATAGCTTTCCAGATGTGGCGATTGGCAATACTGAAGAAATACTTGGCCTCGATGATGCCCTGCGCGACGATATACGCCGTGGAATCATAGAGCAGTGTTGCTATCAGGATGTTCTCGTTTTCTATCGATGTTGGGATGCTGTGTTCCATTTGTGCTCCTTTCGAGAAACTCTTCTTTGAGGATTCTGACCCGCTCGATTTCGTCTGGTGACGGCTCGCTCATTTCCGGGGGGCGCTGCTGCCCCAAAGCAGAGCGTTCCCCTATTTCTTCTTTCTTAATTCTTCTTCTATTATAGGCGGCCATTTTTGTCCACGGTTTTTGGCCATTTTTGTCCACGGTTTTCCCGTTATTTACGCTACCGTGGCCATTTTTGTCCACGGCTCTATGTAAGTCCTTTGGTATGTATATACTTATGGCTCCGTTTAGGCGCTCGATGGTGATATAATCCTTCTTTTCTAATTCTGCGAGATTCCTTCTGATTGTCCTTGCGGACGTGCCTCTTTTTTCTGCCAATACCTTAAGCGATGGCCAGCAATATTCGGACGAAATGCAGAACGATCTGATAACGAGAAGTGTCCTGAATGCTCCGTCAGACAGCTCGCACTCGACCTCCTTGAGCGGCACGATCTGATATGGTGATTTTTTATTTTGCTTTGGCTGATACGACATACGTATTGACCTCGCCAATAACCCTTAAAATATGGACGTGCCCTTTGGCGGCAAGACCGGCAATGTCTCCTCCTGAATGCCTCATTTCAGCAATTCTCATTTGCCCTCCACCTCCCCCTTGATCTTGTCAAGCAGTGCGCTTTCGTCCGCGCACTTATCGCACACAACCTTGCGATTTACCCATCTGGGGTTGTCGTTGCAATCACACTGGTCTACCATGCCCTCCAGTGCCTCCACAAGCTCATCGTGGAAGTTGTAACGGGAATAGGCGCTATCCCCTTCTGGGGAGAGTTCTAATGTCCTGCCCGTCGCTTCATCCATTTCATCTACCTTTCAGCCCACGAAAAAACCCTTCAAGCGGCACCACGCCAATGGCAGAGACTCGAAGGGTTTTGATCGCGGGTATTATCCAGCGATAGGTTTTAATTGTCTTGGCGTTTACCATTATCTCTGCCTTTTCCGTCCCTCATCATACCGCATCGATTTCACCTGTCAACACTTATTTTATTTTTTATCCGCGGTTCATTGCGTATTCAATCGCGTGCTCGCTTATCGGCGTCTTGAGCACAGTTACCTCTACATCTGTCATGCCACCATCCTTGTCGGTGAATTGCGCCCTATAGGCCACGGCCAGAGCCGCGATACCGGGCGACATAACGATTTCCCGGTGCGATATATAGTCGTGGAATGTCAGGCAGTTACCGGTCAACGGATTACTCCTCCCGCTTCGCATCGTAATAGTTCTTGATTTCCAACTCGACCTTGCGGAGATCAGCCGGGTGGAGGATTTTCACGAGCTGGACGATAGACTCAATTTCGGGATGCTCGTCGAGGACAAAGCCAGTCGTGTCGATCACCGATTGGATAGCGAAAGATTCGACGGGGTAGACTTCCGAAAGATTGTCGAGAATCCACGTGCGCAGCTTCTCCACCGCATCGACCGAGGTCTCGAGTTTGCCTATCAAGTCCTGCGCGTTTTCGAGTGTGAGCTTTGCCTCATCATCGACGATATATGTCGCCTTGAGGCGTTCCTTCCATTTCACCTCGTCGGGCTGGAGTTTGTTTTTCAGCGACTTGATTTCCCCGAGTTTCGCGGGAGTGATTTCCGGCGCGAGTTTGATGGTCGGCTTTGGCTTGGCCTTGGGTTTCGCCTTTGCCTTTGGCGGCGTTTCTTTTTTCTTAGCTGGCGCAGGCGGCAGATTCAATCCAGAAGAGTTCTCCGCTTCTATTGCTTCCGCTTGCATGGCATCAAGTTCGTCAATCTCCTCTGGCGTAAAGGCAGACCCCAATCCCCCAAGAAGATCGCCTCCGATAATTTTTGCGGCGCGTGTGTATGCTCTTGAGTACAGCATGATTGCCGGGTCTGATTTCCACGGAGTGTTATCTTTCACAAGCCACTTTGCCTTCGCCATCTCGATAGTGAATATCCCCGCAACCGACTTCCAGCCTTGACGGTGCAAGATCAAATGACAGATTTTCTCATCCCATTCAACGATCTCGGTTTTTACACCGCCGCCTTGCAATTTGTACTCGTAGGCATGGACCCCGACCTGTATATTCCCGGCCCGGACATACCCTTTTTTATCCTTGTATGCGGGCATGATGTGCATCTCTCTCATGTGGATCGTCGGCAATCCCAACTCGTAACCGAGGGCGATCTTGAGGAAGGTTTGCGCCTTCGTTCTTTCGACTGGATCAACGGGTTTTTCCGAGTAAACAATCCCGCTCTTGATGAAGTTATCGGCGGCAAGCTCCATCCTCTGCCATGCGGTCTGGTCCACGTCCACCATGCTTTTGCTTGTGATATGTTCGACCTGGCTTTCGAGGAGCAACTCTTGTAGGTTCTCCGCCCTCTTCTGTGCCTGCTCTAACGTTTCCGTTGGGCTGTTATTCAGTTGCGTTTCCATGTTGATTCTCCTTATTATTTGTTGCGTTTAAGTGATTTTACCCTTCCGTTTTAGAGACGATGCTTCTCGCCAATTCCATTCTCCCATTATGTCTTTGTCTCGCAGCCTCCCGAGCCGCGAGCTTTTCTTTTTCCGCGGCCTTCTTCGCGGCCGTTGCCTCTCGTTCTAACTCGTTTATTATTCGTGGAATATCCTCCTGCCACGGACCGTCAGCTATCCAGTCGCCGTCGGCATAAACGCGGATGTACCCCTCGGGGACTTCCGGTCCGCTCCAGTCGCCGTCGGCATAAACGCGGATGTACCCCTCGGGGACTTTCGGTCCGCTGTGGGCAGGCGCATGATCTGGAATTACATAAACAGAGCAGTATTCATTCCTGTTCCAACTGTTCACAAGAAGGTATTTCCCGGAGCGAATCGTCAGGAAATGGTTTCTGAAACCGTCGCGCCATCGGCATTTGCTTTTTAGATAGTAGGATGCTTGAGCTGTTATCTCGCAAAACCTACTCCTGGACAACTCCATATTAATCTCCTTTCATTTCAGGTTTAGTGTCAAAGTCCGGCCCCTTGTAACTTGGTTTCTTGCCGAGATAGCGTTTCTTCTCATATCCGGTCGGCCATGTATCTATCCGGATACATTCTGCGAGTCTCTCCATCGCCTCCTCGTTTTCGTATCGCTTCTCTTCAAGATCGACGATCCCGATTTCCCACACGCCTACGCGGTATGGCGGCTTGACTTCCACCGCGATGAGGAGCACGGTCTCGATCTCAAGCCCAGGGAGGCATACCCCGATCACCGCCTTGTGAAATGCGAGTTGCGATTTATAATCGTAGGAGTATAGCGCGTCGTACTCGAATTTGTCAAGGTCCGCGCATTTTTTCAGGTCGCAGAGGAACGGTCCGAGCAGGATGTCTGGCCTCGCCTGGCACTCGATCCCGCAATACTCCCCGCGCGCGGTCGCCTCGGTGACGATAGATTCATGCGCGAATACCTCGCCGGCCAAGCCGTGGGCACGCAGGCTGGCCTCCATTCCGCGGATCGCCACACCCTCTTTCGAGTTCATGATGAGCAGCCCCGCGTGCTCCTTTTTCCAAGCCAGTCCGGCTTTTTCCGATAGCTTCATGCCCTCGGGAGCGATTGCATATTTCGATTTGAACTCGCCCTCGCCGTCGAGCATCAGGCAATGGATCGCGGTTCCGAGTTCCATCGGGCGAGTGGTAGTGCGCTCGGCCTTCCCGGTCTTGATGTCGTGATATGCTGACGGGTTGTGGCGGAAGGTCTTGAGGTGCGAGGACGTGAGTACGCACTTGCGCTTCTCGTTGTAGGTGTCGAGATGTTCGGTGATTAGTCCAATGTCTTCGGGTTGCATGATTTAGCTCCTTTCGATTTGTTGAACGTCAATATTCCACCCCTCTTTTTTTATCGAATGTGATATCGCAATTCATAGAGAACCTGCATTTAAGCGACTTCTCGATGGCGTCGGCGTAAGCAGTTGCGATGCTTCGTTGTCTGGATGGCTTTTTTAGTTCCTTTAGAACAGCAGCTTTCACCTTCTCCGCGTTCTGATCGAGCCATTCCTTTAACGCGCTTGTTGCAGCCTCGCGGATAGACTTTCCGGCCATGATTTCGAGAAAGTCAAACTGGTTGTCGTAACTGCTCGGAGTTTTCAAGCCGTCTTTGTTGACTTTCACGGCCAGTGCCATAGATACGGCCTTGCCGATTAGCTCGTCGGCATTCCCAAGTTGCGACACAATCGCAGCTTGAATTCTTCTGTCCAGCGCCTCTCGAACTAACTCCTTCGATACTTCCATTGATACCATTGCGTTGCCGGACATGTCGTACTCCTTTCAGAAAAGAAAATCGTCGTCAACTTTGAGTTTTTCGAATGGACATTCCTTGCAACCGCCTTCTTTCTCTGCAAGGCAATCACCCTCTCGATTCACGATACAGTTCCCGGTGTGTGACCGGTGTGTGATTGGTGGCAAGGCGGTGTCTGGTTTGGCCTCGCGAATCTCGCCCTCCTCGATAATCACCGAGCATTCATCGCCGTCACCGACGCGCTCGATCCAGATCTGTGCGCCGGCTTCCGCCGTCATCTGATGAATCATTTTCAGGGAATCGTCGTCAAGCAGCGAGCCGTCGCGGATGAGCACGACTCGAAGCTCGGGATTGGTCGCAAGAGCCATCGCCACCGATACGCGGAGACGTTCAGCGCCGGACGCCTGATCGAGAGGAAGGTTGTTGAACGTCACGCCTCCGTCGGAGAAACCGAGGCCCTCGACGGGGAATTTCGCGGAGGCTATCATGTCGGATTTCTTCTTGTCGATCTCTGTGAGCTTGGATGTCATTAAGCGGTAATCGTGTTTTAACTTCTGGACTGCCTCCATGTTATCGCTGTAACGATCCCACGCGCGGACGGCCGCGTTCTCATTATCCGCGTTTTCGATCTGCTGTTTGGTCACGCCCTCGTTTTGATCTACGAGGGCATTAACGATCTCGTCGAGGTCTTGCACCCTGTCTTGTGCCTCCTCGCTACCCTGATTGGCCTCTTTGAGCTTCTTTTTCAGTAGATCGATTTGGTCCAAAATGTCTCCGACCGACTTTTCAAATGATGCGAAATCCTCGATAGCGTGAGTTAGATCAGCGCGTTTGAGCGCGTTGCCAGTATTAATCGCCTGTCTCCGCTCAAGTTCTTCCATCAATATCGCCACGCTGACTTTGCCTTGTGGTCTCGGGAAATCCGGCTTCACCGGCTCCAAGATCTCCCGGCCTTTCAGCCTCCGATCCTCGTAAATCGACTCGTAATCCTTGTCGAGTTCTGTCGTATCGACGCCGGTGATCTTCCGCAATAATTCGGCCTGCTTCCGCGGTTCCGCGATAGAGAATGCGAGGGGGTCGGCAGAATGTTTGTTGAAGATTCTGTCGAGGAGTTTCTGTGGCGAGCTGGTCGCGTTTCCGTCAGCGTCGGAAATCCGGAGATAGCTGCCCTTCTCGGTGAACGTCCGCTCGACTTTGTACTCTCCGAGGTCGGCGGTGATCGTCGCCTTCGCTTCTCCTTTGCGAATCGGCTGGTCGGGGATGAGCGATTTACCGCCGAGCAGATACGCGATTGAGTCGATCACGGAAGTTTTTCCCGCGCCGTTCCGGCCTCCGATCACGACCATTGATCCGTCCGGCGTGATGTCGATTGCCACAAGTTTTTTGACGTTCTCCGCCTGTAGTCGAATGATCTTCACGATTAAACTCCTTTTCTTTATACCAGCAAAAACACCCCTGGAAATTGACCACCGCGAAGAGGCACAACCAGAGGTGTTATTGCCGGAGAATATCCAGCGGGACTTGTTTTGTTATTCGCGGTAGCCATTTTACGTTGCCTTTCGGGCCTCGTAATATCAAGATTGGGATTCTGTGTCAATGGAATTCTTGAAATTATAATTCGATCTCGTGCATAGAATACACTGCGTCGATCTCCTCCTGTTTACGCTTCCATACGCGGAATGCCATGTCTCTCTCGTTTTTCAGCCTCATGATTTCAGAGCGGAGACGTTCGAGTTTTGTATTATGATGTTCGCATGTGTCATCCGGCTCGACAACGACGAAATTAAGGCCATGATGGCAGAACCTTCTCGGGTCTTTCGGCCCATAATTCTCGCACGTCGCGCAGCGTTTCTTCGGTTGCTCGCTCATGTTATTTCCCTTCACTAAAAAATAGACTCTTGATTTCGTCGGCGGTCATTTCTGGCTCGCCGTAACAGCAAATGTCAATACCCATCCGTTTCGTTTTCAACGAAACCAGCGTTGTGCATGAAAAGATACGGGTCGAATTCCATAGTTTCCTTTCTAATTGGGTCGTCGGCATCAGACAATAATCGACGACCCTGTGTCAAAAATACCCTTTAACGTTCCATCCTTACCACTCTCCTTCCTTCTCCGATCCAGTAGGCAGTATCTTTCACGATATGGGCTGCCAGAGCATGCTGCCCTACAGGCCATAACTCCTCGATGTAGCGATCGAGGCCTTTATCTTTGATTGCAGCGCGAATCGCCTTGATCTTTTCGGGGCGGAATTTTTTGGGTCGAGCCATGTTACCGCCTCTCTTTCACGACATTATTTATGTGCGGATTGGCGATTGTCTTAAACGCCGCCTTGACCGCCTGCCGGGTTTCCTCGGGGAGCAACTCGACGACATTCACGACGTCCCTTGATATTTCATTGCGTGCTGATTTCAGCTTTTTCCATGCGAGACCCAATGTCCCGAGCACGCCCGCGGCTCCGGTCGCCACCGCTGGAATCCACGGGATGCCCGCGTCTTTAGCGGTATCCCCGATTGTTTTGATCGTCCCTTTAGCCTCTTTAATTCCCTTCTCAAATGCGTCCTGTTGAGCGTCCCTGATCGCCTGCGCGTTTTTCATTTCGAGTTCGCTCGTCTGCGCCAAGTGTTTGATTTTCATAATCTCAATTTGCATTTCGAGCTTTGTCTTCGCCGCGCTGTCTGGCAGTTTCGCCGCCGTGGTTTTGAGGATAGCGATTTGCCCCGGAAGATTCCATTCGATTTTCGGCGGGACGGGATTTGGTATTCCGACGCGGTAGAGGCTCGCTCGAATGGATGAATCGAGTTGTTTCACGCGCGGATCGTCCGGCGATTCGGACTTCAATGAATCGACCGCCTCCTTGCCCCTCCACGTATTTTCCTTCTCCTCCTGCGTGTAGCATCCGGCGAGAGACATAATGGCTATGAGCGTTAAAAGAATCGCTCCTGTGATGTTTCTCATTTGTAACCCCTTTCAATGTTTGGCTTTGTGCTGACAGGACACGCGTCCTATCCTAATTTGGTTCTTTTTAGCAGCGTTTTAGCAGCGTCCGGCACAGACCACGAGCGAGAAATCATCAACGCAGACTTTCGCACAGGCGAATGTCGCGAGGCCGGATTGGGTCGTCGCGCGAACAATGGTCGTGTCACTGGATACGATCCAGCGGTTTTTTATCCCGCGAGCTTTTGCCTCGAGGAGAACCCGGCTGCCGCATTCTCCGCGAGGGAGACCTCCCGGCGACTCGGGGATATTTCCATCACAGACCACGAGCGAGAAATCATCGGAAATGAGGAGATTAATTGCATCATCGCGATTCGATGCAAGGCGGAATTTGTCAGGATCGAGACCGGCTTCTTGGATCTGCACGCGCCACATATTGAGAATATCCGGGTCGTCATCGACGAGGAGAATTTTCCCTGATTTTTTCGCACGGGAGGTATACTCAACCGGGATATTGTGGTGGGCGGCAAAGGCGATTTCCGCTTCAATTCCGAATGATTTCAACCAACCATCGAGCATCAGCACCAAGACCTTGTCGCAGGCGAGGATCATTCTGAAGTCAACCTTTTTCCAGAACTCCCAATCTGTCGGGAGATCGTGTGCGGATGCGATAGCGTGCCCGTGGACGATAGGGGAGAAAACTATTTCCCCGGCTTTCAACATCTTCGCGGTCTGCTTGCACGCGGCCTTGTACCGGGCCAGGCGCACCTCGGGGTCAGGCGAGCTGTAAGGCGATGCCAGATAAATGAGTTCGGCGGTCATGAATATCTCCTGTCATTAAAAAACGACTCTCCCCTGGAGCGCAGGGACCTCGCCAAAGGTGGGAGCGCTCGTCGTCGGGGAGAGCCGAAAATTGTCGGTAATTAGAATCATTTGGCGAAGTCCGTTTCAATTGGTTTTGTACCACCGCACGGATTGTACAGGATCGCGTCGGAAGTTGCAAGCAAGAAATCCCTTTATTTTTTATGTTTCCTATATCGCCTCCGTACCTCGTCACGGAGCGCGTTGTGAGCTATCGATGACATTGTTTCATCGTCCAGCACGGACACCGCCTTCAGGCGATAGCGAAGCTCTTTCGACATGCGGAATCCCCAATATTTCTTGTTATCTTTTTTGCTCATTTGCGTCCCTTTCTCTCTGATATTCCTGTGCCTTTTGCCCGCACGGGATCAACGGTGACTATCACGCGCACGCAGTCGACCTGCGGATGTATGTCGGCGTACTCTCCGTTTTTTCTGTCGTAGCGGTCGGCTATTGTGCTGGCCCTTAGCGGTGACGGTGAAAGTGTTGTCCAGTCAAAGTATAGATTATTTCTTGACTTGGTTAGTGTGTTTCGACGGATGACGACAAAGCGTTTTTCAGTTATGTTCATGGTGTTTTGTCCAGACTCTCCTTAATCTCGTCGAGAAGTGCTTCTACGCCGGATAGCAACCCTGCGTCCTTGCCGCCATGCACGCGCAGATGGCCTCGACATGCTGTTAGGTAGCCGACCATCCGTTCGTGAAAGTTGTAACGGGTGATTATGTCTTGGGCATCCTGCTTATGCACTAATCCCATGTTAACAGTTTTGCCCTTCCATCTCAAGTAATTAAAGAATGCCGAGTTTGGTATCATCTCTAATATTCTCTTTTCTAATGCCTCTCCTTTCGTCAGATTCTTCTTTGCGACCTCATCAATTATGGATGTTGTATCCGCCCCCGCTATTTCCGCGTGCTCGACCGATTCTGTCGCCAATAGTTTTGAGACGGCTATATCGGATTTATATTCTGATAGCCATACGGCGGAATGTGCGGCCTTCCTCGCGGCGAAGGCTGCGGGTCTATCCGGGACCCGCGCCCACGGTATCCCCTCAAACGCGGCCATTGCTGATTGTGTCGTCCGATCCTTTCCCTCTATCCAATCGCTGGCCCAGGCTTGGAAAGGGTCTCCATCGTATACCGATAGCGCACATCGTACAGCTATCTCTACCCTCTGTTCTGGCGTTAGCGATAGTGCGTTGAGCTTGCCGTTAATCATGTTACTCTCCTTTTTCGTGAAACATATCAACCCATGTCTCATGCCCATGCTCTACCGCAACTCGGTCAAGAAACTTCTCTATAATTTCGTTTTCGTCGTGACTAAGTGGCCACGGGTCGGATACCATAAATAGGTCTAAAAGAACACGAACCTCTGACAGTTTAATCTTAAATGTAGTTTCCATTCTAATCTCCTTTATGTTCCTCGAAAGTTACCACCCATGCCCACGCGGAATCAAACGGGTGTTTTTTCCCGTAGCGGGATTGCCAGTAATTCTCCCAATCATCGAACATCTGTACCCACGGATCATCGTCTGTGCTCTTGTTGGGGATGTCGAGTCGGCAGATGCCACCCGTTGACATCTTGCTCACCCTCACGCACTCCACAGCCTTTACGGTGTCGTGGTAGCGGACGGCCCCGGCGGGCATGGTGATATTACGTCGGAGACGAGTTGGAATTGTATCGGCAAGACTCTCAAAATAATATACTCCATCTTCATCGGGTTCAATTCCAGCGGCGGACATATCAGCCGAACACTCCGTCCATCTATCAACATGCCAATCTTCCGTTGCATCAGCAACGCTATCTCGCATTTCGCGATTTCCATCGTCAGCCGGATAACCTATGAGTAGCGGCTCACCGTCATGCCAGCCTATTATCCTCCACGCCTCTTTCATCGGCACAACATCTCCGGGGCGGTAGGGTGACCACTCGATAGTATCATGATGCTCGCCATATTCATCCTCGCAGCCAGCCACCCCGTCAGTATCATACCTTGCCCAATCAAGCGGGACTGGCCTCACCACACATCCAAGCCGTCCTTCTGCTCGTGCGAGTGCCTCACGTTTGTTGAGGTGTATGGGGCGTGGTTTAGACATCATCGCCTCCCTTCACCACCACCGCCTTTTTCTTGATCTTTTTTGCCACTGCGAACAGCGGGACGAGCGCCCGGAGGTGGTTGTATTTCCCCTCGAATACTCTGAAATCTGCAAGAGCATCGACGAGCATCTGCTCCCGTTTGGCCTTGTTGCGAAGGACTTTTACTATCGGGGTGTAGCCTCCGCCGGTCGCAGTTCTGTCGGGCGAGAGGGAGACATACGCCCGGACCGGATTGGACGATTGCGGGATCATCGTGACAGCGACGCTGATGATTTTACGCGCCTGCCATACCCGGTGATCGTGAGCCGCCGTGGCTTCATCCCACTCGAATCTTGAGTGGAGCGAGGTGGATTCATCTCTCGCGTACTCCACAACATCTTCCGCGCGGAGGATGCCGTCGGATGCGTTCTTTCGGACGATCTCAAGTTCCTGTATGATTTCGGTTTTCATTTTGTTCTCCTTGTTAAATGTTGGTTGCCGTTCCTTGCCCTGCCGCGCCGGACCTTGCCCCGCCCCGACTTGACGTGTCGGGCCTTGTCTTACCGTGCCGTGCCTTGCCTGTGTTGTCATGCCATGCCCGTACGGATCGAGCATGGCATGATTGGAACTATTATTTACCGCATACTTTGAACATTCCCCAACCCATTCCGCAGGATTTCTTGCTGTCTGGTCGCCCTTCGCCGATACCGACCTGTAGCCCGACCCGCACCATCAGAGAGGAGACGTCCTGCACCGAGAATTGATCCAGATCGAATCTAATCTTAACCTTGGCCTCCCAACCCGGACCCCACATAGGCCGCGGGCGAATGTCACAGACGCCGGTTTCGAGCCTGACATGATGTTCGGAATATATTGGCTTGCCCTTTGTGATTTTGACGAGGGGAGTAAAGTCGTTCCTGTCAAATCCATCTGGCTCGACGAAAATCGTGAGTTTGGCTCTCGTCATCGCGAATCCGCAAATACGACAGGCGCTGATCGCCGCGTTACGAAACGCCGGAGCCGGGATTCCGTTCCAGCCTTCTTCGCTGATATGTTTTCCCTGTTCCATGAGCGCTTTGAAGTCCTTCGGTTCTCTTTTCCTTCCCTTTTTTGCCTGCGATCCTTTTTCCTGCGTCTCCTTGATCTGGCCCCGCGCCTTTGCCGAGAAGGCGTTCTGGACGTACGGAGTGGTTCCCCGGATTGTAAATTCGACCGTCTTGAAATTCGGCGGTAAAATCTTCACTTCTGTTACCTGTTTTTTGTCTGCTTTTGCCTTTGCCATGATACGCTCCTTAAAGAAATGTTAGTTGCCTTGCCTTGTCTTGCCTTGCCGTGCCTAACCGTTCCACGCCCGGCCTCGCCACGCCTGCGTTGCCTCGCCTCGTCTTGCTTAGCCTGCCAAGCCTATACTCGCCTCGCCATACCCCGCCTGGCCTGGCCTTGCCTTTCCTGCGTTGTCTTGCCGTGACGTGCCGAGCCATGCGTAGCCTCGCCACGCCGTGCCTTGCCTGCGTTGCCACGACTTGCCTGGCCTTGCCACGCCCCGCGATGCCTGCCGTGCCGCATTACTCTAATCTCCTTTTTCTTGGCTTTCGTTTATGGAACTCTCTCTCTTCTCCTTTTTGCTGTTCGTGGTTTCGATTCTGATGCTCCAGAGTCCCCAGGCCATTAGAGCCGCGTGGAGCGCTTCGCCGATTGTCTCGCCGTATTCTGTTGTTTCGTTCCCGGTTGCTATTTCGTGCCAACGCCATTCTCCGCCCTTGGATTCAATAAGCTCAAGTTTTATCTCTGGCGAGTCTGGCGCTTCCTTGATCGTTGCGGTGATTAATCTCATGTCTCTTTCCTTTTTCTGGTCGTGGTTTATATTAGCAGGTTACGTTTTCTCGCGTTGAGTTCAATCCTGATTGCGCGTGCCTTCTGGCCGATGATTCTTTCGTTCCTGCGGTCATCGTTCCATCCGCAATCTCTCGCCTGGATGGTGAGCTTGCCGCATTCGGCGTGGAGTTCTTCGGTCGTCATTTCTTCAATCGTTTTTTCCTGATTGCCGTTTTCGATTTCCTTGATTGCTTTAGCGATTGCTGGCTTCATTTCGCTCGGAAGCATCAGGGCGCCGAGGCTGAAGTATGCGCTGGAATTTTTGCCGGCTCTTTCGAGTAGGGCGATCTGGCCGTCGCGAAGGTTGCTGATTTTCCCCGCGCCAAGTCCGATCCGCGTTTCGATTGTTCTTCCGTTAGTTTCGATCTTCAGATTTTGGCCTTCTATCGTTGCGACTCTATTGCTATCCCGATAAATCTCTCCCATGTTTCTTTCCTTCCCGGTTTGTGTTTTCGTGATCTTCATGGCGAGGTCTCCGTTTGCTTTATCTGCCTATAGTATATCCGATAGATATACATTGTCAAGGTGTAAAATAAAATAAATGTGAAGTTTTCAGGGGAACTACATGGCGGGGATATATATATACATTGTATATAGGCATTTATGGATTGCCGGATATTAATACCGATTTGAATTTATCTTTTGCGAAGAGGTGAACTGGGGCGTAGGGCAACTGTTTCCATTTTGGAAATAGTTCGTCAAGGGGGTGATAAAAAGCTCCCTGCACTGAAAGGAGAAAACAGCACAGGGAGACACGGAGAGAGGTGGAACTTTATTTTAGAATGGCAATTTTTTTGTGAACGTAGGTCCAGTAATTTGG
>Ga0075122_10001022_pt1 | contig 20688 bp, 51 predicted proteins | sample AntAceMetag02UKB_FD_69790 | JGI IMG/M metagenome (GOLD analysis project Ga0075122, IMG submission 69790) | Saline lake microbial communities from Ace Lake, Antarctica - Antarctic Ace Lake Metagenome 02UKB | ecosystem: Environmental > Aquatic > Non-marine Saline and Alkaline > Saline | place...
GTACTATTGGTGGTAATCGAGAATTCAATTATACAGGTACGTTTGAAACTGTTGAATATAACGTAACAGACTTTAACGGTTCAATTAACAATTTCCTTGATACTTGTACTGCTGACGTTAACAATTACTGTTATCCACCATTAACTTTTTATTCAGAAAGTCAAGGACAAATTGAAATCAGTGACATAAGAATCAATTATACTTATGAATGGAATCCTATAACTCTTAGCATAAATCTAACTCAAGCTTTTTTACAAAATAATACTAACTTTTCTAATATTCCTATAACTATAGAAAATAATGATAATAACGGTACAATAACGGTATCAGATTTGAATTTCCGTTATGCTGGAGGTAACAGTACAATTAAAGTTCTTGCACATACTACAAATTATATAAGTAACCTTACATATAACATAACTAGCTTTTATTCAAGATGGGACTATAATTTACCTAAACATGTAGATTATATAGAATTCATTCCACCAACATCAACATCAAAGAACGTTGAACCGTATGGACAGATTGATACTAGAGGATTGTTTAATATGTCATATAAGAATTATGGTAATCGTAACATGAATTTATCAATATATCTTAACGAAACGTTCAGTTGTGTAAACCTTACTATATCTACTACGAATAATAAATCTGACGGTATTAAACTTCTTGCAATGAACTGGACCAACGTAACAGAGAATAAACCTTTCCTTTATAATCATTCAATATGGATATGGGCAGATTATTCATGTACTTATTCTCAATGGAAATTATGGTATCCAGATTTCTATATAAGAGGATGTTGTAACGGATGTATTTGTAGCGGTGAGGTATGAAATATGTCAAGAGTTAGGTCATTTAGAGGATTCCCAATACATGTTTGGATACCTCCACAATATACTACGAATTTCAAAGTTGAGATTGAACGTAAAGATGGTACTGTAGATGACATTACAAATATCGTATCAGTTACAGAAGTTGAAGATGGGTTAACTACAGGTCAAGAAGTTAGTATCGGTAACTTTAAGTTTGATATATGGAACCCAAACGAAACATATACTGGTGTATGGACAGGTAACGAGATATTTAGATATTATAAAGATTATGCTGCTACTGCAACTACTTTAAGATTCAGAGGAAGAGTTGAAAAGCCAGTTTATAGTGCAAATAAGATTAAAGTATCAGGCAGAAGTGAAGGTGTAAAACTGATTGAAGTTACTGTAACTAAACAATTCTCTGATACAGAAACCAGTACAATATTCAAATCTATTATAAGTTCATATGCACCAGGGTTCACTATAACTAATATTCAAACAAGTACAGTTAATCTTACTGTAAACTGGTACCAGAAACCGTTCTGGGAATGTGTACAAGAGTTATGTAAAGCTACAGGTTTCGTTGCAAAATTAGATGCAGATTTAGATTTCCATTACTTTGAAGAAGGTACCATTGATAATACTACAGATGCAATCGTACATGAATATAACTTGTTAGAAGTTGGTGAATTCGCTGATGACCTTTCACAGATTAAAAATAGGATTATTGTATATGGTGCGAATCAACAAGATATACAATTATTATATACTGCTGAAAGTAAAGACCTTAATTACGGTGTAGATTCTGACCTTGGTGTAAGAGAAGAAATCATTGAAGATAATAACATGACTAACCAGACCCAAGTTCAAGAGTTAGCAGAATTCATATTAGCACAACGTCAAAACCCTCAACAGATTGGTGAAGTTAAAGGTATAATCTTAGCAACAATCTTACCTGGACAAAACATGAGAGTAAGTTCACCTTTAGATAACTTACCACCAAAACCGTATTTCATTAGTAAATATAAAGATGTAATCAATGTAGAAGGTGGTGGTTTAACTACTACAGTAACCATTTCAAAAGAACCACGTAGAGTGTTTCATATGATGAAAGATATTATCAGTAACCAAAGTAAAAGTAAAACAGTTTCAATTAATCCACAAGAAATGAGGTTCAGTTATAATTTCTTGTTTGATAATGATAGTGGTTCACATAGTAATACCCAAATCATTGATAGTGTCCTTAAATTATCTACAGGAAGTTCTGGGAACTGGATTTCACCAATTAAATCCATACCTGATAACGTTACTGAAGCTTACATAATAGCTAACGGTGAAACGTTAACTGGTGCAACGTTTGAAGTTTCAGGTAACGGTGGAAGTACATACCAGACTATAAGTAACAGAAATAAGATTGATATAACTACTACTGTCGGTACAAGTTTACGGTTAAAAGTTACGTTTACTAGTGCAGATACACAAATTACAAGTTTAAGTTTATTATACAGGTGATAGGATGAAAGAAGAGATAGAAGAGTTCAAACGTACAAACGGTAACAGTAACTTTAGTCAGAAAGATATGATAATATATGTAGTACATAAAGTTGATAAGATAGAAGATAAGATCAGTGGACAATTCATTGAATGTAATAAGAATTATATATGTAAAGGTACATTCTGGAAATTGTTCACTATATCTGTATTAGTGTTAGGTAGTATATTTGGATATATTACAACTCAAATATAAGGTAATGGGGGTGAACATTCATGGTAAAAAAAGTAGTAATCGGTGGAAACGGTGGACAAGGTAACGAACCTTGGTATAAATCAAGAAGAATCTTAGCGTCAATCTTTGTTGTTATAGTATCAATCTTAACAGGATTAGTTAATTTAGAAATCATTCCTGGTAACGTCTTTGACGCATTCAGTCCAGCATTAGGTTTAGTTGCAGGATATTTAGGTATAACCAGTTGGCGTAAACCGAAATAGAAATAAGTTTACATTATTTATCTTCATACCCTGCAAACTCTGCAAAGGTAATGAACTCTTGACTAGTTAATACTTTCAAATATTTCCTTAACTTACTTTCTGAATCTTTAATTATCGTATTAAATTTGATAATATCATTTTTATAGTTATGTAGCTTCTTTTCATACTTATCTATCCGTTTCTGGATATTCATAACTCTGTTTAATCTATCTACCATTATACTTTCACCCTTTTAGTTTTAAAACATTTCGGACAACGATAAATAATATATGTTGGTGGCATAGCTATTTTAGTAACTTTTCCTTGAAATTCAACACTATATCCATTATCCGATTCTACAACATCACATTCAAATAGTTTTAATCCACATTTACATTTATTACTCATTTCAACCATCCTCCGTTAAGTTAAAGAAGTGTTTAATCCAAAATATAATGGGTTCTGGATCATAACTCTTAAATCCTTTTTCAGTTATTGCTAAACCATTAGTTATTGTATTATGGTCTGCACTTGTTAATTCTTTAATCCATTTGATTGCTTCTTGTCTTAATTCTTTTCTTAAACACGCTTCTTTTGGATAAGGCAAATCCGCTATACCCATCATATCCTTTAATGTTTTTAGTTCTGTCATTTCATTCACCATCTTATTGGTCTTTTATTTTTAAAAATGGAATACCTAAAACATAATAAGTATTGATATGCCAATAATGGAAATATTTATCATTCTTTTTAACTAATTGCTTAATTTCTTTTTTTATTGTTATTATCATTTCAATCAACCCACCGTAATTTATGTTCAAATTGTAAGGTTTCGTTATTAAATACTGTTTTTTTGAGATATTCATTAAATTCTTGTAATGACTTCAATCCCAATTTATTATATAATTTATTTATAAATGGTGGTTCCCATTTAGAAAATCCCTCTTCAATTAATGATATTCCAGACCTTGTATCGTTAGTACATTCTCTTTCATTGTAATCTTTCGTATCATAACTGTATTCTTTTTTACAATCATAAAAAATATAAAAACCACCTTGAGAAGTTACAACTTTACTTATTAAAATTGGTTTACTTTTTTCAAGTGGACATCTATCTAATTTCATTTTCATTTCATTCACCTTTTTATGTAAGACTTTATGTCATACTTTGTGTTGCACATTATGGTACTTTATATGGTAATAATTGTGATTAAGTATATATCATACTTCCGTAATAAAGTAATACCGTAATGTTTCAATTATCATGTATAGTTATGTCCCAATTCTTATTATTATTTTTTAAAATAGTAACCAAAACTTCTTCATCATTGAACCGATTAATCTCTTTAAGTTCTCCCCATAGTTGGAATACAACTGTCTTTGAAGGTAACTGTATTGTGTGTTTACCATAAGGTATCTTTTTACCATCTTTTGTTTTAACCAATGCATCAAAAAAGTAATAATCTGTTTCGTCATGTTTTCTTTTCTTTACTGGTTTAGATGGATTAAATATTTTAAGGTGTGTAGATTCTTGTCCAACCATGATATTAAACGATTTCTTTTTTTTACGAATTTTCATAAACTCTTCCTCTGCATCCATATTATCAACCTCGTAGTAGTGGTTGAAGATAACAATAGCTACTAGAACCATGTTCCACCACTACGAGTCTGTTGACATAATACATCATTTTTTCACTATTATTATCTTCAATTTATACTAAACCAGTTGAACTATTTAAACATTACTATTCTTATAATCCTTTATTATATTACTTGATTTATGTAAGTTAATTAACTCTATTTCTCCATCTACTCTTACACACCTAAACTCTAAATGTGCAGAATCAAACGTAACTTTAATTATTTCATTATCTCCAGTTCTCATTCATTCCACCTTCTTTGCATGTGTAGGTTTTCTACACTTTGAACATATACGACCACGTTTAGCTGCAGTCTTGAATATCTTTTTACATCGTTTACAAAATCTCATATGTTTATGTCTATCAGATATAGAAGCATACCTTAACACTTTTCAACCTCTTTGATACCTGTAGGATAATATTTGAACCGTTTAAAGCCATGATAGTCCATGTGTACCCATTGTTCAATCCATATTGATTCATTACCATATATGTTAGCAAATGCATGATATTTCTTGTGTGGATGTTGTACGTTTGATGTTATTTGAACGAACATAACAATTCCAGGTTTAATACATACCTTATCAAAAAGTCCAAATAAATCTTTAACCTTTGCAAACCTTGAAGTCTTTTCAACATCACCAACTAACCACCCATCCTTTTCTAATAATATCCTACATTTGTTAGCAACTCTCCATCCCTTCTGTCTAGTATTTACCATTTCTTATCCCTCTTTTTTACGTCAATCATATTTCCCAAATACATTCCTTTATTTTACCTGTTTTCCAATGTTTAGCATACTCTAAATTTATAGTTACATGTTCAGAGTATTTACCGTTCTCTGGATACAGTTTTTTATTATCTATCCAGATACCCATTTGTCTGAATACGTTTAATCTATGTTTACATCTATCATCATAAGATAAATATTTCATGTTTTCATCAAAGATATGAACATGGATACCGTTAGATGTAGTATCGAATATCTTTATATCACATGATATACTTGAGAGCTTCATATAAGCCATGCAACAGCACTTAATCTGAGTTAGGTTATCTAGTATATCTTGTCTACATATCCCTTTAAACGGATCGTAATCTAAACATATTTCAGTTAATAGTATGTTACGTGCATTGATATGATCTAACCACCACTTGTTTTTAGGTAAATCTTTATCAAAACATAACTCTTCATAGGATTTCCTTTTAGACATACGTTCAGGTTTCTGTTGTTGCCATTGTAGTATCATAGGTTGTTGATTATTAATTTTATAATACAAGTAATCCAAGTAAGCTATTTTATCTTTAAATGATTCAACCATTTTTCACCTTATTATTTCCTTCAATTCTGATAAGATAACCAACCTAACAGTAACAATCTTCTGGATTTTGTATCATATCTTCTTTTGTTTTTTTGCATGATTTCCATTTTAGTTCTCCTTCTGAGCACCAACAATCTTTACAAGTTCCATGGTCATTAATTTCATTTACTAATTGTTTACAAAAATTACATTTTACTTTAGTCATTTTCATTCTTTTTTATCATGTTCTATACTCTGAATAATATCCCAAAATCCATTATAAACATTAACTGACATTTCTGTTTTATGGTCTTCAATAAAATTCTTCAATTCATTTTCAATATTCATTTTAATCATTCCTCCTTCAATCTCTCGTTTCTGTGGGTTTTTTAGATAAGCACCATTTATCAAAATCTTCTTTTAATTTTTTTTCAGTCACATAATCAATTAACTCATTAAAATATTGCATTTGAAATTCAGATAATACAACATCACCCTCATTTAACCATGCTTGCTCAGTCATTCTTTCGTCCTCCCACCGATTTCTGAGCAATTAATTCTTTAATAATTTTAAGACCTTCTTCAAAATTACATCTACATTGTAATAGAAATATTTTAGTTCTTTCAGATGGTCTGATTTCCCATTCCCATTCTTCAGTCACTTTATTCCAACAATTTGACCCTCCATCAGTTATAGCCCACTTGTCTTTACCTCTATATTTATAAACTATTTTTTCTCTAATTGGTTTTTCTTTTTCTCTTGGGAAAGAAATCTCAGTTACATTGTTTATAAATAAATTTTCCATTAATTCTTTAGTTATCATCATCTTTCTACCTTTTTATAAGTCATTCTTTCGTCCTCCCTTGTAATTTGGATGGTTCCCATGTAATTGCCCACCATCCAGCAAATGTTGTAGCATGTCTTACATTTCTTTCAAAAGATTCAATAAACTTAATATCTTTCCATAATTCAATTGTAATAATTAATTCATTTTCAAAATCATGTTTACAATAATCTTCTAATAATTTTAAACGATAATCACCTAATTCAATTAATCTAAATGTATTGTTTTTCAAATCTTCTTTTTCAGCATAATAATATTCTTCTCCTGATTTAAATATAATTTTATCTTCCATTTCAATCACTCCTTTTCTTTGGCATTTCGGATAACTCTTTCAACCTTTCAATAACTAATTCTATATTATCAAAACCATGAAATTGTTTATCAATCCATTCAATCAAATCTTTTATTACAATCACTTGAGTTTCATGACTTGGATGAACATATTTTCTATCTCTTATTTGCCAACTATCAACCCAACCTATATCAATTTCCATTAATTATCACCTTTCGTTTTGTTGGATTTCTGTGAGGGTACTTTACTAGTACACCAAGCACATGAACAATTACAATTCTTATGTATTCTAAAACAACATGCTTTAGACCAATTTGTTTTTTCTGTACTATTACATTTATCTTCTATCATTGTAATTCTGATAATTTTTTACATTTATTTTCACAATTTAATTTTATATCAGTTATCATATTAATAGATTCAATGATATTACATGGTTCTTTTTTAAGTAATTCAATTGCAAAATAAACACAACCACTTTTACAAGATATAACTGCTATTTCTCCTGTGTGTGATAAACAACCAGTAGTTAATACAACAATTAATAAAATTATTATTATTATTTTCATTCTCTAATCATCTCCTTTGGGTTGGTTTGTGAGTAGCTTTGGATTTTTATGGATGTTACCTATAATTTTGGCATAATTATGTTTTCTATTCCAATGTTGATTTGTAAATTCCCAAACACAAGTTTCATCACAACCGTCACCCACTATAAATCTACCTTGTGAGAATTTAACTTCTGATATTGTTTCTCTATTCATATCATCTTTGTGTTTAATTATATCACCATCATATATTTCCTTTTTATTTATATCTCTGAGTCCAGAATATTGCATTAAAATATAATTTTTTCTTTCTTCTTCAGGTAGCATTTCCCCACCATTATATCCAAATTGCCATATTAAATTACCAGATAAATCAATCATAAGATTATCATTCCCATGTCGCATAATTCCTTTTGTTTTATCCCATGCCCTAAATCTAATCTCTCTCATTCTTTATCACCACGTTTTATTAATTTATAATCTCTAATTCTTTGACATCTGGCGTGAATAAATTTACCATTATCTTTATGTATTGAATTCCCCATTGGTTTAAAACAATACCAACACATTATTCCATTCATTATCAATCAGTCCTCTTTCTTATTCTGATCTGTGAGAGTTTCCTTAATCCGTTCTGTATAATCAATTACTTCTCCTTTTAATATTGAAATATAATGTTTTAATCCAACATCTGATAAATGTCCTTTGTGTAATAATTCTTCATAAACTTCTTTTTGTATCATCGTTTACCTATAATGCGAAAGATCTCTTTAAATAACTCTGGAGGAATCTTTCCTCTTAATTTAGCATTCTTTAATCCTTGAGTACCAGTCTTGGACCCTCTTGGTGCAGATTCATGACATGGAGAACCATTTTTACATCTTCTTCCTTTCCAATCTTTAATGTTAGTAATAAAGTCTGTTGGCTTCATTCTTGTATCTCCATATTGACAATATGTAACAGTTACCATGGTAAAATCATTGATTCCATGGCTTCTTAATATATCGGGCATTAATTTTCTAAAGATTCCCATAGGATTTTCTATTGTCCAATATTTATAATTATATTTTTTGATAAGTTCAGCAATCCTGTTTAATAATTTAATACCTAATCTTGCTGTATCTGTTTTTGGAATGTATGCTTTATTACCACCAGTCCAATGTGTACCAATACTTGCAACACTAAATCCTGTACATGGTGGACTAAAATGTGCAAAGTCACAAAATCCTGGATCTATTTTTAATATGTCAGCACAAATATCTGGTTCATGTTCTGGTTCAATATCTAATGATTGACATAAATGTCCTTCTTCTTCTGCAACTTTCTTAAAGCTCTTAGTTCCACAAAAATTATCTTGAGTTCTCATTTATCCACCGAATTATGAGAATCTTCATCTATTTTATTTTGTAATTCTAATAATCTTAATACAATTGCTTTTGCTTGTTTAATATCTACCCAAAATTGATGACCTACTCTATAATCTAATACATTGGTATTTTCATTATAAAAAGTTGGAAATCCGATTTTATTTAATTCTTCATCATAATAAAAATCTAAACCATATATCTTTTTATTTTTAATTTCTTTTATTGTTCCCATCGTCATTTCACCATGTATTGGGTAAACTGTCACATTGACAATCTGATATATCATACCCACAATATTCACATTCTTCTTTTTCATTCATCGTCATTTCACCATTTTCTGAGTTCTAAAAGTTGTTAATTGATATAATTTAAATGTTAAATATAATCCTACAATAAAAGATAAAATATAAAATATCTTACCTTCTGTTGGTAATGTATTATAATAATATATTATTTCATTAGGAGTTATTGGTATATTCATCTTTCTACCTCAGAACGAGTTAATTTAGTTCCATCAACTTCTATCTCGTTACCTTCTTTGGTTTTGAATTTTACTTTGATTGGGGTTTTAATTATCATATTTTTCACCTATTGCGTAATTGTCTGCCTTTAAGCTACGTATTCTTCTTTGATTTGTGGTACTTCAGTATGATTTATCATTTGTTTATAATCTAATACTGCATTATCTAACTGTAACAACATATCATTAAACTCATCTTGACTTTTACAATACATGTCAAGAACCCATAAAATATCGTTATAAATAGATTTTCTACGTCCTTTAAGTTTAAGTAAAGAGTTACTATGGTCATACTGTAACGAATAACTGTTAGTAACTTTAAGGTTCTGCATCCATAACAGATACTTAGCTGTATCTATATACGTTTGTCTGTTATCGTTTGCACATTGTATCATATCAAAATCTTTAGTAAACTTTTCTTGTAAGACTCCAGTAAGTTTAAGTTTAAGGAACCGTGTATCAATAGCGCCGTTATTCAGGAACATATTTTCAAAATATTTAGTTTGATCTTTATAATAATCTATATTGTTATACAAGTAAGTAATAGATTGGTTATGAACTTGATACGTGTTTTTAGTTCTACTTGATTTCATAGCACCGTTAATGTATGATGGACTACCATCAGCAAGGTTAAGACTAAACTCTTCCATGATTTCTTTAACTTCTTTTTTACTATCAAGTACATCATCAAATACCATATTACCTGTAGTATTAATCTTATTAAGTACACCAGGTACACTTCTAGGTCTAAACACTGGACATCTATCAGTTACTGAATTAATAACTTTAAATATTCCAGATTTACCAAACTCTGAATCACTTGCAATACAAGTATATATCCTACCAATATATCCAATCAATCCAATCAATTTTAACAAAGTCCAATGTTTCGGGTTACTATGTTCAAAGTCACAGAATCCATCAACGAATACTCTGAAATCCCTATATGTTTGGTCAGGTTTAATTTTAAACGGTATTGGTGTAAGTGGATGTTCAATTTCATGTTCTTTATAATGTAACGTTTCTATCCCTTTCCCTGCTTGAATTGGTAACATGTTAATTATATGTTTATCAATGAAATATTTAGTACGGTCTTTAATTGCAAAGAATCCAGTAAGGAAAGTACCTTCTTCAAAATCTATCTTTAAAGGAGATTTACTAGTAATATGTCTTTCATCAATCAGTTTATCATATAACCATTGTCTATGTATTGCAAGTACGTTAAGGTTCCATTTGTTCATTTTCTCATAAATCTCCTTATACGTTTATAATCATTTTCATTGATATAACAAGTTTGAACATTCCCATTAAGTAACCCACTACATTTGAATAAAACTTTATATTTATTACCTATCCATGACCTAAATCCTGGTTCGTTTTTTTCTAATGCAATAATATCTTTCTTATTCACATAATTTTCATAAATGAATATCCCTTTCTTGTATATCATAATACCATCTCTTCTTGAACTTTAGCTACTTTACCAGCTTTCTTTCTAGTTATCCCTTTCTTTGCAGTATTAATCGGTTTCATTTCTTTTATCCAACTTTTATTATCTTTAATGTACGCTTTACCATCAGGGTAAATATGTATCTTCTTAATAGTCATTATTGTAAGTTCTTTAATTTGTCTTTGATCATTATTTTCTTCTGGTTCTTTGATTTGTGGTGTTTGTTCTTCTAAAGAAGATAACAAATCTTTGTTTTTATTACTGATAACTTTATCCTCTCCAAGACCCAAATCAATATCTTCTTTTATCATTTTTATGGATAATTTTTTGATGGCACAGAAATACTAACAACATCCCCTTTCGGTGTACGACAAGTTACTTCTGTACCTGAAAAATGTGAAGTATAACCAAGATATTCATAACCTAACTCTTTAGCTGTCCTTTTACTTCCTGTTTCGTCAATATCCTTAAGACCATAAAGAGCAAATATAACTCCACCTATCATAAGAATAATAAATGACAGATTAATTAATATATCTGATTCAATCATTTTTCAAATATATCCTTATTCTTTTATCCTTAACACAACTGGTGTCAGTACATGTATATCCTGAACAATCACATTGTTTGTATAATGGGTCACACCAAGCATTAGATAAATTATAATCCCGTTCAGCTATTCTTTCACATTCATCCTGTTGTGAAGATACACTACTAGGAACACTCATACAACCAGCAAATAACAAACACAACATCCCAATTAATATAATTAGTTTTCTCATTTTCTTTTACCTCTTCTCTACTCCTTAACACACCATACTAACACCAAGATTGATAGTAACATAGCACCAAATAAACAAGCTGTCAATACAATAAGTATAGTTTTCATAATTTCAACATCTAAAAAAACATAAATCATAACTGAAGATAACATACCAAAAATAATTAAAACAAAAATTGATATAAATATTTTCTGAAAATCTTCCCAATCCATTTTTTACTCCAACTCTTCACCATCAGGATATGCATTAGTACCAGATTCATACTCTTTAGTTAATTCATCATACTTCTTTCTATGATTAACAAATAAGTATCTAGCTATGAAATCGTGACAGGATCTATCTTCTTTCTTACACTTCTTTAAGTATAACTGTAACAGGTCTTTAGAGGTACATACTAGTGTAGTGTTTGGTTGCACTGCTACACTACCGTTAGGCTTACCAGAAGGACTTTCTTGTACTTTGGTATCTTCTACTGATTCAGATTTAATATCCTTATTTGCTACATCTTTAGTGATGAAATAAACGTTATGACTTTTCTGTGCACCGTACTCTGGATGGACATAATCTTGAATGTTACAAGAGAATAATAACTGTTCACCTTCATTATCTTCATTAAGTAGTTCAAACCCATTACAATTACTAAATACTGATACTTTCTTAGTGTATTGGTCATTTTCATTTACTTTAACTTCAATCTTATAGAGTTTCCATTCTTTATCTCCTTTAGTACCTTTCTTCGTTAGTGTTCTACCTACATATTCTCCTTGAATATTGATTTTGTTATCTTTTTCTTCAGTCATTTTTTCTTTTCCTCCCACCTTCTTCTTTATTTAAATCCATTGTTGATAATATAATTCCAATAACTATCATCATAGTTAAAAAGAACAATCCTATAAATAATATCCACATCTTAAACACCCCAGAAAACAATATTAAGATAATTGCATTGAATCCAATCCACATAATATAACTTGGTTCCATTTTATTCCTCCTTACATATTTTCTTATCTGGACATGTTTCACACCAACAATCTGGGTTCATGCACTTCATTAGGTTTCACCTAATTGCGTTTTATAACAAACGTTTCTCCGAATCCTTTTGTTATTACAGTCCATCTTAAAGACCTATATCTACTGCTGTTTCTTCTTTCTTAATCTTACCAGCTCTTGCAGCATCAGCTACAGTTTCAGTTTGTAACTCTGACAATCTAAGACATTCTAACCTTACATTAAGTGCATTCTTAATAATCATAGGGATTGTATGTATTACTTTGTTAGTTGCTTTATCTTCACAGATGTTAGTTATCATACCACAGAAAGGTCCAACTGCATACTTATCATCCATTATTATTTTTAATAATTTAGTTTGTTGTGTTGTTAATTTAACTTCATTTACCATTCTTTTCACCTATCATAATTTCAACTGTACTTAACAGTTTACAAGCACGTTCTAATGCTTCTTTTGGTGTTGATCCGTATGCTTTAACTTCTGAACTAAGTAACCCTTTTGCATTAACTGAAAACTTTACACTATGTGGACTTTCTATTATTGCTTCTGCATCTGTCACCTTATTCCACCACTGCTGTTATCCCATACCTTGATACTCTAATCTGGGTAACTTTCTCTGTACCTAATTTCATTCTAATCATATGTTCAACTTCTTCAATATTAAACTTAATTTCTTTCTTTACATTCATTTTTCTTCATCAACTCCGTGTTTTAATTTATTATTAGATCATATGCCCACCATTGGAAAATATGAGGGTGACTCAAAAACCAATAGTGAACATATGTTAATATGACAAGTACAACTATTATATAAATCTTTTGTATATACGTGTTAATCATTTAAATCTTATAATCTTCATTTAATTTAGTAAACGTATCAGGTTCATTATTACGCCATGCTGTCATAAACATTCTTGCAATAATCTTACCATACCTTAACCTAATAGATTTATAATCCGTTAAGTCAAAGTTTTTAATATTCATAACCATTCACTTCCTTTAGTATCATTTTATACTCATTCAAGAATCTTAACTTCTTTATTTTCAAATATTTTCAAGTAATGAATTTTTACTATTTTCGTATTAGGTCTGGATATATGTATTTCTGCATCATACTTTTTAGTTTCATCTAAACCTTTATAATTTGGATAATCATATTTATCCCATGCATGATCGAACGCTTTTGTAGGTAAACCCATTTTAAACAATTTCCCTTTAATTACACTGAACGGTTCAGAAGATATATCCAATTTCGTTTCCATGTTCCATTCTGTATATGCTTCTTTATTGCCTTTAAATGTAATTGTTCTACTATCTGAAATATTAATTATTATTAATTTGTATATCTTGTTACTTGGTTCAACATCTACCCACATTACAAGTTTGTTAGGTCTCCTAAAAAATGTATTTTTTGGTTTATGTTCTGGCATTTTTAATTTAATTTTTAGCCTTTAATCGCTGTAAGTTTATAGCTCTCCGAGATTTTTCTTTATCAGATAAGATAATACCTTTCTTTCTAATATTTAATCCTTTTTTGTCCAAGATTCCTTTAACTTCTAACACAAAATCCTTATTTGTGCAACTATATACTACATCAGTTAAAGTAAATAAACTACTTTTACTTAATTTAGTTATATAGTTCTGATGGCTACAACACACCAGGATTTCATCTTTAGTTGTATTATCAAAACCAACCTTCAGTACATTAAAATGACATTCTTGTTCAACTAACTGTAAACTAACTACTCTATTCTGAGTTATCTTTAAGTTCTTAGAAACAATCCAATCTTTTTCATAAATTCCTTTCAAATCCATACATAATCACCTATTGTTATTGAATATTTCTAAAATTAAAATGAACTCCTTTATATATCTTTCCCTTGATTTATCCTACTAAGTAGGATAATAAGCTATTTACTGTGAAAATTGTTCAGTACAATAATCATCAAAACGTATTTGTAATGATGGATTCGCCTTAAAGAGATAATCTGTATCTCTATCTTTCATAGTTATATCATTTAATACATTTTCAGCAAACTCGTTCCATAACCGTTTAAAGTTCTTTTCTTGAAATATTACAATATCATTTCCATTTACCATTTTATTCCTCCATTATTTCAACTTTAAATCTAACCTTTTTTCCAACTAACTCTTTAGGTAAATTAACTTTTTTTAAATTTAGTGTTCCTGTTTTAGATGTATTATAATCATATTTTACTAAATACCAACTCCTTAAAAGAGATTTACTACAATTAGTATTTTTTCTATATATGTAATAATCTCCATCTGTACCTTGTTTTACTATTGGCATATTTAAATCACATCCAAATATAATTTACAAAAGTGTACTGGATCAGTATGTACTAAATGATGACATTGTTCATGAACTTCTGTACTATTGATACCTCTATCAGTTCTTCCTTTAGTCCAAATACAATAATAATCTGCACCAGCTACATATATTCCGTTAGCGTCAAAAGTCATGTTAAGTCCTGTATGATTTATACATTCTGGATACATTGATATTGACCTGCAAGTACTACATTTACTTAACTGGAAAGACATTAAAATACATCCAATCCCAAACACAAACACAAGTATGATTAATATATCTTTTTGTTTCATTTTGTAATTTCCTTTAATAGTATAACCAGTTCAAAGTTTAATAATAATAATAAAATCATTCTGATAACCCCATGAAATACATTAAATCATCATTAACTAATTTAAGTTTTTCTCTATCTGTATTATTCATTTGTATAGACCTCCATCCATTATCTTATTTTAGCCATCTAATAGCCAACCTTTAGGCGTTTAAAGGTATTATTTTAACAAATCAATACACTAGTATTAGATTTAAATCTACTAATGTACCATTAAACAACACTCTAATCGCAAAATGTTAAAAATGTATTCACCATTACTTTAATATTGCTTAATCTAGTTAATATTTGGTTTAGTTTACTTATAGTTACTTGTTGTCAATTATAAAAGGACAAAACCTTTTACACCCATGCATGAGTTTAGTTACTAAGGTTACTGATAACCATAGAGAGAATTGAACTCCCTTAAATACGCCAGTAATGGTTAGAGGTATTAAATTAATCATGATAAGGACATACATTTATAGTTTTCATTCTTCTACCTCCGTTTGATATTCGCATTCTGTTCCTTTAGTACAATCTACATAAAAGCCGTTTACATGGGCATATATACACCCCTCACAAGGATCTTGATTTTTCATTTAACAACCACCAAAATATAAATTAATAACGTAATTATACAAATAATATTAAATATACAAAAATCCCTTAAATTATTGATTTGTGTTTGTAACATTCCAATTTTAAAAGATTCTAGTGTTTCCATTTTAATTAGTTCTGTACTTATTTCTTTTGTTTTATTCATATATATCCCCTCCAAGAGATCGCATTTAAATAGGCGTATTTTTCCGTTTAACTGTTGTGTTTTTATTGGTTATTTTAATAAATAAAAATAAAAAAGATAATGGTTAATAATCATTATCTACTTTTGGTGCAAGAATAAAACTTAATAAATATTTATTCTCTATACCCATATTTAACTTTAAAGGGTAATCATCACCAAAATATAAATTACTTTCTGATTCAGATTTTAAAAAAGAATTTATTCTACTACTCAATAATTTATATAAATAATCTACTGAATATTTACTTTTTATATTACCATCACAATTTATATATAAATCATTTATTGGAATTTCTAAAGTTTTAAAATCATCTTTAGATATAAACTTAATTTGTTTATAATCTATTTTTATTATAACAGATTCAAAACTTTTAAATTCTTTTATAATTTCTTTTAATACTCCTGGATCTATCATAAAACTTTGAGAATTGGTTAATTCTGGTACTTTTATTGGTGGGTTATCGTTTTCTATTAATGGAATTTTATTTATTCTACTAAATGAATTTACAAATTCTATGCATAAATGGTTTAAATCATCCTCATTTATAGATATTTTTAATATATCGTTTTTCTTATATGTTTTTAATATTTCATAAAATGAATTTGAATTTATACATAAACTAGTTTTTTCTGATATATTAAAACTAGTAAATACACCGCTAAACAATTTAAAATCTATTAAAGATACATTAGCTGGATCCATATTTACTATTTGGAATTTATTAGTATCGATACATATATCAATTTCTGGAATAAATTCTTTAATAGTTTTTATGTTTTCAATTAGTAATGCGGGCTCACCCATAGATATATTAAAAGGTTTTATTGTCTTTTGTTGTGTTATTGTTTCGTTTTTTATTTCATCCATTTTTGTAACTCCTCCAAGTTTTTATATGTGTTATTAATTAATCATACTATACAATTATACTATATAATCATACTTACAAATCATACCTAAATATCATACGTATGGATAATACGTATATATCGTAACTAACTAACTAACTAATTAACTACTTAATTAACTAAATAACTAACTAACAAAATGATTAACTAAATGAGTAACTGACTACCTAATTACCTACATACCTACCTGCTTACTAGTTATCATTAAGTATTGACTTGGTGTAATTGTACTATCTGAGATAAACCCATCCATTTTCCTTAATGAGTATTTGTCATACTGTGTAGTACCTAATAATATACAATCGTTGTTTTTGATTTGTTTTCTTTTCCATAACATAGTTTTAACCTCCATTTAAGTGTACTGTAGCCTACTTTTTACTAAATCAATACTAAACCATCCCTAAACCAATAAGTATTGGTTATCGTACTGTGGGATAGCTTATTTTAGTTCATGTACTCCATGCTTACTATATGATCGTATTTGTGTAGATCAGTTATACTACCTATGATAGTGTATGATTCATCAGAGAACCATACTCTTATTTTGTTGTTGTTGTTTATTGTCATGTTGTTATATGCCTCCTTGTGTGTGTATGTTGTTGTTATACACTCATTCACTCATATAGATAGTATGTGATAGCTAGTATATAAATGTATCGTATATACTTATATGATGTAGTATGTATATCATACTACTATATAAGTATTATATAAATCCATAATAATATATATAGATAAATAAAGATTATATAAACTATATAATAATAGTTAGGCACCATGTAATCACTACGGGGGAGTAGTGGTGTTTCGAGAAGGGGATAATAGTAGTCAGTACCATTATAATTTTTTTATAATTTCAAAAGTCATTACTCCTATAATTTTTATACAATTTCAAAATATCCTTATTTATTAATTTTTTTTTATAATTTTGAAACCTTTGTTTAGTTAAAAAGAAACTTTTATATATAAGTTCCATTATGGTATCTTTTATGTTACCTGAAAAGATAATCATGTTTCCGATTTCACGAGTCCATGCTAGTGTAATTTGTGCTTATGTATCTCGTTCTAACATCCGTGACACTTGTGGACATTTATTAAGTATCCATGAATCCTGTCATAGTATGGTTGTATCTTGGGTAGAGAGTTTGTGTATGTTAGATTCTATTGAGGTCAAGAAGAAGAATGAGTAATAATCTAACTTCCATTTACAAATCCATGGTACCTATTGGTTTAAGTTCTATTGATTTACCTATGAAGTTAGTTATAGATTTAGGTTGTCGTAACTGTGACTGGCGTGGTACAAGTCTGTGTGAATATGGAATCAAGAAACGTATAGATAAACATAAAGATTTGGTAAATGGCATTTGTGAAAAGCGTAAATATTTAATATTATCTTGTTATACTGGCACTCAGGTTAAACCTAGTTATAAATCTTTGTTACGTGATTACCGTCATTGGATAATGAATGAGGAAGTAATTGAACTTAGAAGAAAGTTAAACCAGATTGATGACCATATTGAACATAAAGAAAGTCAATTAAGTGATGTTGGAACTGGTGGTGACATATCTTTAGAAGATGACATTAAACAGTTATGTATCCAGCGTAACTTCATCCATGATAGGTTTATGGAAGGTAGTGATAAGTTAAACCGTAGTGATGACCGTGACAAGGATCGAGAGAGTCGTGACAAGAACATTGATAAGTTACAGTTAGGTTTGGGTGACATTCATCGTATCATGAATAATGGTAATGTAGTTGATGCAGATTATGAGGAAACCAAATAATGATTAAATCTTATATAACTCGTACTGACATAAACACATCTACTTACACTTCTATGTTAGAGTTGGTATCGAAATACAAATCCAAACCTACAGAACGTTTATTATCAACTATCCTACTCAATCCTACTTTATTCATTCATATGATGTTCAAGTTAGACGGTCAACCATTAAAGTTATATCCGTATCAGGACTTAATTATCCGTGACAATCATAGATATATCATATTCCGTGCAGCTAACCAGATTGGTAAAAGTTTATTGTTAGATGCTAAAGCAGGTAGAAACATTTTGATAGATCATGGTAAAGCTCATAATGAAGCTATAGTAAGTAAATCCTTACCCCAAAGCATATTCCAAATGCGTAGAGTTAAAAGTTTATTAAACAGTATGGATAAAGTTAACTGGAAAGAAGAGAGAGGTACTGCTGATAGTATGTCTGTCATTTCTGTTGACATTAAAGATATTAAAGGAAAGATTAAATATACTAACCTTTTAATCTGTGCGCCTTGTACTGAAGGATTGTTAGGTTACGATTTACATGAACTTAACCTTGACGAATTTGAATATTGGGATACTGACATTAAACATTTCTTTAACCAAATAGCTCAACCTCGTACATATTCAACTAAAGGTGGAATTACAATCTTTTCAAATCCTAATGGTATGGATTCGTTTGTTTCAGAGTTAGAACTTCAAACTACTCTTGATGGTAAACTCAAATGGCATACATACATATTTTCATATTTAGATAAACCTGGTAACACTCAAGCTGAATATGACCAGTTAAAACATGAATTACCTCGACATTCTTTTGAAAGTACAGTTGCTGCCATCCGTAGCATCTCTGACCGTAACTGGTTCACTCCAGACGAAATTGAACGTTCATATGACCATAAAGTTAAAGAATTAGATATGATAGGTAAACAACCTTTCTTCTTTTTAGATGTCGGTGCAAAACATGACCAGAGTGTACTTGTAGGTGGTTATGTAGAGATTGAAGAAGTAGGTGAAGGTAATCGTGTATTGAAAGAGATTTATATTCCAATCCTTAAAGTATATCCAGTTGGGTATCCAATAAGTCGTGTAGTTGGAAGTTATGACGCTTCACAAGATAGTGACGGTTGGCAAATTGAAAAGTCAGTTAAAGAGATATTAACTGAATGGAGTAAAGATGGTATTCAACCTATCTTTGGTTGTGACGTTACAGGTAACAGTGGTATAAGTCCTTTGTTCCAATCTGTAGGTATTAATCCAATTGATGTAACGTTCAGTGGACCTGTCAAGAGTGGCATGTATCAAAGGTTCAAATATTATATGGAAAAGGGTTTACTTCATAGAGTTAAATCTAAAGAGTGGGATTATCAAGCTAGACACCTTGAAGTTAAGAAATCCATGCGAGGTTATTTAATGATACATCATGAGAATGAAGATGACCTTGATGATTGTATGGATGCAACTGCAGGACTGATTTACCTTGCAGATAATCCTAATAACGGTCCAGTAAGTTTAACCGTTGTAGATATTGGAGGTGACATTAATGAACGAGGAAGATTCCCAATCCCTGAAAGATATTAGTATAACAACTTGGATAATTATAATTTTATTATTTATAGTAATCTGTGAAAGTTATATGTTATTTAGTAAAGATATGATAGTAAATTTCGATATAGATAAATCAGTTGAATATATTGAATCTCAGATGGATAATGTTAACCATTTAACTTCATTACCAGATTCTGTACGGAACAGAATGAATGAAAACGTTACAGTTAAAACTGCAATAGCTTTATACAAAGGTATGGGTGGTGTAGGTAAAACTGTACTTATTGGAGAATTAAATAATATATGTGACCCACAATGATTTCAGACAAAATTAAACAAAATAAAGTAATTAACTCTTTGTATAAAGGTTGGTTTTATTTCGATTTAGGTCGTAACCAGATGGGTAAGATAACTAACGTAACTAACGAATTATCTTCAGTTATCATCATACTAACTTTATGGTTAGGTTTTG
>Ga0075122_10001024_pt1 | contig 20676 bp, 32 predicted proteins | sample AntAceMetag02UKB_FD_69790 | JGI IMG/M metagenome (GOLD analysis project Ga0075122, IMG submission 69790) | Saline lake microbial communities from Ace Lake, Antarctica - Antarctic Ace Lake Metagenome 02UKB | ecosystem: Environmental > Aquatic > Non-marine Saline and Alkaline > Saline | place...
TGTCTGTCCGTGTCAAGGGGATGGCCAATAAGCGTGCGGTTGCGGGAATCGCCCTGACGCCAGCGGGGCAGCTTTACGTCAACACCGTGGCCTCACTGCGGCAAGAATTCAAGGACGGCAAGAGATGACCCGACAAGACAAGATTGACATTGAGCGGGAGTTCATTCGACGGGGGACGGCCCCCGCCGCTCCCCGCAGGAACGCCGCCCGGACTTGCAGTTTCGCGGGAACGTCCGACGCGTGCCCGCAGGAATGGGCGCCTGACCATATCTTCTGCCAGCCGTGCCTTAACCGCCTCTGGCTTTCCTCCCGCGGCGCTGCCCGCCTCTGCCCACACTGCGGCCACTTACTGCTTTCCGCCGACGCAAAAATCGGTTGTGGCCGGCTGTCGCGTTCCGATGGAAACGACGGATGCCTTCGCACAGTTCACCGCGAGTGCCTCGACGCCGTCCAGTGCCCGGGCCGCACGGGCTCATATCCCTATCGCACGGAGGAACCGACCGCCGAATGAGTGCCTGGAACTGCAACCACCGGACGGCCGGTGAAGCCGCCCCCGCGAACTGCCGCACGGAATGCTGAGGAGCGTAACAATGAACGCCGGACGCCCCATTGAATCACTCGCCGCGGAAGTCGCCAGAGCCCGTGACGCCGCAGTGGACTACCTCGCTCCGACCACCTCGCTGACGATGGAGCTCGGCCCCAAGGCGTATCGTCCCGCCGCCCTGCCCGCCGTCCCTGACGAATTCAGGCGGCTTCTCGCGAAGGCCACGCCGAAGCCCCTCGACGAAAACGATTCGATGACGACGCCGCGTCTAGTCCTCGCCGGCGTCGATTTTCCTCCCTTCGATATCCGCAAGATCGCCCATCGTCAGATCGGTGCTCGCCTTGGTATCCCTGCGAAATACTATGATCGGATGCTACAGACCGCGCCCGAACTCTTGACGGCGAACGTCAATCACTGGCTTCACCACAAGCCCGAACGGCGTCTCGTCCGCACGACGGACGGATCGGTGCGGGCATTGCTGTCTGACGGATACCGCTCGATTGACAATCACCTCGTCCTCGAAGCCGCCCTCCCAATCCTGATGGACAAGGGCCGCGGGCTTGCAGTGCGTAGCTGCGAGCTGACGGAAACGCGCCTCTATATTCAGGCATCCTCCCCTCGGCTGCGGGCCGATATCCGCGTCGGCGATACCGTCGAGGCCGGCATCGTGATCAGAAATTCGGAAGTCGGGCACGGTGCGTTCGCAGTCGAGACAATGCTATATCGGCTGAGCTGTCTGAACGGGATGATCACTGGTAACGCCATCAAGCGTTACCACGTCGGTTCCCGCCTGAACGGCGACGGCGATGAAGCCGGGCAATACTACCGCCCGGACACCGTCCGTGCAGACGACGAGGCACTGGTGCTACGTGTGCGGGACACCGTCGATGCTGCCCTTTCCGACGAGGAATTCCAGAAGTCGATCAGGCAGCTCCGCCGTGCAACTGAGGACGCGGTTCCTCCCACCGCGATATCGCAGACCATCACCGAAGTGACGAACCGCTACACCGTCACGGACGGCGAGAAAGTCGGCATCCTAGATCGCTTCATTCTCGGCTCTGACCTCACGCGATACGGGCTCATCCAGGCTATCACGGCTCAGGCCCACGATGCCAGCAGCTATGAACGCGGTGTCGATTTCGAGCGGTTCGGCGGCGATCTCGCCGCGATGCCACGGAAGGAATGGAACCAGATCACGCGCGTCGCGTAACCCGGCCACCGGCCAGCGAATGCTTCGGGACGTGTGCCGCAGGAACGCCAGGACACCGACACGGAAGGGCGCCAATGAGGATAAGAATCGTTCCGATCATCCACGGAGTGCGGCGAACTTTTGCGTCCGTGACGGGGCACGACCAGCCCAACCTTGACCACCTTCCACCGGCTGTAGCCCGGGCCGCGCTGGAGGAAATCGGAAAGACATTGATGGAGTCGCCAGAATACACCGTCAGTGATTTTCAGATCGAAACCGGCGAAACGTTCGCCGACTGAACTTCTGTGCGTCAGGCCGGCAACCCCTCACACGGCGCCGGTGTCCGGGACGTGAGGCCCCATACCCTGACGCACGGACTAACCTAATGGGCGGCGGATAGAGGCAAAGCCAGACGGCACGACACGCCCTGGCGCATAGACCTCCCGCCGCCCCCAAAAGGAAGGAACCACGATGCCGAGAAAACCACAGTGGACTTGCAGCGAAGCCGTGACGAAGTCGATCTATATCTGCGAGACTCCTCCGGCCGTGATGGTTGCATACTCCCGATGGATGGCCCGGGCGCAGATGGCCGTCGCACTGTCCGACTGCGGCCAGAATACAACCGCCGAGGCCGTGCTGCGGCTGCCCATCAGCAATTTTCGCCCTGTCCAGCGGGACTATATCCCGTGTATCCTGATGGGCGATTACAGGGACACTAACGCAGCCAATTGAAGGGGGCACCGCAATGGCAAAGACGCCTGGATGGACAGCGCCGAAGAAGACGATCCTACACATGTTCTCGTGCCAGGATTTCCCCGCCCTCGCTCCAACGGGTGCCGCAGCCGTAATGATGGCCCGCAACCGGGGACATGCCAGGCAGCTCCTTGCAGATACGATCAGGAAAACCGGCCGGCCGTGTGCTGCTATGACGACAGCTGCCCTCCCGCTTGCCAACTTCGTGCGAGTGGATTTCTCCGGCGCCGGCTGCGTCATTCTGTGCGATGGCGATTACTAGAGGAACCCCACGACGATGTGCAAACTCACTGACCGCGAACGCCTTGACCTCGATGCGATTGCCCGCAATCTGCCCAGCCTAGAAATCGTCGGGATTCCGATGGGGGAACCGGAGGAATGCCGTGACTGTCCGGCGCGGCCGCCGGAGAACGGCCAGAGGATGCAAGGGCCGCTTGATCCGATCCACCTCGGCGACGGTGCGTATGCAAGTCGGGCAGGATGGGGCGGCATTATCCTGACGGCGAACCATCACGATCCGCGCGTAGCATCTGACACCGTCGCGGTAGAACCTGAGGCGCTGATGGCCCTGATAGTCTGGGCTTGCTCGGTAGTTCCTGGCGTTCGCGAGGCAGCGCGTAGGGAGCTAGGCTTGTGAGCATAGGACTAACAGCGCAGAACGGAACGCTCGCTGTAATGTCGCCATTTTCCGCGAAGGCCGTTGTCTCGAATCTCCCTGGCGCCCTCTGGGATCGCGGCAACCGCTGCTGGACATTCCCCCTGACATACCACGCGATCCGCCAGTGCCTCGACGCGTTCGCCGAACTTGGAACGACGTGCTGTCCTGTTGTTCAGGCCATCATCGAGCAGAGCTGTGATGAGGAACTGCCGCATCGCCACCACGCGTTCACCGTTGGCGCCTGGCGCCATCAGGACGAGGCGATGCGGCGTGTATATCCTCTGTTCGCGGCGTGCCACGTCGGCGCGTCTGCCGGCTATATGTTCGATTTCGAGATGGGCACGGGGAAAACGCGGGCCACGCTCGATATCATCACGGCCGATCCCGCGATCAGGAAGATCCTCGTAGTGTGCCCCGGGGAAGTAGTCGATGACGTATGGATAAAACAGACCATCCAGCATACGGCCGGCAAGATCAGACCGCTGCGTCTGGATGAGTCCGCCGGCTCTACGGCGAAGCGAGCCAAGGCCGCTGAGGCCCATCTTCGTCTGTGTGAGGCCCTGAGCGTGCCCGCACTCGTCGCAATCAACTTCGAGGCCGTCTGGCGTAAGGCGTTCGCAAAGTTTGCTGCTGGCGTTGAATGGGATCTTCTGATTATCGACGAGGCCCACCGTGCAAAGGCGCCGGGGGGAAAGGCATCAATGTGGCTCGGCCGGTTTGCTGCCAACATCCCGCGGCGACTCCTTCTGACCGGAACGCCGATGCCACACTCGCCCCTCGACATATACGCACAGTTCCGAATTCTTGATCCGTCTGTCTTCGGCCGTTCGTTTACACGGTTCAAGGCGCGCTATGCTATCACACGCCCGCTAGGTTCAACTGGCGTCACGGTAACCGATGGATACCAGCGCCTCCCGGAGCTATCCCAGCGGATGAGGCGACTGGCCTACCGCGTGAAACTCGATGAAGTGATGGATCTTCCTCCCGCGATTCACAATACGCTACACGTTGATCTCTGTCCAGAGGCCCGCAAAGCATACGAGTCTCTGCGCGACGATATCATCTTGTGGCGGGAGGAAGGGGAAGTCACCGTCACGGCGGATAACGCCCTGACGAAGCTCCTCCGGCTTCAGCAGATCACAAGCGGCCACCTCGGCACAGATCAGGGCGAGACGCTACAGCTCGGAACTGACAAGCGTGCAGCGTTCGCAGGATACCTCGAAGACCTTGCTGGCCACGTGGCCGTGGTCTTCTGCCGGTTCATTCACGACCTCGCGTCCGTTGCCCTGGCGACAAAGGCGGCCGGTCGCGAATACTACGAGATCAGCGGCCGGCGAAAACAGCTCCCCGAATGGAACGCCACCCGCTACGACGACGGCGCCGTGATCGGTATTCAGATACAATCGGGCGGGCTTGGGATCGACCTGACAAAGGCCCGTCACTGCGTCCATTACTCGCTGGGATTCTCGCTCGGCGACTATCTGCAAAGCCTGGCGCGACTCCGTCGCGCTGGCCAGGAACATAGTGTCCACTACACCACGATCGTCGCACGGGATTCCGTTGACGAGAAGGTTGTTCACGCCATTGCGAAACGAGAACAGCTCGTCGAATCCGTGCTGCGGGCACTCTGACACGCGCGGCAAGAAAGGGATAGCTCGAATGGATCATACGCCACAGCGCGACTGGCAGCACGCCGGAGGAATGAATCTGGAAGGAGTGCTGCCAGAGGAACCTACGCCGGCCGGTAAATCTGCCCGCGAGGGAACAGCCGTTCCTGACGACATCCAGTCCCCGCTCGAAAAATACCGCGAGGAACTCGCGCAGTTCGCACAGCTCTGCCAGCTGGTCAAGGACGCTACCGCAGAGGAAAAGCTGCTGAAACAGGCCCGCGACCGTCTCGGTGCTGAACTGATCGATTCGGTGTTCGCACAGCTGGGAACGAGCCAGTTGAAACTCCCTGGACTCGGGACGATCTACATCCATTCTACGATGTTCGCCAGCGCGGCCGGAACGCCAGAGGAACTATGTGCCGCACTAAAGGAAGCGGGCGCCGAAGACCTCGTGAAGGAAAAGGTTAACGCCAACTCATTATCAGCCTACGTCCGCGAGATGGACACGGACGAACTCGGGCAGCCTATCCTCCCGCCTGAATTGGAAGGCGCGATCAGGGTCGGGGAACGCACGTCTCTGCGATTCTCCGCGTCGAAGTAGTCTGCACCATTACCTCGCAGAAGGAGCCATCTGAGATGGCATCGAAAAAGAAGGCAGCACAGATCGAAGGCCCATCAGCCTACCCCGTTATCGCGTCTGACGACATGGCGAAGTCGCTGGCCGCAATCCGCGAGAATCTCGGCGAAGGCTCGCTCGGGGCGTTCGACCTCGACCGCGTCCGTGTCCCGGCCGGTGGTGGGAGAACGTTCGAGATTGACGGGCTCGAAGGCGTCGAAGCAAAGCCTGTTATCCCTGGCATCATCATTGCGTGGCGCCAGACGCGATGCTACTGGCGCGGCCCCAAAGGCACGACGACCACGCCGCCCGATTGCACGTCCAACGACGGCATGATCGGTGTCGGCGACCCCGGCGGGAAATGCCGCGACTGCCCGTTCTCGGAATTCGGGACGGCTGTCAAAGAAGACGGGACGCCCGGCGCGGGCCAAGCGTGCAAGGACGGCCGGCAGCTGTTTGTGCTGCAGGAAGCCTCGTGGCTTCCGACGTTGATCGTTGCGCCGCCCACATCGATCAAGGCGGTGAAGACATTTATGACGCGGCTCGCGTCGAAGGCCGTCCCCTTCTATGCCGTTTACGTCCAGATCGGCATCGAAGTGGACACGTCCGCTGGCGGCGACAAGTTCAGCAAGTTGACGATCTCGAGCAACGGGCTCCTTGAGCCCGAAGCCCTTGCCCGCGTCAGGGAGTATCAGCAGTGCGTTCAGCCGATGATTGCAGGCGTCCCCGTGACTCCCAGCGATGGCGGCGAACCCGGCGACGGCACCCGTCCGGATGACGGCGACGCCGAGTAGCATTCTATATCAGCGCCTGACGGCCAGCTATACGTGGCTGTCAGGCGCTGCTACTTCCTCCCTGGACGGATGACGATCAATGACAAAACCGATTCAGCGAACAACCCGCCAGGTCGCAGCCGATTTCGGAATTCCTCCCGCAACGCTTCGAGCCCACATCCACAGTGGATCCGTGGCCGAGCCGGCAATGAAAGTCGGGGCCGCCTACCTCTGGAACGCACGCGAAGTAAACCGGGCACGCCGGCGGCTTAAAGGGCGACTCAGGAAGCGGGGCGCCCGTGGCTGAATCTCCGACAAGCAAAGCCGAAGCGTTCCTCAGCACGCAGTTCAGCGAGGCCCTCGACGACGACGCGGGATTCCTGACGATCTGGACACCGAAACGCCGAGCCATATTCACGAAGGATATCGCAGTCGCGGCTGAGGCCGCAGTGAAATTCAGCGACGGCCGCCGAGATGCGTATTTCGGCGTCGGACTACAGCGGACAGAACTAAAGACCGGCCGCGGGACTGCTGCCGGCGTTTCCTGTATCCCCGGCTTGTGGGCCGATATTGATACCGCAGCGCCTCACCGCAAGCGTCCGGGACTTCCTCCCTGCGAGGCGGATGCGATAGAGCTACTGAGCCTCACGGGGCTTGCGCCGTCGCTCCTCGTTTCGAGCGGATACGGCTTGCACGCTTACTGGCTTTTCCGCGAACCTCTATTGATAAAGGATGGCAACGATTACACAGAGGTGGCGAACCTATCAGTCAGATGGGGGAACCTAATCAAGGCGTGTGCGGCGTCGCGGAAATGGTCAGTCGATGTAGTGTCAGACCTCGCCCGCGTTCTTCGCGTCCCGGGCACATCCAACTATGCAAACCAGCAGGAGCCGCGGCTTGTCGTGGTCTCTGCCGATGAGCCGAACGCTAGATACAATCCGTGTGACTTCGACGAAACGATTGAAGCTAGCGGAATAGACTGCAATCCTGAACCGCCGTCGAAGCCTGCTGCAGTCAGGCCCGCACCGTCTGCTACAGCCGATGCTGTCCCGACGGAGAAATTACACGCGCTGATCACGAACGACACACGGTTCGCCGCATCCTGGAACCGTGCCAGGATGGATCTTACCGACCAGTCGCCGAGCGGTTATGAAATGTCGCTTGCTTGCGGGGCGGCTCAGGCTGAATGGAGTGACGATGAAATCCTCGCCTTGCTTCTGGCGTGGCGCAAGAACCACGAACTCGATGCGGCGAAACTCGGCCGGCCGGATTACGTCGCCTCTACCATCCAGCGGGCACGGAACGTTGCTGAAGCGTCGCGCATCGAGGCCGAACAGGAACAGGCAAAATCTGACCTCGTCGTTGCGGCCGTGACTGCCCCTCCCCCTGGCATCGCGTCAGGCGGGGAACGGCTGGAACTGTTAGACTTTCTGTCTGGCGCCCTCGGTGTTCGCGTTCGGCGATGGCTTCAGTACGGGCTTGAACCGATGACCGCAAGCTATACAATGGTGCTGGAAACCGGCCAGCTCATTCCTATCGGCGGCGTCCGGAACGTGTTAAGTCAGGACGCAATGCGGCAAGCGCTATACGTCGCCGTTCAGCATTACCTCCCGAAGCTGCAAGGGAACGAATGGGGCGCGGTGTGCCGCGTCCTGGCGTCCCTGGCGACTGTAACGGAAGACCCTGAGACCGGCGAACTATCAGAAATGAGTGAATGGATCGATGGATACCTTGACTCCCAGAACTACAGTGACGTGCCCCCCTCCGCAGATGGCCGACGCGAAGCCGTCATTCTGTCGAAACCGTTCGCAGAGGAAGACGGCACGGCGATGGTGGCTGGCCGTCACTTTAAAAATTACCTCGTCGCGAGCCACCGAATGCGGATCGATGACCGCGACATTGCCCGCCGATTCCGTTTGCTCGGTTTCGAGCAAGTCCGCGAGGAAGTCCGGGAAACGGGACGTGGCCGCACTCGTTTGCGCTATTGGAAGGGCCGTCACATACGCGATTGAATTTCCGCCCCCGGCTCCCCCGGCTGGAAATATCGCCCGTATACGCGCGGGGGAGGAGCTATCAGACGACCGCGAATGTAGCCGGGGGAGCTGGGGAAACGGCTTTCTCGCGTGTGTAAGGTCTTACTGCGAAAGGACTTGGCCCGCCCCCGGCTATTTCAATCGAGCTGGGGCGGCATAGTTGCAAGGCACTGTAGGCGCAGGACTTACGGCCGGCCCGGCTATTTCGCACGTCCGGGACGGTCAATCGAAAGCCGCAAGGGCCGTAGAGGCCCGCTGTGAGGACACGCCAGGATGCCAACGACTGAAGATACGCAGATTCCTCCCGATCCTCTGCCAGAGGCCACAGAGGCCCCCAGATCGAACGTGGTTATTGAACTCGCATCCTCCCTGAGAGACCTCGCCCTGACGTTCCACGCGGCCGGCCACAAGATCAAGAGATTCGCGCTGGCCATCGACCGGCTGGCCACACGCGACGGAGAAGACAGCCGTGGATAATCGCGTCAGATGGATCATCGGCCCGCCGGGCACGGGGAAGACGACCACGCTCGCCCGCCAAGTCAAAAGCCTCGTCGCCCGCGGCCGGCTCCCGCTCGTATGCTCCTTGACAAACACGGCCGCGGAGGAAATTGGAAGTCGCGATCTGAACCTTCCGCACCATCAGGTCGGGACGTTACATAGCCATTGCTTTCGGGCACTCGGCCGCGGGGCGTCAGTTGCCGAAGCAAACATTGAGAAATGGAACCGCTTCGCTCCGCACCTTGCGATGTCTGACGGCGGAAGGAAGCCCGTCTCGAAGGACGGCGATGTTACGTCGCCGACGGAACCGGTTATCCAGACGGATGCGGACGCGCTCGCAGCCGAATACCATCTGCTTAGGATGCGGATGGTAGAGAAAAAACTATGGCCGTCCGGCGTTCATATCTTCGACGAGAAGTGGACGCAGTGGAAATATCAATTCGGGATGATCGATTTTACCGATATGATTGAACGCTGCTATCGCGAAAACGTCGCCCCCCCTGGGTGTCCGCATATACTTATCGTCGACGAGGCGCAAGACCTAAGCCGCCTTGAACTGATGCTACTATGGGACTGGTCACAGCAGACAGACGACGGAATGATTCTTTGCGGCGATCCATATCAGGCGCTATACGTGTGGCGTGGCGCAGAGCCGAATGTATTTCTGCACGATTCCATCGATACAGAGGATCGGGCAGTGCTGTCCCAGTCCTTCCGCGTCCCGCGAGAAGTTCACTCGGCGTCCCTGAAATGGATCAGGCAGCTCTCCGTCTATCAGCCGCTTTCGTATCAGGCACGGCCGGAGGACGGAAGGATCGTCAGGAACTGTTCGCCGATCGCCGACGCGTCTGGAACTATCGCGATAGTTCAGCGGGAACGTCAGGCGGGGAGGACAGTAATGATCGCAGCGACGTGCGGCTATATGCTAGCGCGTGTCATTGCAGAAATGCGGGCGGAGGGGATTCCGTTTTCTAATCCGTGGCGCCCGACGCACGGCCAATGGAATCCGCTCGGCGGAAGTGGGATCGGGCTCGGCCGCCGGCTCGGCGCCCTGGCGTCGTGTGATCCCACGAAGGAATGGTGGACTGTCAGGAACCTAAACGACGGTATCGCAAAGATTCGATCTGCTGGACTGCTAGCCCGCGGCTGCAAGACGAATCTGAAGGCAGCTGTCGAGGATAATGAATTCACCGCAGACCTTCCCGCGACGGAGGAACAAGTGAAGGGCGCGTTCCTCCCGCACACGCTCCACGAGTTGCGGCAGCTGCTGGTCAAGTGGCACGCTGGAGAACGAACGCCGCTGATCGAATGGTGGACAGACAAGCTTACAGGGAAGGGCGGTGGGAAACATACGGACTTCATATCGCGCATCGCGGCGAACGGCGGCGAAGCCGCTCTTATGCAACCGCCGAATGTTTTCGTCGGAACAGTTCACTCGTTCAAGGGTGCTGAGGCCGACGCCGTCATCCTGAGCCCTGACCTTTCTCCGGCGGGGATGGAGAACTGGATGGACGCCAGACACCGCGACTCTGTTATCCGAACGATCTATGTGGGAATGACGCGGGCACGCAGCACGCTATATCAATGTCTTCCGTCAACCGGTTTGAACGTGCAATGGTAAAGGAGCTCACACCGTGGGAAATCCGTGCTGGAAATGTGGAAACGATACGCATTTGAAAACCGCAGACCTTTGCGCCGAATGCGGAAGAACGAAGACGTATACTGGATCGGACTGGAGGCCCATCGAGTTCGCGACGGGACACCGGCTGATTCGAGCTGATGCTGCGGCGCTGATGGTTCCACCGCCGACGTTCAAGCGAACTCGCGATCCGCAGAAACGGCGCGAGGCCAGGGAACGTGCAAGGGCGCGGGCGCAGGCCCGCAGAAACGGAGAAGCATAGTGCCAGAAGAACATCTGAGCCGGGCCGCGAGGCTGCTGGCAGAAGGCGAGTTTTTCCTGTGCGTCGAATGGGATGAGCCGTATTTCCCGGCGGTCGGATTGATCCGCGCTGAGGGAAACCGCAAAGGAACCTGGACGGCCGCGGACGAAGCAAACTATCAGTATTGGATTGTCAACGTGAAGGGCGGTGAGTAGTGCCACGAGAATCGACAGTAGTTCGTGCTATCCGCGAGATGATCAAACCGGTTAGGCGGTCAAAGTATCTGAACCTCAAAGGTTCGGCCGCGTCGTCAACACAGCCGGATATCCTCTGGGTATGGCACGGTCAGGCATTCGTTTTCGAGGCGAAGGCCGCCGAAGACGCAGACCACCAGCCCGGGCAAGACAAACAGCTGGAACTCTGGAACCGTGCCGGAGCGATTACCGCATTCGTGTGGACGAAGTGGCAGGTCAAGATCATTATCAATTCGTGGGCGAGTCAGAACAATTATACATCCCCCTGGAAAGAGGAGACTGCGCCGTGAAGAAGAATGATCCTGACCGCCCCAGCCCCGGACGAGCCGCGATACAATCCCCTTCCCGCAGACGGGAGTGACGACTGATGGAAATCAGGAAGCCTGACTTTGAAGTGGACGGTATCCAGCTCTATCAGGGTGACTACCGCGAATTGATGCCGTTCGTGCCGTTTTGCGATGTCTGTATTTCAGACCCGCCGTTTTCGGAGGACACGCACAAGGGCGCCCGGACGAATGCCCACGAGGGGGAACTGATCAAGTTTGATTCGTTCACCGTCCAGGACGTTCGCGATCTCGTCGAGGCCATCGCAATCAAAGTCAAGCGATGGATCATCCTGACGGTAGACTGGAAACATATGCTATCCCTTCACGACGAGCCGCCGAAGGGGTCGCGGTTTATCCGGCACGGGATATACGATAAGCCGAACGGAACGCCGCAGAAGTCAGGCGATCGCCCTGGAATGGGATGGGAGGCCGTTGCGATTCTCCACCGCGACCAGCCGAAAGGGCAGAGTCGGAGGATACAGTGGAACGGACACGGCCGGCGGGCGGTATGGCGATTTCCGCGCGAATACAAGCCTGGACACCCGACCGCGAAGCCCACTGATCTCTACCTTGAATGGGTAAGGCTGTTCAGCAACGCCGGCGAACTTCTGTTTGATCCGATGATGGGCCGCGGGACACTACCGATGGTCGCGCGCCGGATGGGCCGTCGATGTATCGGCATCGAGCGGGAGCAAGAGTGGTTTGACCTCGCCGTCAAGAACGTTAAGGCGGAGGCGACGCCGATCTTCGATACTCGCCCGATCGCGCAATCCGAAATGTTCAACATCTGAAAGGAACTGTGATGCTACAGCCGAAATGGAAAACGAGCGGAGAATTGCACCATTTGATCCGTAGCCTCCCCGAATGCGATCGAAGTCTGGCAGAGGCGCTAGAATCTCACGCGCAGGAAAGACTACAGCCATTCGCCCGGCCAACTGTCGCCGTTGACCTCGACGGCCTTCTTGCTAGATATGAGCCGCAGGACGCGTCGCATTTCGACGCGTGTAATATCGGCCCGATGAACTTCGGCGCGGACACGTTCGTGCGTGTCCTGAATCTGTTCGCCGAAGTGATGGTGAACACTGCCCGCGTTTCGCGGCAGTGGCCGTTCAGTGCAACGGATATTGCTGAGGCGGAACAAGTCCACGACGCCGTCAAGACGTGGCTCTGGAATGGTGGATTCCCCGCAGATGTCAAGGTCTGGCGCGGAATCGGAAAACCGCTCGCGTGCGTTTACCTCGACGATAGGGCGCGGCAGCTCGATGGAGTCAACCTCACGTATCCACGAGGACACCGCGTCGTCGGGGTCAACGTCTGGCGGGCAGCATTGACGGACTGCTACGACGCCGTCGTTACACTCCCCGCAGCCGAAGCGAGCGATCACGGAAAGGCTATCAAATGAGACCACCACCGCGGAACGGCGATATCATTTTCAGAGAACAGTGCCGCATCCAGTGCGTAACGGGAATCCCTAGCAGCGATCGTCTCTTCTTCTTCGGAGGATTTCACGCGGCCGCTGAACCGTGCGGATTCGATCGGCTCTACAGGCTATACGACGACGCGTGGCAACTGATAGCAAACTGGGGCGGCTGGTCGTTTTATACGGGCGACGTGTTCAGCCTTGCGGACGATGGTATGCACACCGTAATGCAGAAGTATCCCAATCTCTGGGCTCGCCTTGTGCAGCCTTACGGGGACGTTCAGTGCCGCACCGTGATGGGCGATACCGACGGCGGCTGGTGGGGATACAAAGGAACTACCGATCAGATCATTCGGGCGCCGCACGCAATCCAGATCGGCGACGTGGTAATTGAACACGGATGGCAGTTCGACCCGTGGCACGTCAGAGGCCCGCATCACAAGATCGGGAAGGCCATTGCGGCCGCCGCCGCGTGTCTGGTTGGACTGCGATTCGAGCAGACAGCGCCGCACGCGCAGGACACGAACACTTGCGCCCGGCCGAGAACCTGTTGCACCGTCGGGGGACGAGCGGCCAAAGTGCTGCAAAAACGGCGGGCACGGATTTACATTCACGGCCACTATCCGTATGGATATATCGACGGGCCGCTGGGAAATGGTATAATCACCGCGTCCCCCGGGATGTGGACGCCAGCCCTTGCTGCGGAAGGCGAGAAGCCCCGTCGGCTACAGCCCAGTGTCGTTGAAGTCAACTCTAGCGGCGTCTGGCTCTGGAACCTCACGAGGCCCGTTATTCAGGCGAACGGATTCAGGCAATGGACACCGAAATAATCTGCTACGCGCTAGCAGTGCCGCTCGGCTGTATACTCGCCGGCGTTGGATTCTCCATCGGGAACGCGATGCTGATCCGGTTCATTACGTGGAACGCTACACGCCGTATCGTGAAACTGACAATGGCCGAGATAAAACGGGCCAGAAAGGGGAAAGGGAATTGAAGAAGAAACCACGGGAAGTTAAGACGCGGAAGCAGACCGAATGCCTCGGCTGCGGCCGAACGATCTTCAAAGGCGAACGGGCGACGCCGCACCGCGTGAAAACGCTTCTCCCTGCGAAAACGAAGGGCCGTGCCAGGGAGCTGAAGCCGTTCAGGATTACGCGGTATATGTGTGATATCTGCACCGCTCAGGCCGCGATTGGCGGCGTCACCGAACTAGTGAAACACATTACCGAAAGGGACACCACCGATGGCGTGGCTTTACATCCCGAGACCGTCAATGGACTCTCACTCTGCGCGGGAATCGAGGGAATTGGGCTTGGCTTGCATATTGCCGTGCCCGGATACCGCACCGTGTGTTTCCTTGAGAGGGAAAGTTATAGCGCCGCGGCGCTGGCCAGTCGTATGGAAGAAGGCGCCCTGGCACCGGCTCCTATCTGGGACGACCTCACCACCTTCGACGGCCGACCTTGGCGTGGCCTCGTGGATATCGTTCACGGCGGCTATCCCTGCCAGCCGTTTTCTAGCGCCGGACTTCAGGCCGGCCTCGAAGATGAACGCTGGATATGGGACGACGTGTGGAGAATTGTTTGCGAGATACAGCCGCGATACGCATTCTTTGAGAACGTCCCTGGCCACGTTCGCGTGGGGCTCGACAGAGTCCTCGCCGACATTGCCAGCGTCCGGTGGGATGCGGAGTGGGGCGTGTTTTCGGCGGCTGGCAGCGGAGCCCCCCATCTCCGTAAACGGCTCTTCATTCTGTGTTCCAACCCCGACTTCATACGACGCGACGGCCACGTCTGCAAACAATCACTATCACGGACTTGGATGGCGGGCGAGGCACGGCCGCGAGATGGACGCGATCGGGATCGCGTGGAAGGAATCGGACAGGGTGACGCGGGAGGATCTCGCGGCGGAATGGCCCACGCCGATGGCGAGCGGGGCGCAGATGCGGCAAGCGGGCGGCCTCAAGAAGATGCGGGAGAAAGTAGAGTCCGGCGAGATGGCGCCGGAGGAAGCGGAGGCGATGATGGGAGGATCGTTGAATCCGATCAAGCGGCCGCGAAGGATGTGGCCAACGCCGACGACGTGCGTGGACGCGGCGGAAATGTCGCCAGCAGTTTTGGCCGGTGTGCAATCGGGGAAATTCGAGAAGACGACGAGACGAGCGGTGCTGATCGATTCGATGAAACGGGCAGGGCGACTGCTGCCGACACCGACTGCGAATCAGTCGGGAGTGGGCAAGAAAACGCGGGCGATGATGGCGAGCGGGAACGCGCCGAACACGGTCTCGCTGGAACGGATCGCGGAGTTGACGGAGGACGAACTGGATCAGTATCTGGACACAGTGATCCACGGGAAGCCGGGCAGCGATCCGCTGCTGGACATACTCCCGGACGTGGGGGAGAATCCGTATCCGGACGAGGACGGCTTCCTGACGGCGGACGAGCTGCTGGAGATGGACGAGCTAGAACTGGAAGCATACCTTGCTGGCCCGGCGGAGATGGGGAAGTGGATGGAAGGCCCGTCACCGGAACAAGGCCATTTGAAGTGGCCGACACCGAGAATGAGTATGGCGACGCGGGCAGTGCGTGTGCGGGAGGATGTGGAGAAGGGCCACAAGTCGAATCTCGAGGAAGTGGTCGCGGTCAGGGCAGGACAGGCAGCCGTCAGGACGAGGACGGGGCCGCTGTGGCCGACGCCGCGAGCGATGAATACGGGTGGCCAGCCGCAGCCGGCGACGGGCGTGGGGATTCACCAGAGGCAGCGGAGCGATCTGCCGGCGATGGTCAAGGGCGAGGAACTGATGGAGAACCCCGCCGTTCCGTCTGGGCAACTGAACCCAGAGTGGGTCGAGTGGTTAATGGGATTTCCGAAAGGGTGGAGCGGCTTAGAACCCTTGGAAATGCCGTCGTTCCGCAAGTGGCTGCAAGGGCATTTACAACCCTCGCTCTTCGGCTACACGCCTGAGCAGAATTGCACGGTTGTGCCGTGGCGCGACTGGGGATTCGTAGTATGAAAGGAGCTGCAATGCCGTGGTCAAGAGTATCTGTGGTGATTGACGCAAAGATGCAACGGCGGTGTCTGGATAAATATCCAGGCCACAAGAACGGCTGCCCGAATTATGGCAGAAAAGCGGGCTGTCCGCCAGGCGTCGAATTGATCGATAGCGTGCTAGACGTGTCCGACCGCGTCTTTGCCGTCTGGAACGCATTCGATATCGGAACGCACGCGGACAGGATGTGGTCATTACATCCTGAATGGTCTGAACGGCAGGCTTTCTGCTGCCTCTACTGGCAGCGCGGCGCCAGAAAAAAGCTGCGTGCTGAGCTGCTGAAATTTCTGCAATCGCAGATTCTCCCGCGGCCGCGTAGGATTATCGACTGCCCCGAGGCAATGGGGGTCGATGTCACCGCTACAATGCGTAGCGCCGGCGTTGAACTCGAATGGCCACCGCGCAAAATCGCCTATCAGGTCTACCTTGTAGGCGTGCCGAAGTAACCGAAACACTATGCTACACAGCCGAAAGGACACAGCGCAATGGCATTTATCCGGCATAAGACGGTAACAACGAACTTGCAGCATTACTGCCCCGGCTGCAAAAGGACGCTCAATCAAGGGACGCGAATGATCGCCATCACAGAGGCTGTCGACGAGCCGCGGACGATCAGGACATATCACCTATGCCTTGTCTGCGCCCGCGTTCTGGACGAGGCCGATTTCCATCAGGGCGACGAGTGGTCGGACGGAGATATCGCGGAAGATCCCGAATGGGACGCCGTCTGCAAGGCAGTAGAACGGGACGGCCAGTGCCCGGAAAGCCGAAGGGACATAGTGCAATGAGGACGATCAGGAACGTCCAGGTCAGGACGGCCAGGCCGCACCAGTGCCCGGGATGTCTTCGCGACTTCGAGCAAGGGGCGCAGATGGAGGCCGTTACGATGGTAGAGGATACGCCGCGGATCATCATTACGATCCACCTCTGCGCCGTATGCCGGCGCTGGTTGGCGTGCCAGCGCATACTTGAGGAGCTGAACCTGAACTATGGCGATGCGTGGACAGAAGGTGGCTCAAGGGGAAACCTCCGCCTGGAACCCGATTGGGCGGCGTTCAGAGAACAGATTGAAGGGGGGCATTGATGGCGATCCTCACGGAATACTACGCGAAATTTGGAGGGATAGCCAGTGCCGATTGAAATCGATGCGTATGTTCTGACAGTGCAGTGCGATGGATGTCGCCGGAAGGATTCGGCGACGGCGGGATCGCGGGACAAAGCATTCTCCGCCCTGATCGCACGGAACTGGGGATTTTATGGTTCCGTTACAATGTGTAGCGCGTGCCCGGAACCGCAACCGAAGCAGGAAGGTGTTAAGGATGGACAGACAGAAAAGGCTTGAACTGATCATCAGGGCAGAGACTGCGGGAGAATCGATAGGCGTGCCGTTTTACGTCGCACGATACGACGCCGGGCGATCTGGCGTGCTGGACGTTGTCTTTGGCTGGCTCGCCCGCGTTCCAGAAGTCAGGACGGCTGAGTTTATATACGACTCGCGGTCGGGTGTCCTTGTCCTCCCGTGGCGCCTTCTGGTGATCATCGGCGTTCCGTCTAGCACGAACGTGAGTCAGGTTAGGATGTTCAGCACGCGGGGAGAGGCAGCACTGAACGCGGTTATCGAGGCAGCGCAGGGAGTTTTTCACCTCCGCGCGTATCTGCGCGAAGTCGATGCCAGGCAGTCTAACCAGAAAGGGAGTTAAGATGAGCCGACGAGGCCGGAAAAAGGAACGAGCCGCGCTTGCACGATTCGAGGTGCTGGCAGAGGAGTTTCGCAGGGATACCGGGATGATGGCGCCGGGGAAGGACAGCCGGGAACCGGAAGCGACGACGGAGGAACGCTTCGCCGAATGGGAATCGTGGCTGGCGGCACGAATCTGTGCGAGGGTCGCGGCCGAACTGGAAAGGGAGGAACGGATGAAGGGGGAGTTTGATGCCAGACTGGCCGGCATCGCGCAGACGCTGGCCGGCGCGGGATGGTTTTCGCACGGCGGGATTCGATGGAAGATCTCGGAACGCGGGCCAGAGGACTGGAAAGTGCTACGCCAGTCGCCGTTCGCCGCCGTGGACGTTTTCAAGGTCACGGACGGCTGCAAGGCCGCTCAGGCAGTCGGATTCCTCACTGGGGGGCTCAGGGGCGTCCTGAATAGGGGATAACGGGCATCGCCAGATAGGCCACGCAGCCAATTCTCCCCCTATACGTGCGGGCGCGTATATGTGCGGGCGTGGCTGCGTGGCCCCGTGCCGGCACGCAAGGGGGACGGGACGTGTGAAAGGGCAGAATAGCCGGGGAAACAGGCATATCGGGCGACGTAAACGCCTGTAGGCGCAGGACTTAACCCGCCCCCGGATGGAGGGAAATGGCCGTGGCCACGATCTACGGAAGCCCTTACGGGCACTAGACTTAGACCGGCCCGGAGGAATCACAGTCATCCGGGCCAGCCGGGCCGAAACACGACCGCGAGACAGCAGAGAGGCTGGAAATGATAGAAAATGATGCCCCCCGATAGCTGTGAAGCCCGATTCCGCCCCAGCTGCCCCCGGCTAATCGAGACCAGCCGGGCCACATCGCCAGGGAGCGATAATGCCCCTCTGCGCAAGGGGAGGATAATTGACAGACTAGCTGCCCCTATGGTAGACTATTATTGCGCGTCAACTCGGGGCGGGAACTCAGGATGGCCGGAACCCCGAGGGATCGCAACCGCCTGAGTATCCCGCTAATCGCCCATTCGCGGCCCCCTGAGGCCGCTCACGTTACATCTGGACACCATCAGCCTATGCCAGCTCAACGCGTTTCGCAGGAGCAGTGCGACGGTCGTCGCGCCACGTGCCAGAAAGCGATCTGGGCTTCGCTGCGCAAGTGTGTCCAGGTCTGGACATTCTCCGGCGCCGCTGGAATTCTTCTGGCCGCGTTCCTCACGTCTTGCGTCTTCGATGGCTGTGCGATGGCCCGCGCCTCCCGGAACGCCGACGAACTGGCGCAGCACGAGCAGCTCAACTGGATAGCGGAGGCGGCGACAGTCGCCCGCCTTGCGAAACTCGATGATATCCAGGCAGAACAGCACCGCGAAACCACGCTGGAACTCCGCGCCCTTCGCGATGGGCTCGCGGATATCAACCTGACCATCGCGAGCTTGAAGGAGTAGGTGTAATGAGCCTCACTGCCAGTCTTACGTTCAACCTGACCGCCACTGAAGCCGGCGCGGGCGGGGGAGGTGTCCAGGAGGACAAGGTCTCTATCACCGCCGATCCAACGCTAGCATACGGAACCACTGACGAGAAGGTCGATGTCCTCTACCACGACGATATCGAAGTCGCGGACGAAGTCGAGACGTTGACGCTAACCGACGCGTCGCTTCTCGGCCGTCTGAACGCGGGCGATGCCGACTTCGACGGCGTCCTGCGCGGCGTCTGTATCAAGTCGCAATCCATCGTGGCCGGTGAGTATTGCCTGATCACCGTGGTCAACGGCACTGAGCAGAACACGGTCTACACGCTCCACCCGAGTGGTATCTTCTTCCTCTGGGCGCCCATCGATGGCAATACCGGCGCGACCGTCATCACGCTCGATACTTCGGGCAGCGAGAAGACCCTGACGTGCGATGTTATCATCCTCGGCACCTCTGCCTAACTGATCCGCGGAACGGCCGCTCTTCGCCCTGGCATCGTGCCAAGAGACGACGGCATCCGGACTGGCGCCGAACCTCTGCCACCATCCCAGCAGTTGCCAGGGCGGGCGCGGGCCGTTCAACGAGGGACGTGTAATGCTATCCATCCCTGAACACCTCGCCCGATTCCTGCAGCCGCTCGATGTGCTGCTATATCGCGGCCGCTGGCTCTCGCCTGTCGAGGCTGGCATTATGGTGTTCAGCTGGTCGTCTTACTCGCACGCTGCCCTGGCGTTCTCCTGGCACGGCGAATGGTTCGTGTCGGATGTGGGCGGGAAGCGGGGCGGGGACGTTCGGCCCATCGCCTCTGATATCCTGGCAGGGAGGAAGATCGATGTGTGGCGGGCGCCGAACCGCGTAGGCAGGGCAGGTCGTGAGTCGCGACGGTTCGCCGTATCTGCCTGGCAAGCCCGGGGAACCGTCGATTACGGATACGGGAAGTGTCTCGCGAACGCGGTTGGACACACGCTGGCGCGATTCTCCCCACGAACCGATCCGCTCCGCATCCCTGAACGAGTCTTCTGTTCGGAATGGGTCGACGCAAACCTGCGCAAACACCTTGACTTCGATGCCCTCCCCCTCCGGCCGGGCAGGTTTACCACGCCCGGACGGCTCGGGAATCCTAAACGGTCGCGTCTTGAACGCGTTCACCGTGTCCTGACAATCGAATAAAGGAACGTCCACGATGGCGAAGCGAATCCACGAACGGCGGCTGTGGCAGGAGAAGACCACGCTTGCGGCTGTGCTGGGCGGCTCTGCCCTGACGGCCGCTCAGATACTCGCGACCTCTGAACCCCGCCTTGCGGCCTATCTGACGGCTGCGGCGTGGGCTTGTGGTCTACTCGCTCCGCTGTTCGCCGCATCCAGATCGAAACGCCTGTCGAGGGAAGTCGCGGTAAACGAACTGTGGGCGGCAGGACAGGCCACGCTCCAAGAACGCCGGTGGACGGGGATTCGGGCATCGTCGCCTGATGCGTTCCGGGAATTCACCGGATTCGGGCAGGACGGCGGAGGGGGGATGGACTGGCCGGACGGCGTGAAATACAAAGTGAACGCGGGGAAGGAAGACCGCTCGGCGCGACCTCTACCGCAGAACAAGCCCGCCGGATACCGCGTCGGGGAGGATGGTGGCGACTGAACGTGCAACCGCGGGGGTCGTCGCCTCTGGCAGCCTGATACGCGTGCCATTGAACAAGGCGGCCGCCCCCGCGCCCCTTCCCACGAGGCCCCGTGTGGGGCCATCTACCGAACGCCCACGACAAGGAGTATCTGTATGCTGTTCTGTATGCCGTATCGCACGACGAGCCTCGTTGGCGCCGCCCTGGCGGCCCTTAATACCTTGATGATGGCCCTCCCTGCTATCGCGATGGCTGCGGTGCTAGTCGGGTGCGGCCCGCGAACCGTAGAA
>Ga0075122_10001026_pt1 | contig 20657 bp, 38 predicted proteins | sample AntAceMetag02UKB_FD_69790 | JGI IMG/M metagenome (GOLD analysis project Ga0075122, IMG submission 69790) | Saline lake microbial communities from Ace Lake, Antarctica - Antarctic Ace Lake Metagenome 02UKB | ecosystem: Environmental > Aquatic > Non-marine Saline and Alkaline > Saline | place...
TCATAGCGTTCTATGCTTCTTTCAGAACAATCAAACATCTTAGCTAAATCATAGATAGTTTTACCATTGTTATACAATTCAATATAGACTTTTTCATTAATATCCATCTTATACCTCCTTTATTTAGCTTCAACATCTTCAACTGGTATACCATTAGAAACAGTTGAAGTAATACCAGGTTCTCCAATTTCAACAGCAACAGCAGCATGTTTTTCATCTGTTCTTGGTAAACGTGGTTGAATTTTCTCAACACCCAACTTTTCCATAAGCTTAACTAACATCAAACGAATATTTAATAATAATTTATTATTAACTTCGTTAGTTTTTAATAACACTTTTCCTTCTGCTGTTTTAACTACTGTTTTTGCATAATCAAATTCTTGTCTACAAGCTCTTCCTGTAATCATTTTAAACCTCCTTTTAATTTGTTAAATTAATTTTCTCATTATATTATTCCACTATTGTTTTAATTAATTTAGCTAGAATTCTCCTTGTTATGTCTAATTCTATCCTTCGATACTCTTGGTTTGCTTTGTCTGTAGTTTGAGTTAATTCAAATTTGTTAACTGACTTATCTAACAATGTAGTAACATCGATGGTTTTAACAGGAAATTCTTTTTTAAATTGTTTTAGTGATTTTTCTTTAATTGCTGCATTTAAATACAGTTCTACTGCTTCTAAAATCTTCATTTTACTATCCTCCTTTATTACTGTTTTATTTATTTTTCTAATTTCATTTAAACCAAACATATCAATCCTCCTTTTAACTTCCCAATAATATTTTATTTCTTTAATATCCTTCGTTATTACCAAAAACTAAATCCTTATTTTTAGGATAAATTATTTTTCTAATCTCTTTTAAATAATCTTTAGCATCGTCATAATCAATCTTCTCTACTTTAATTATTTCATAATCTACTTTAGGAGATAGATTAACAACATCATTTAATTCTCGATGATTTTTTGCTAAAAGTGTTCTTTCCTCATCTTTGTCTTTTACTACTATCAAATACATCTTATACCTCCTTAGTTATTTCGTTAATATCCCAATCCATAGCTTCAAATATAACCGCTGCTTTATTTATTATATTGCGTTTCTCCATTAATAACCAATCTACATTTTCTCTATCGATGTGATTGTAATTTTCTTCATCGAAGGCTTGTACGTTTACAGGTTTATCTTTTTTGTGTACAACTTTGATTCTCGATTTATCTACTTTTTGCTCCGCATATGTTAAAATAATATCTTTCTTTGTTACATCCTTTTTTAATATTTCATAAATTTCTCCATCGACATAAACATGCGTTTCGACTTTAGGTTCTCCGATAGGTTTGGTATACAACCAATAAAATAAACTACCTATCTTTTTTTCAAACCCTTCGGTATTATCTAAAGCTCGTTTAAATATTGGTAAATTTTTATAATCTTTATTTGCTAATTTAGCTGGAAATGAAATATTTTGCAATGGTTTATTTCTTAGTTCTTTAATTTCATTTTTAATCCAATTTATAATATTTTCTTTAGATTCTTTATCCATTAATTTTTCTAAAAGTTCAGTTTGGAAACCTTTTAAATAAATAGTAGAATCTTTTCTTTTAGCTTCAATACCAACTACTTTCTCTTCTAATGTTCCATCCTCATGCCTCAAATAACCTTTATAACGACACATTGCTAAAATAAATATTTTTTCATAGTTTCCTTCATAATCAAAAATAATTTTAGTATTTCTTTTATATCTATTTTGAGACCATTTTTGAACCAATTCATTAAGTAAAGCATTAATATTTTTACCTTTGGTATCTACTATAATACCATCGGTATCCACATATAAAGTTGTATAACCTAATGTTTTAATTTCATTTATTACATAATGAAGCAAATCACGAACCACTGATGTTATCATTGAACAAATACGATGGTCGTAGTATCTAAAATATTTATTCCCCATTACACCCCATGTTGAAAGAGAAATTCCTTTATAAGCTTTATATTTTTCTTCTATATCTTTAAATTCCTCAGAATTTGGGTTGGTATTTTTTAAAAGTTCTTTAAATTTATTTTTTTCATCTAATAGCTTTTTAGCAACAATGGGTAATAAAGTATTAGCATCTTGCTTAACATTGTAAGTAGCTTTTATTTCTTGAGTAACTCTATCTGTTACATCAACTGCTAAACCATCTTGTTCTATTAAATTAACAGGGTCTAAACATAATTCTATAATAGTATTTAAATATGCTCCTGATAAATCATAAGAAGTAATATCAAATTGCCTTCCCTTACTATATACTTCTCTAAATGCTCCCTCAAAATCTTCTCCACCATCTTCCTTTTTAGGTTTATTAGGTAAAACTATTTTCTTTTTTCTGGCTTCTGTTAAAAGTAAATTATCAATTACCCTTGAATTCCAGTTGTAATCTTCCCATTGAGTTTTAGATACTCTTCTTATTCCATCTAACATAGGAATATATTGTAATTTCTTTTCCATTTCCATCATATCTCTAACATCATTTATATTTCTTTGTTTTAATTCAGGAGATAATTTGCTAAACTCTAATTTTTTAATTTCTTTTTCTCTTCCTATAGTTTCAAATAAACGGGCATTTAAAGTATATTCACGCTTTCTATTTAAAGTAATTTTTTTATCAAGTAACATATAATCTACTACCGAAGTACCAGCAGGATAACGAATATCATCTCTTATATATCTTTCTTGTCCAATAGGACTTATATTCTTAGCAAAGTCGGGTATCCTATTACAAAGATAAAGCCAATCAAATTTTTCAAAATTCCACCCAAGAATAAGGTCATATTGTTCTTTTTGCATATGATTTATAAATGCTTGTATCATATTATATTCTGAATCATAATCTCCTAAATAAAAAGTAGCTATTTTATCGGTAAATGAATTAGAACTACTTATACAAGAAATAGGGTCTGGTGCTATCATAGGGTCTGGTAATTCTTTTGATAATGTTTCAATATCAATAAATGAATATTTTATTTTAGTTTTTTCAATAGTATCAACTTTATCTATTAAATAACGAGTAGGAAATTTAATATCGGCTTCCCAAGAACCCATTCCAGCTTGTTTTCTAATATCAGAAGGCTTGGAAACAAATAATTTTTTTAATTTTTTACCATTATAAGAAACACAGTTTCCTTCTGGATTTTCAGCATAATAGTAAGGGAAGAAATTATCGTCTTCTCGTACCTCTAATTCGTCATTATCATGACGAATAAAAAGATATATTTTCCTACCTATATTTCCAATATTAACTAACTGCATTTTATCCATTTATGCCTCTTCCTGTTTTTCTTAAATAATCATCCAAATCTTTTTCAGTAAATCTATAGCCTTTAATTAAAAAGGTATTTTTTTTATCTTCTTTATAATGGTCATCACAAACAATTATACATTTAAGTTCGGCATCATCTATATTTCTTAATTTGGCTTTTGTTCCATCAAGTTTAAAAATATGAGATTTGCGAGCTTGGTAAATCCAATATTCTACAACATTTTTGTAATTATGTTTCTTCACGAATCCTTCGACCAAATCTTTTTTTATCAAAATATAGTCCTTTGAATATCTAATACTCATAATTATTTCTCCTTTTCTACTGTATTTTTAGCATAGGTATGATTTCTGGTAGTCTGTAGATTTACTTGTATTCTTCTAATTTTACTTTCCAAAATTAATACAATTCTAAATAAATCATTGACCTCTGCTCTAATTAAACTACTTAGTACACTATTTAAAAGGGTAGAAGTAACTTTGACTTCTTCTCCACCAACAGTGAAGATACCTTTATTTTGAGAAGATTCTATCACTATGGCTAATTTCCTCCCAGTAATATAACTCTCAAGGTCAGCATTAAGTTCTCCAAATGAATTCTCAATTTCGCCATAGAGTTTATTCAACACGTCTTGCTGAGATAAATAAAAACCAACATCGAAAGGGTCTTTACAAGATTTAATGGCTTGTTCAGCTGCCTCTAGTTCATTAAAAAAATCGTGGTCAGTTAAATTAGTAAATTCGTCATTAGCTTTCTTGTTAAGTTCTTTATTATCCATTATTTTCCTCCTTTAAAATTTCCAAATAAATCTTTTAAAAAATCTGGTAATTCGGGTTGTTTTTCTTTACATTCTCGACAAACCCCATTCTTTAAAGGTCTATTTTTTTTACAGACTTTGCACATTCCGAACGTATAAATATCTTCGTTCATTTCTTCTCCTTCAAATTTTCCAAATAATTTTCATACATCTGAGCTTCTTTTTCAGTTATCCTAAATAAATGCGAATTATTTTTATGACCATTGTAACAAAGACCCACTCCATTAAAAGGACTATGAATAAACAATGGAAATCTTTTTCTGTTATATGCGATGTCATGTAGCTTATGATGTACCGAATGAATCGGTTCTAAACAGCCTTCTTCAGCACAGTATCCATTCTGTGCTTCGCAAATCATTTCTTTTACTTTATCTGAAAATCCTTGTTTCATATTATTTGCTTCTTATTAGCTTTTTAACTTTACCTAAAAAATTTCCTATCCCATATTTACTATTTAACAATTTATAACCTAACTTCATTTTTTCTACATCGTTTAAGCTTTTAAATTTTTCTGTTTTCATCAGCCCCCGTAAATTTTCGTCAAATTGTTTTAATCCAGCTAAACTCATATTATTTCTCCTTATTTATCCCCAATAAATTAAATACCTGTTCTTCTATCTTCTTTAAAACTTCAGGGTTCTCTTTTAAATATTGTCTAGTTCCTTCTTGTCCTTGTGCCAAATTTTCTTCATTAAAAGAAAACCAAGACCCTGCCTTACCTATTATACCATGCTTTATAGCTAAATATACAATTTCCCCTACATAAGATACCCCTTCATCATTATAAATAAAAAATTCAGCTATTTTAAAAGGAGAAGCAACTTTATTCTTCTTTACGTTGGCTTTTACTTGAGTACCTATACAATCTTCGCCTTTCTTTAATATTCCCTTTCTTCTCAAATCAATTCTTACTGAAGCATAAAATTTTAAAGCCCTTCCACCTGGAGTTGTTTCTGGTGAACCAAATCTTACCCCTATTTTTTCTCTGATTTGATTAATAAAAATTACACAAGTATTTGATTTGTTTATTGCTGCTGTTAATTTCCGCATTGCTTTTGACATCAATCTAGCTTGTAAGCCTATTTGAGTATCTGTCATTTCTCCTTCTAGTTCAGCTTTTGGTACTAAAGAAGCAACTGAATCTACAATAATTAAAGCTACTTCATTAGATTCTATTAATGTTTGAGCTATAGTCAATGCTTCTTCTCCTGATTCAGGTTGAGAAAATAAAAGGTCTTGTAAATTAATGCCATTTTTTGTAGCCCAATCTGGATTAAATGAATGTTCAACATCTATATAAGCAGCTTTTTCTTTTAATTGTTGTACTTGTGCAACTGCACTTAAACATAGAGTAGTTTTACCACTGCTTTCCGTTCCATATACTTCAATTACTCTTCCACGTGGCAAACCCCCTATTCCTATAGCCAAGTCTAAACTTAAAGAACCTGTAGGAATAGAATTAACTTCTGCTTTAAAATTACTGTCTAATTTTATAATAGCCCCTTTGCCGAATTGTTTTTCTATTTTAGATAAAGCTATATCTAATGCTGATTTTTTCTTTTTAATTTCTGGTTTTTCTTTCTTCTTTTTAGGCATAATTACTCCTTTATTACTAATCCTGCAAGAGCTAATACACAACCATCTGCCAAATTATCATCCTTAATATTTATCTGTAGAGCGTTATTTATATATTCAATTATTTCCTTTTTCAACTTACTTCCTTTTATTTCTTTACTACTTTTTTTAAAATTAATTAAATTTCTAGCTTGTGTTGGCAATACTAATTTGGATTTTGTAGCAATGCCTCTGAGTTTATCATAAATTAATATACTAAATCTAGCCAATGATTTAAGTGTTTTAACATTACTACCGAAAAAACAATCTTCAATAATATTAATATCTAATTTATATTTTTGAGTAATTTTTCTTTTAAAATCTTCAATTTGGTCTATAAATAAGTCTGCTGCTTTAAGTAAATCAATCTTTTTAGGTACTATAATATTGTGTAAAATATCAAGAATAAGATAATCGTCAGTTGTTTTAATGACAGCCAAGCCAGTATTATGCATAGAGACATCACAGCCTATTACAATAGTATTTCTACATAAATCAACTTCTAGCTCTGCCTCAACAGTAGCTAATTTCAGTTTTTTAATATAATCTTTCATTTCTTACCCTTTGCTTTTTCTAATTTCTGTCTAAGTTGTTCTTGCTGTTTTTCATCAAACTCTTCAATTAATTTTACTTCCTTTGTTGTAGAATTATAAATAGAAGGAATTTCTATTGTATGTGTAGGAAATTTACGTTCTCTAGTATCATCCAATACAAATTTAGTATAGGTACCTTCATTATCTTTTTCATATAAATATCTAGCTAATAAAGAAGTATCTTGCCCTATTTGGTCGCTTGCAAAAAAGGAATTGTCTCTTCTTAATTGTACAAAACAAATTAGAAACGAATCAGTTTTTTCAGCTTTTTGAACCAAATCGTTAAATAATAAATCTGTTCTAGCGAATCCTTCTTTTTTATTAGGGCGCACCCAATCATAAATTGTTACAGAATTAGGTCGTAAAATAAGTCCTTCAGGGTCAGAGCATCTTGCCTTCCAAAAGTCTCCTTCTTTTAAGCCTAAATGCATTGCTATTTTTGCAAATCTACCACCTTGTTTCTCGTTATATACATAATAAGGTTTAATTTTTTGAGCTACTAATCTCTTAATCATATTCATTGCAAGATGTGTTTTTCCATATTTTTTTTGAGAACCTAAAATTATAATATCACCTTTACAAAAATGTGCATAATCATGAAAATAAGGAACTTTAAAATCAACAGGGGTTCCTTCATTTATTAAAGTATCAGTCCAATTTAAATCTTCTACTATCTTTATATTTTTTCCTTTTTGTATGATTTTTTCTTCTTTAATTAAATACTGTAAGGTTTTATTAAATCTCTTTTTTCCTTCTCCTTTTGAAAAACCATCCAACATTGATAATTCTAAATCAGATTTCGTAATTTGCTTTACTTCTCTAATATGTTCCAATATTTGATGAGCCAATTCTTGTTCATCAAACACAATATAATTATCTAATTCTTGAACCATAGCCTCTATACCTCTATCATTAATAGGATTTTCTAATAAATGTCGATTTAAAAGTTGTAATACAAAAGAAGTTTGTTTAATATTTAAATTTTTTCTTAAAATACCACCCAATTTTATAAATGAAGAATTACAACATCCTTCTAAATTATTATTTTTTAAAATAAAATCTTTAGGATTAATTTTGAAATCTTCACTTTGTATATCTTCTCTTATTTTTTCGCTATTAGTTTTACGAGGAACCGTTATTTTATCTTGCAAAAACTTTTTTAATTCTATAGGCATCTCAATAATTTTAGAATCCATAGATATAAAATTTCGTTTTATATTATCTGTTATACTTGGTTGTATTACCACTTGACCGCCATTATTTTCAATATCAATTTTATACTCATCTATTCTTGTTTTTGGAAAATCTTTATCATATTTATAAAAATACTGCCAACCATGAGGTGTTTTCTGAATTAAAGTTTCTCCTAATATTTTTTTCAATTCTTCAGGTATTTCTTTAGTATCTATATCTATTACCGTTATATTGCTAACATTTCCTGTTTTTACTCCAAGATTTAATTTATTTAGTATCCATCGTTCCCATTCTTCTTTATCTTTATGTGATTTAGTAGTCCAAGCTTTTTCAATAGGATATTTTTCACCTTTTGCAACAGGTACCAAATCAAATTCAAATTTTTTATATAAATTTAAAAGTTGAGCTAAATTATCTTCTTCTTTTTTTGTAACTACTCCATCAATTTTAAGTACCTCTTTTAAATATTCTATTATTTTATCTTCAGAATCTTCTCTATTTTCTAATTTCCTAACAATATCGATTAAAGTAAAACGTTTTTTACAGGAAAGGCAATTTAATAATGTCGAATTCGGTATGGAATTTGCTGCTTTTCCACACCACATACAATCAAATGTAATCATCTTACCAATTTTCTGGGTCTTTATACCTTTAAGTGTCAAATATTCTTTGACTTTAGATAGTATTAAATTTTTAATCATCTATTCTCCTTTATTTAATTCCGTCCACACCGAAACAGAGTTTTTGTCCTTTCTCATCCGTATAAATCAAATGATAAAAATCTTCTTTAAATTTACCAGTTCCTTTACATGCAGAGCATTTTTTTTCTTTTATTTTACCTTTTGCATCACATACCCAACATTTTGGATGTTTGCTTTTATTTATAAATTTTACTTTATTCATTTTTCCCCTTTTTTCTGAATTAACTGAATTTTTATTTTAATGTATTTTAATTTTAAGACCAAATATATTATTAATGTAGCAACTATTGCTAAAAAATAATCCCCTATTCCACATAGAAAACCTATTAAACTTATAGGAAGTAATAAAGCTGCGGTTGTAATTCCTTCTACTCTTCCATGTTTACGACCTATAATGCCACCTCCCACAAAGCCTATGGCAACTAAATAATATGCAATTGCTCTTATAGCATCAAACTTTTCAGCAATACCTAAATATCTCAAAGAAAAAATCACTGTTAAAGTAGCTCCAATCATTATAAATAAAATAGTCCTTAATCCAGCTGGTTTATCAGCTTGTTCTCTATCTATTCCGATAATTAAACTTAAGAGAAAAGACAATCCAATTCTTAATAAATAAACTAATTCTATAATCATTTCTTCCCCTGCTTCTTTTGAAGTCTAGCTCTTTCTTTTTTAGCACCAATGCCTTTACTGTACTTATCATCCAATATTGTTATTTTCTGTTCTACTGTCAACTTATCATATTCTTTTTGTCTTTCAATCGCTTCTTCTTTTCTAATACTTTTTGATTTCATCTTTGCTCCTTATTTTAAATACGAATTTATCCATTGATTTTTAAATTTTTTAATTCTCCAATTATAAATTCCCCAAATATTTACAATCACTAAAAATAAAGACAAGAAGAATAAACTATCCTTTGATACCAAAACAGCAAACCAAACGTATATCAAATTGCCAAAAGCATTACTGTAAAAACCTAATTTTATCTTTTTTGCTAATAAAATAGCTCCAAAAATAAAGAACAAATTTCCAACCCAACCTATATAATTAATCATCTTAAAATCCTTTTTAATTCTTTACTTAAACAAAAATGCTTTAAAAGTTGAATACCGTAATTTAAATCCTTTAGATTAATAGTTTCTACAGGGGTGTGCATGCTCCTTAAAGGTTGAGAAATATTAACTACTCTATCGCATATGTCTACCATTGAAGTAGCATTATATCCAATGTTTCCTACACTTGCTTGATATTGTATTTTTATTTTATTCTTTTTGGCAATACGGTCTAAAAGTTTTACTGTTTCGTTATGGATATTTACTCCTCTATAAACTACAATTCCTTTTCCCAATTCACATCTGCCTACTTCTTTTTCAAGACCTTCTCCGTAATCAGTAGCAAAAGTAACATCCAAGCCCACATATAATTCTGGTTTTAATTCTCTAGTTAATTTCTTAGGAGGATTACCAATTTCCTCTCTTGCTGAGAAAACAAAATGTAAAGTATATTCGGGTTTTTTTCTACTCTTAATTATTTCCTTTATAGTTTCTATTAACATAAAACATCCACTTTTATCATCAAAACCGTACCCAGCTACAAACTGACCTTGCTTTTTATCTTCTGATAGTTTTTCAAAAATTGGCTGATATACTACAGGGTCTCCAATTTTAACCTGCTTTAAAATATTTTTCCTTCCTCTAATTCCTATATCTACTTGGGCATCTTGTACATTATCTATCTTTTCATCGTCTTCGTCTCCAATTAAATGAGAATGTTTTCTATTAATAACCGCATTTACAATCCCTTTAGAAGTTAGAATATTCAAATGCCTGGCTGTTAAGATTTGAGTATCTCCTCCTCCTATATACTGTATACTAATAAGACCTTTACTATCTACATTGGTAACAATAAAACCTATTTCATCTGCGTGGGCTTCTATTATAATAGATTTTTTCACTTTGCCATCAATTGTAGCTATTAAATTTTTTTGTTTATCAATTCTAAGTTTTGTCTTTGGTAAATACTTTAATAATTCCTTCTTCATAAATTCAGCTATTTTACTTTCAAATCCCGATGGAGAAGGAATACTAATTAAATTCTTTAATAAGTCAATTTTATTTTTTCTCATAATGCTGTTACTGCCTCCTTAATCCAATTAACAATACCTATAATACTAGCTACAAAATTCATAATCATTCCGAAATATAAATTTTTACTATACATTATATAGCACCATAATACACACCCTGCCGAATACAATAACCAAAATAGAGGGTCTATTGTGACCAAATATAAAGATACTAATATTATAGTAGCTCCTATTAAATCTAATAAATTAATTTTTTTCATAATTAATCCCATAAATTAAAATAATATTCTTGAAACAACTCCCAACCTTTCTCATATTCTCTATTTTCTTTCTTAGTCATTGTTCTTTTATTATAATAAGAATGTTCTTTATTTAATTTTTTAGTGATTTTAATATACTTTTTTCTTTCTGTATCATTAAATAGTTTTTTAGATAAATATTGTAAAGTTCCATTATCTATACTCTCTGCTGTTTTAAATGTTTTTTTAATTTTTTCTAATATAATTTTCCATTCATTTAAAGTTTTCAAATTACAAGGATGTCCATGTAATTCTTTTATTAATCTATCAATCCCACCTGAGATTACTTCTGATAAATAACGATGAAATCCCCAAACATCTCTATTGGCATATCCTCGGCTTCCTCTTTGAATGAAAGCTTTAATATCGTATAAGAAAAAATCTCCTATTCTACTATAAAATCTTATAATAGAATAATAAGTTTGTTGTATTTCATAACGAATAGGATGTATATTTTTCCATATTGTACGTTCATGTTCCCAATCATCAATGGATTTATAAGTAGTACTTCTTCCTTCCTTTATATCTTTTATACCTTCTCTGGTTTTCTTACAAATTTTACAATTACATTTTTTAGCTGTTTCTATTTTAGCTTTTTCAATTTGATTCATTTTTTCCCCCTATTTTTAAAAAAGGAATAAATCCCAAACATAACAAAGTTAATCCACTTGAAATTATAACATTCCAATTATATCCCATTTTATCATAAATCAGCCCACCAAAATAATTACCACCCCTTGCAGTAAAGTTAGAAACAGAAGTAACCAGTGCATAAAACAACCCTTCGCTTCCTGTCGGAATGATAGTAAGAAAAAATGCTAATAAAGTCATAAAAGTAATTCCTCCGAAAGCCCCAAATAGTAAATTATATAAAACTAAAAACCATTGATTTGGAATATATAAATAAAACAAATTTGTTATTCCTGCAAAAGCTACCATAAAATAAAGAAGTTTTTTCATAGGAAATTTATAAGCAAATTTATAATAGATTAGATAACCAACTATCCCCAATACAGTTCCCATGGCTCCCAAATAACCCAAAAATAGTTTATCTACTCCCATTGTTTCTCGTAATTTTATCATTAATGCAGTACCAAATGAAGGACAAAAATTCAAAAAGACTATAAAAACCAATCCTATTATTAATCTAGGAGATTTTAACTTTTTAAAATTCTCTTTTAAACCGATATTTTCTTTTTTAATTTTTTTACTGCTAATAAAGTAAAATAAATAAATTAACATACAAATAGGAATTATCCCAGCCAATCCATAAGCTAATTTATAATCAAAATATTTTGCTATATAAGCCCCGCCCAAAGCTACTACAAGTCCACCAACTCCCAAAGCTGTCCATTGAATTGCCTGTAAACGACCTTTTAAGTTGTGTTTTTTTTCAGCAATTACCATTTGTTTATCTACATTGGTATCTGCGAATCCAATACATACATTAATTAAAAGACCTGTTATAATTAAAGTAATTAAATTTAATCCAAAAATTATAATAAAAGCATAAATTGCTAACATTGAAAGGTAAGAAATTATTAAACACTTCTTAGTATCTTGTACTTTATCTGCAATATAACCCCAAATAATTTTGACATACCAAGCTAAACCCACTACCCAACCAATTAAACCTATAGTAGCTGCGTTTAAATGCCAAGCTTCTCTAGTAAGATAGTATAGGCACTGGTCTGGTAAAGAAGATATACCTTGATTACCATATGCTAATATACTAAGTATTGCTATTCCAAATGGTATTTTTACTTTATTTTTCATATTGTTTAATTTTATATTTAAAATATTTATTTTTTGACATTTATACTTTCCTCTAATTTTCTGATTTTTCTGATTTTTCTTTGAGCAATCGGATTATTTTTTCTAATTGATTAATTATTTTATGCTTCGCTCTGCTCGAACAAGACCTACATCTTTCGGCATTTTTACTTATTTCTTCACCGCAATCTATACAATAATTTATTTTTACTTTATTTTTCATACGCACCAAATCCAATATAACAATGCAAATTGTAAAATCATTAATACTATAAACCCAATTTTTGTTATCTTTTCTAAAAATACAGGAAACTTTTCTTTATAAATACGTTCTAAATGAAATAACCAAACGAATCCTCCATCAAGAGCAGGTATTGGCAGGAGGTTAGTAACACAAGCAAATAAATTCATAAGCCCTAATTGTAAAAGAAATAAATTTGGTTGTAAAGTTGTAATTAATACATAAATAGTTAAATAATCTTTTGTAAAAATAGAAGTTAATAATTTATAATCTACATATAATCCTAATTTAATAGACTTATAGTTAATCCAATAACATAAAAAAGCGATTAACAAATTAACAGTAACCCCAGCCAATACAATTGCTAATTTTTTAGAGTATCTTTTAGTAAGCCATTCGGGTTTATATGCTGTGCCCTTCCACCAATTTTTAATTTTTGCCAATAAATTTTTGCCTTCTTTTTTGTTATCAGGTTCTAATTTTACATACCCTCCCAATGGAAACAAACAAAGTCTAAATTCAATATTCCATAACTTCTTATGTAGCAATATTTTACCGAAACCAAAACCAAAAGCAAAAACTTTTGCTTTGCATAATAAAGCCACTACCATATGTGCCAACTCATGTATTACAATGGTTAGAATCAATGCTATAAAAAAATAAATACAACTTATCATTTAAAATCCTTTTCTATCTTCTTTTGGTTGATGCCTATCAAATTCTCTTTTAAATTCTTTCTGGTCTTGGTCTGTAAAAGTAGCACAACCACTTGCCGAGAAAATTAAAATTGCAATTAATCCTAAAAAGCAGATTATTTTAAGGAAAATAGAATAATCAAATTCTTTAATTGTTTGAATTGTCTTTTTTAGTTTCATTATTCTCCTTTTTATAATTAGAAAACCTTATACAAGTTTCACACTTCTTCCCTCTGTTTTTACAGTCAAATTTGAAACACAAAGGAATATTCCAGTTACCCCTAGATTTAATGTTCTTGGTTTTCATAGTAAATTTAATTTCTCTAAAAATAACCGCACAGACAAACCATCTACCATAATTCCATGCGAAGTATCAACATCAAATAAACCTATTCGATAAATTGCAAAAATAACCCCTATCAGATTTCCTTCCTTATCACATACAGCAGAACCAGAGTTGCCATAGCATACAGGCAATTGCACAATATCAGATATTCCATCATATCCTACAAATACTCCTTCTGAATATACATATCTTATTCCTAAGAAATGACCAACTAAGTAAAGTTTATCTTGCGGAGAAGCGGTTGAGAACCCCTTTACTACTTGTTTATCTTTTAATTTACCCTTTACTTTTACAACTGCCAAATCTAAATTTGAATGTACATCTACTAATTCAGTTTCTAGTTGTCTTAATCCATTTTCAACGTAAATAGTAGCTTCTTTATTACCTCCACCTGCAACGTGTTTATTAGTTAAAATATAAGTATATTCTTCATCTATTTTAATAACTGTACCAGTTCCTACCCACTTCTTATTTTCAAGTTGCCCTGTTAAATAAACAGTTATAGACTTTAAGTATTCATAAGAAGGTTTAACTTCTTCATTTACTTTTATATTTACTTCAGCTGTGTTGATTTCCAATTTCATCAAATTTTTAAATCCATCCGCTATAAAAAGTCCACCTACACTTAGAACTACCAAAAATGCTATAGTTAATATAATAATGTTAAATTTGCTCATCGTTTAACCCCCTTTTTAGAATGTTCAACTAATAACAACACCATGCAAATTAAAAATGTTGTAACAAATAGCCTATAAACATTTACAAAATCAATTACAAAATCTAATAATTCTTTAATCATTTCTTAGTTTCCTTATTTATATTACAATATCGGCAATGCCTTTTTTCTTAGCATCGTCAGCAAAAATCCACAATTCACCATTTCTCGATTTTGTTAATTCTCTTTCAGTCAATTTAGTTCTAGTTCTAAAAATTTTAAATATTTGTTTCTCTAATTGGTACAAATACGCTACCTTATCTTTTATTTTTTCAAAATAATCGCAGGTACAACTAGCCATGTTATGCGACATCCATACTGCATTTTTAGTCATTATTCGTTCAACACCTGTAATGGATATAATACCCGCCATAGATGCTGCTATTCCAGTAATAACTGTAATTACAGGGGCTTTAATAGTTCTCATGGTATCTATAATTGCTAATCCTTCTTGAGCATACCCTCCTCTAGAATTAATGTGCATTATAATAGGTTTGGAATTTATTTCGCCTAAAGCTCTTAATTCTTTTATAATATTTTTGGTATTTTTTTCATCAATAACACCTGTCAAATATACATGCCGAGTATTATATAGAATTTGGTCTATTTTAATCTCTAGAATCCCTTTCTTCTTAGGCTTTTTAGATTTCTTAACAATTTTCTTTTTTGTTTTTTTCTTCATAATCTCCTTAATTTGATGTATTATTTTTAAATAAATAAACTCATGGAATATTTAATCAGTGATAATACTATTACAATTTCAAATGGTAATAATATTAAAACAATCAAAAAACACCCATAGTAAACTCTTAATGCTAATTTAATAGAATTCCAAGAAAATTTTAAAAAGTGTTTCATCTTATTCTTCCTCTGTTATATCAATTATTTTCTAAAGATAGTGGCTGATAAAACAACCAATACCTATACCTATAAATCCGCAGATAAGTGATAGTAATATATACTCTAGCATATTGGTTTCTCCTTTTTAATTCTTATATTGTCTCTATTACTATTGTATCTGTTTGTGAGAAAGGCAAATTAAATTCAATTCCTTTGTTATCAATAATATAATCTCCTTGTTTACCTAATTCTTGAAACAATCCATTTAAATAAACCCTTTTAACTTTTTCTAGCTTACCTAGTTTTATTCTTTTCATTTTTTCCTCCTTTTTTCATTGGATATTTAGACTAGATAGTAATGCCATTTGTTTTGACAAATATTATATGCCCTTTTTTTTCTTCTCTTGGAGTTTCAAATTCTTTTGTAATTGGGCAATGTTCTCTGATAAACTCTCCTTCCTTATCCACTTTTAATTGCGAATACATTCCAGTTTCATCATTAGCCCACTGTACCCTTCTAATGACTTCTTTTTTATCTAAATCAATTACTAAGTAGTTTCCCACGTCTTTATCAAGTACTGTTCTTACCATTTCAAACCCCCTTTAATTTACTCGGTTATTATTTTAATTTGCTATAAAATTTATCCCATAACATATCAATTACTTCACATATGTCGTTTCTATCTACTCTACCCTGTAATGCTATAAGTGTTCTAGATACTGCATTATTTACATTTTGCTTTTCAATGGAAGTGGCTCTACTAGAAGTAGTTTCTTTTTCAACAGGATTTTTTTGATTACAAGTGAAGCACTTTGTATACTTACTATCTTTCAAAACTTTACCACACTCTGTACACTTAGGAGTATCAGAAGATAAATTTTTAACGGTAGCATCATTCTGTGCTTTTTGATTACATTTCCAACATTTTTTATATTTACTATCTTTTAATTCTGCACCACAATCTTCACAAGTAGGTTTACCAGTATTTGAAGGCTGAGGTTTGGGAACCGATTGTCCAATTTTTTTAATAAACGTAATGACTTTTAAACCTTCCTTCTCTTCTTCTGCTAATGAAATTTCAACTTCATCACCTTCTTTAAGATATTTTTTTGCCCCTTCATATACTTTTTGATAAGTATGATACCAAACTTTTTTTCCATTTTCATCTAAAGCTATCATTGCGTTTTTTGCCCCTACTGTTTTAAATTTCATTTTACTTCCCTCCTTTAACTGCTTCAATATAATCATATGATTCTATTAATGTTTTAATTTCTGTTGTTGGTGTTTTTTTAATTTCCCAAACACAAACAGTAATAAATTTTGGTTTTGAAGTACCAACTTCATAAACTGGATGAAGCTGTATATCATATTCAATTATTTCTTTTCTATAGGTTTCAATATTCATTTCTTTCCTCCTCGTTTTAATGCCTTATTTTTTAATAATTTATTTGCTTTCCTTTCATAATATTTTACACTTTTATTATATGGTTCTGTTCCTTCATTATAAATTTGAGGAAATCTATCTCTTAAAGTTGGATAGGGCAATAATTCTAAATGATTTTCTTTTTCTGGTAAATTTTCCAATTCAGCAATTATCTGAGATTCTATATTTATTGGAAGTTCTAATAAATTCACACATTTTAATCTATCATTAAAAGCTTGTTCAGATAATAAAGGATTAATAATATTATTATGATTTTTGTTTACATTTTTTAATATAAATTTTTGAACATTAAAATTAGATGGTTTTATTTTATATCTTTTTGATAATCTATGGGGGCTAAATATTTTTACATTTTCATAGTACCACATTTGCTGTAAATCTCCATCGCATGTACATAGAATCACTTCTTTATCTTTATAATATCTACAACCAACTGCCATAATATCATCAGCCTCTGCATGGTTTGATATAATAATATGAAAATTAGAAAATATATCTATTTGTTTTAATAAAACATTTAATTTTTCATAAGTAGCAGCGGGTAAGCCTGTTCTGCCCCCTTTATATTCTTCAGAATATAATTTCCTCCAACTACTATAATCTTCCCCATGAAAATCAACAGCAATTATCACAGTATCGTTTTTATTGACTCCAATTCGCTTTAGGTTTCCTATCAGCATAGATAACACTGTATATTGTAGGTGCATTGTGGGATTGGATATACAAGCGTTCCCTGCCGAAAACATAAAAAAACCCCAATCTAAAATTATCACTTTAGAATTCATTTATTCTCCAATCTCAAAATTATCATAATATCTGTTACGAATTTTATTACATTCGATATGATATTTTTGCCCATCTACAACAATATAATCTTCATCTGCTTTGATTTCATTGTGGCAATAACCGCAAAAGCCAACAATATCAATTTCAAAATCATTTCCCATTGTTTGCCTCCGTTTCTTTTTTTAAATGTTCGAAAAGATAGCCTTGTATATTAAATAAAATAGCACAGCATACTTCTTTGACAGTAATTTCATGTCCATCTTTTTCATCAAATCTTATATATCCTCTATGTAAAAACCATAAATCTAAAAAATGCCTCCAAGTAGATTTTATATATGCAGTCTTTGGGATACCCTTTTGCCAATTATCACTATCTCTCAATTTGCTATCGGCTTGGATTCTATGCTTCGTCATATAATCGCCAAATGCTTCTACTACTAATGGAGAATAAAAACCTTCATAATCATTTTTACCTTCGTTATTATTGCGAGTAGCACCACTAGGAAACTGTCGCATTTTCTGCTTTGTCATAATTTAATACCCCTCTTCTTTTTCTATTAATTTTTTTAATTCTTCTGCTGATAATGGAGCCTTGACTTGTTTTCTTTTTCCACATATATAACATATCCCATCTGCTTTTCCATCCACAATAAGCCCTCTATCTTCATAAGTAATACATTGGCAAAGTTTTTCAGGTTTATAAGATTTTTCAATTTCTTTTAAAATTTTTTGCATTTTATCTTTTCTTAAACTAAACAAATAATCAAGAATTTTTTTACATGTGCCACAAATAGTTTTATAATTTGTAGAATCATATGCTTTATTATAACGCTTTATCATTTCATCTTGGTCTCTTGTTCCATTAAAATCGACCATGTGTTGTATTGCCAAATTATATGCTTCTTCATTATCTTTGATTACGTTTCCACAATTATCGCAAATTAAAAGTTGACCCATTTGACACTCCTTATTTTTCTAAATAAACTTTATATTTATTTTCAATAAAATTTAAATAAGCTCCTAAATCTCTAAAAACATAGCCCCCGCTTCCATATATACTTTGTAAAAAACTCTTGGGAATTTCTTGCGAATCCTCTTCTTCTACATCTGTAATTAAATAAACAGGAATATCATGCTCAAAGGACATAAAAGATTCCCCATAAGTTCCACAGGGTCTATCTCCTTTGTTATATACACAAGTAATCCAATCTGACATATTTACATAATCAATATCCCCTGGGATATGAATAAGCCCATATTTTTTATCAATAAGATATTTACCTTTCCAAATTAATCGACTAAAATCTTTAAATTCCGATACTTTTTTCTCTTTAAGCCAAGCCTCCATTTGTTCTTTTGCTTTGTCGGTATTCATATTAATTTTGTATTTCTCCGATTGTACAGGATTAATAGGATATATCTTTCTCGCTATTAATTCTTCTTGGAGTTTTTCTCGTTTAGAACTCCCATCATCGCCTTCAGCAGTTTTTTCCATAGACCCTATTAAATAAGTAATATATTTATATCCTTCTAATTTAGCCATTTTACATCACCTCTTATTAAATTTTAGTATCTTATCTTTAACTCTATTCAAATTTATAAGTTCATGTTCCCACAGGATTTCCACAATCTATACATTTGCAATAAGGCTTTCTCATAGTTATTCTTTAATTTTTTAAACATCTGTATTTTTATAAATACAAGGGAAGAATTAACTTCCCTTTTAGAATTATTTTTCAATTTTTACTTTACCAGAAACATCTTTACCATCATAATTTTCTCGTTTAATCATTACTTCAATATGCCCTATTACTTTACCATTTTGGTCTTCTACTTCTGCTGGCTGTGTTAAATAAGGGGTGTCATAACAATCGCCCGATTTAATTATTTGAGCAACTTCATAAGATGTATTTACTCTACGCTTGTATTCGTCTTTAATGTCCTCAAATACACCACCTATACCATACATTTGTGGTAATCTATTAAAATAATAATTTGCTCTTGTTAGTGCTTCTACGGTGTAAGCATAAATAAAATATCTTAATTCGCTTTTTTGTTTTCCTTGTTCAACCAATCTCTTAGGTACTTCCTGAATCAAGCGAGTAATGGCATAGTTTAATTCTCCTAAAAATGCTCCTTCGTAGTTGTATTTCTTTCCTACTTCATAGACAGTATGGGCTAATTCTTCTGCTAAATTCACACGTTCTCTACTTTCAAACGGCAGACCCTCTTCAAAGCCCAATAATTCTATCCCTATGGTACAAAAAACAGAAATATACTTTAAGAGCACATCCCTATTTGTGTTAATACTATCTGCTACAACTTTAGAAAGTTCAACTACTTTTTCATCAATCAAAATTCTATCATCGCTTTTACCGTCTGTTTTTTTACTTGGTACATATGGCATTTTACTTTCCTCCTTTTTTATCGTATTCTATAATATTCATGATTCATCTTGTCCTATTATACTCCAAAACTTAGAAAATAAAACAATCGGAACAATAAATATATTCCCATAATAAAAAAGATTAAATAAATTGCAGCTCTTATATCTTGTCTATATTCATAAATTTTTTTAAACATCTGTATTTTCCCTGATTTTAACATCTTCATAATTTGCAATTTCTCGGTCATAACTATCCATAATTTCTATTAATAAATGAGCATTTGTTCCTAATCTTCGTTCAACTTCTTTAGCACATCTGATTAAACAACCAGTCATATCATTATAACGCTGATATGAAATTTTGCCTTCTAGAAATTGGTCAACAAAATCTTTAATAATAACTACATCAGGAACCCCACATCTATATTTGAAATAATAAAATATTTGATAATTCAATTCTCCAGCTGTTAAAGCTGGTTCTCCATTTTGTAATTTTTCTCGTCTTCCGTCTTTAGAATTAATATATGGAATAACTACTGCCCTCTCTTTTTGTTTAAAATGTTATATGGATATAAACAATGTTGTAATTTATTAAATTTTTTAATCAAAAGTTTTAAACCATTTACAATAATTTTTCTTTTATTTACTAAAAAAGGAATTAATAATAAAAACAAATATAATTGTTCTTTGCCTTGATTTATTCTCCATACATAAAAATCTCTTCCTTTTGCTGTTTTCTGTTTAGTAACATTCCCACCAAAATTTTTCAGTATCCAATAAATTGTCTTTTTATCACACATTCCTATTATTAATCTAATAGTTCCATTT
>Ga0075122_10001028_pt1 | contig 20621 bp, 30 predicted proteins | sample AntAceMetag02UKB_FD_69790 | JGI IMG/M metagenome (GOLD analysis project Ga0075122, IMG submission 69790) | Saline lake microbial communities from Ace Lake, Antarctica - Antarctic Ace Lake Metagenome 02UKB | ecosystem: Environmental > Aquatic > Non-marine Saline and Alkaline > Saline | place...
AAGTCTTGACAGCTCCCGGAGCAATAACCCCCCACACAAAATTCAAAGCGAAAGTATACATATTGAGCAAAGAGGAAGGCGGGAGACACACCCCGTTTTTCAACGGATACCGGCCGCAGTTCTATATCAGAACAACGGATGTAACTGGAGTTGCGACATTACCGAAAGGCACAGAGATGGTAATGCCTGGAGATAATGTTGAACTGGATGTAGAACTAATAACACCGGTAGCGTTAGAGAAAGAATTAAGATTTGCGATAAGAGAAGGTGGACATACAGTAGGTGCGGGAGTTATGTCTGAAATAGTTGAATAAGGGCGGTTTAAAAAGTTTAAAGGTTAAAAGGTTTAGAGGTAGTGTTGGAGTAGGGATATAAGGAATTTTCCGAATCGACTTTTTAACTTTTAAAACTTTTAAACATTTTAACTGATACAAACGAGGGAAAAATGGCAAAAAAGGGAAAACCAGCAAAAATAAGATTACGTCTCAAATCATTCGATCATAAACTTTTGGATGTTTCGATGGGTGAGATCGTAGAGACAGTGAAAAAGACCGGCGCGGTAATCACGGGTCCTGTACCCTTGCCTACCAGGCGTGAGGTTTTTACTGTCTTAAGGTCACCACATGTCGACAAAAAATCCCGTGAACAGTTTCAGATAAAGACACATAAACGGCTCATGGAGATAGTTGATCCGACCTCGAAGACTATAGATGCGTTACGCAAATTAGATCTTCCGGCGGGTGTGGATGTTGAGATCAAACAATGATGCAATTAAATATGAATGAGGTACTAGATATGGTTCCTGGAATATTAGGAAAAAAAATTGGAATGACTCAAATTTATAAGGAAGACAGAGAATGTGTGCCGGTAACAGTCCTGGAAGTGGGACCTTGTGTTGTGCAGGCTATCAAGTCGTCCAAAAAAGATGGGTATGATGCACTCCAGATGGGGTATGAAGATACAAAAGAGCAAAAGCTTAAAAAACCGCAAAGAGAACAGCTCAAGGCGAATAAATTAAAAGCTAAAAGATTCGTTCGGGAGATCCGTTGCGAAGAAGCTCTTGATGTTAAAGTCGGTGAGGAAGTGACCGTTGCTATGTTCCAGGAGGGTGATTTCATAGATATCACATCGAAATCTAAGGGTAAGGGGTTTCAAGGCGGGATGAAGAGACACGGATGGTCCGGTGGACCAGCAACTCACGGATCTAAGACGCATAGAGCGCCGGGATCGATCGGCGCAAGTTCATATCCTTCAAGAGTTTTTAAGGGGCAGAGCATGCCGGGTCAGATGGGTAATGCTAATACTACTTTACAGAATGTTAAAGTGGTTTGTGTTAACACCGAGAACAATACTCTTACAGTAAAGGGAGCGGTTCCCGGAGCCAATGGAGCTTATGTCGTTCTTAGATATGCGCTGAAAAAGGCTCTTGCTCCCAGGGTACAAAAAGAAGAAGAAGTAGCAGAAAAAGAAGAAAATAACGAAGAGACTAAAGATAAAGGGTAAAGAAAATGGGACAGGCAAGCACAACGATACCGGTATACGACCTTAAAGGTAAAGTGGTCGAAAACTTTCAACTAGATAAAGAAGTGTTCGACGGACGCGTGAATAAAACACTTCTTTATGAAGCGAAAAAGATGTACGAAGCCAATGCTCGTAGAGGTACTGCTTCTACCAAGACCCGGGGCGAGATTTCCGGAGGAGGAGTAAAACCTTGGAGACAGAAAGGCACAGGAAGAGCGAGGGTAGGATCGTCAAGGAATCCTTTGTGGCGTCATGGAGGAGTAGTCTTTGGACCTCATCCTAGGGATTATAGTTACTCTATGCCGAAGAAAGCTATAAAGAAAGCGTTGATATCCAGTTTAAACGCCAGGCTTTCCGAAGAGATGATAAAGTCTGTAGTGAAGATGGAAACAGTAGAGGCTAAAACAAAGGAATTTAAATCAATATTGAATGCGCTCAAACTGGACGGAAAAGTTTTAGTCGTAGTAGAGACGCTATCCGATAATGTGAAAAGATCGTCACGGAATATCAAGGGCGTGAGTTTAAAAGAGGGACGTAATATCAATGCAAGAGATGTTTTATTGAATGAGTTTCTTTTAATAGAGAAAGAGGCTCTTGAAAAATTGGTTGAGAGGTTAAAATGAAGTCATCACATGACGTAATAAAACATATGATAAGGACTGAAAAAGGGTCAGATCTTTTGACGCAGAACAAATATCTTTTTAAAGTCGACAAAAGGTCAAATAAGATAGAGGTTAAAAAAGCGGTCGAAGAGATATACAGTGTTAAAGTGGACAAAGTTCATGTTATGACCGTTAAAGGTAAAAAGAAAAGGGTAAGGCAGAAGGAAGGCATGACTGCTTCCTGGAAAAAGGCTATAGTTACCCTGAATTCTGAGAGTAAGATCGAGGTTACTTAAGAATTGAAAATCCAAAAGCCAAGAAAGAGTTAGGCTTGTAGAAAGAGTGAGAGGCAAAAATTATGGCAGTTAAAAAATTTAAAGCAAGTAGTCCGGGAAGAAGATGGGGAACAGTCTCGGATTTCGCTGAAATAACTAAGTCGAAACCCGAAAAGTCCCTGACAGAAGCCTTAAGGAAAAAAGGCGGTCGTAATAATCTGGGAAGAATGACCGCAAGAGGTAAGGGTGGCGGACACAAAAGACGATATCGTATTGTAGACTTCAGATACACAAAAAAAGAAATATGCGGAACAGTTGAAGCTATTGAATATGATCCGAATAGATCCGCTCGCATAGCCTTAATACAATATGAGGATGGGAATAAAGGGTATGCTATAGCACCTGCGGGGCTTAATGTAGGGATAAGGGTCGAATCCGGAGAGCATGCTAAAATAGAGATAGGCAATTCTATGCCGCTTGCGAATGTGCCTTTAGGGGCTGAAGTATATTGTATAGAATTGACTCCCGGTAGAGGAGCAAAGATAGCAAGATCCGCGGGTAATAGCGCTACAGTAGAAGCTAAAGATGGCGACAATATTCATTTGCGTATGCCGAGCGGAGAGATACGTTTGGTGAAATCCAATTGTTACGCGTCCATAGGAAAAGTCGGAAATTCTGATCACGAGAATATTTCTCTGGGGAAAGCCGGCAGAGCAAGACACTTGGGCAATCGCCCCACGTCTAGAGCCGTAGCAAAAAATCCCGTTGATCATCCAATGGGTGGTGGAGAAGGTAAATCCTCCGGAGGGCGTCATCCTGTGACTCCTTGGGGGAAAATAACAAAAGGTTTGAAGACTAGAAAGAAGAGAAAAACTTCGGATAGTAAGATTGTGAAAAGAAGAGGGAAGAAGTAAAGATAAAGTATTAAACTGAGAGCTAGGAGAAAATAATGTCAAGATCGATCAAAAAAGGCCCGTTCGTTGACGAGAGCCTTCAGAAGAACATAAGAAAGATGCAGAATTCAGGTAGTAAAAAGCCGATAAAGACATGGTCCAGAAGATCAGTCGTTCTTCCTGAATTTGTAGGGCTAACAATATCCGTGCATAATGGAAAGATTTTCATTCCACTGTTCGTTACGGAAAATATGGTAGGCCATAAACTGGGAGAATTCGCCCCTACTAGAAAGTTCAGGACACACGGAGCGGCGACTAAACAGTCTGCAGAAAAAACATAAACAGTGAATAGTAAACAGTGAACAGTGAACAGTAAATAGTGATAGAGCGTAGACATCAGACGATAGATAGGGAATGACTGATGTGCAAATTGGATAGCAGGAGAGGAAAAGATGATCTCAAAAGCAGAAGCAAAATATTTAAGGATGTCCGCACGTAAAACGAGACTTGTTGTGGAGTTGATAAAAGGGAAGAGCCTTGATAAAGCTAATTTTATATTAGAAAACACAAATAAAGGCGCTTGTTTGCCAATAAAGAAAGTTCTAAAGTCGGCATTTGCTAACGCGAACAATGAAAAACAAGAGAAGTTTCTTGAAAAGGATCTGAGAATATCAGCGATACGCGTTGATGGAGGCCCTATGTTAAAAAGATATAGAGCCGCGACAATGGGCAGGGCCACTTCGATAAAACATAGAACACTTCATTTGTATATTGAGCTGGACAAGAGTATTACAAAAAAAGATAGATCAAAGACCGAAACTAAGACTAAAAAAACAGCTTCTAAAGTTGTGGGTAAGAAGAAAAGGGTCAAAAAAAGCGTGAAAAAGACAAAAGCAAAATAAGAGGAGTTAATAGATATGGGTCAAAAAGTACATCCAATAAGTTTTCGTCTGGGTATAACGCGTACTTGGAACAGTAGATGGTATTCTTCAAAAGAAGAGTTTGCAGATAAACTATTACAGGACTACAAAATACGAAAATTGGTTACCAAAGAACTTTCAACGGCATCTCTTTCTAAGGTGGATATAGAACGCACCAATAAACAATTAAGAGTGATTATTTGTACCGGCAGGCCCGGTATGGTAATAGGAAGAAAAGGTGTTCAAATAGAGAAGGTAAAAGAAAGTGTGCAGAATATATGCGGTGATCAGACAAAGATCCAGATAGATATTAAAGAGGTTGCTAACCCAAGTTTGAATGCGCAGATAGTAGCGGATAATCTATCGTTTCAGCTTATAAAAAGAGTTGCTTTTCGTCGTGCAATGAAAAAAACGATACAGGCTCATAAGGATTCGGGTGGACTTGGAATAAAGATCAGATGCTCAGGACGTTTGGGAGGAGCCGAGATAGCGAGAGCCGAAGGATACAAGTGGGGGAAAATACCATTACAGACGCTTAGGGCTGACATTGATTACGGGTTTTCGGAGGCAAGGACTACTTATGGTATTATCGGCGTGAAGGTTTGGATATATAAAGGTGAGAAGTTTAGTACAGAAGAAGTAGTGGAAGTAAAAGAAAAAAAGCAAAATAGGAGTAGATAGATATGGCTTTGATGCCTAAACGAGTAAAATTCAGGAAACAGCAGCGCGGTCGGCGTAAAGGAAGCAGCACTTCGTCCGAGATCAATTTTGGTGAATATGGACTTAAAGCGCTAGAAACCGCCTGGATGACCGACAAGCAGATAGAGGCGGCAAGGGTTGCGCTCATGAGAGAGACCGGTAGAGCCGGTAAACTTTGGATAAGAGTCTTCCCTGACAAACCCGTAACAAAACAGGCTGCAGAGACCCGTATGGGAAAAGGTAAGGGATCTCCGGAGGGATGGGTGGCCGTAGTAAAAAAGGGACGTGTTGTTTTCGAGATGGAAGGTGTTCCGCATGATATGGCAAGAGAGGCCTTCAGGTTAGCGGCACACAAACTGCCGATGAAGACAAAGTTTGTATCAAGGGGAGGAAACAGTTGAAGTCAACCGAAATAAGAAACATGACAAAGGATGAGATAGAACAGAAACTTTTAGTGCTGAAGGAACAGCTGTTCAACATGAGGGCTGAAATAGCTACCGGTAGGGTCGAGAGGCCGGGAAGGTTCCGTTTGCTAAAGCGGGATATCGCTAAATGTTGCACCATATTGAAGGAGAAAGAAAGTGAAAAGTAAAAGACCTAATAAAAAAAATATAGTAGGTATAGTTGTAAGCGATAAAATGAATAAGGGTATTATTGTAGAGCTTGAGACGAGAAAAAGACATCCTCTTTATAAAAAATTCGTCAAAGAACATTCTAAAGTTAAAACGCATGACGAAAAGAATGAGGCTGTTGTAGGAGATCTCGTCAAACTGGTGGAAACTCGCCCGATTTCTAAAGATAAATGTTGGAGGATAGTAGAGATTCTCGAAAAAGCACAAAGGGGTTAAGAACGATGATTATAATGGGGAGCGTTCTTGATGTTGCCGATAATAGCGGGGCTAAAAAGGCTTCGATGATAGGAGTTATAGGCAGATCAGGTAAAAAAACAGCTGAGATCGGTGATATTATCACATGCAATATAAAGGAGTCCACACCTACGGCTGAAGTTAAAAAAGGCGAGGTAGTGCGTGCAGTCGTTGTTAGGACAGCATATCCTATATTCAGAAAGGACGGCACTGTTCTGAAATTCGATCGTAATGCCGTTGTTGTAATTGACAAGGACAAGAATCCCAGGGGAACACGCGTTTTTGGACCTATTGCGCGTGAGTTAAGAGGAAAGAATTTTATGAAGATAGTTTCTCTTGCACCTGAGGTCATATAGGAGGATAAGGATGTTACATATAAAGAAAAATGATTCTGTCAAGGTCTTGTCGGGAAAAGACAAAGGGAAAACCGGGAAGGTTCTTAAGGTCTATCCTGATAGAGAGAGAGTCATAGTACAGGGAATAAATTTTTCAAAGAAGCATACAAAGCGAACAAGTCAGAACGAACAAGGAGGGATAATCCAGAGGGAAGCCTCTCTAGATATTTCTAATCTGGCTGTGGTGTGCAAGGGATGTAATCAACCATCTAGAGTTGGGATAGATATATTAAAGGATGGAAGTAAGGTTCGGTATTGTAGGAAGTGTAAAGAAGTACTTTAGTAGACAGCAGATAGGGTCAAGGAGATAAATAGAAATGATGAAGTTTAAAGAATTATATGAAAAAGAAATAACTGCGGCGCTTATGGAGAAATTTAAATATAAGAACAAAATGGAAGTGCCTAAGCTGGAAAAGGTTGTTATCAACGTTGGAATGGGAGCTATGGCCCATCAGAAGGATCTTATTGAACCTATAAGAGATGAGCTTGCGGTCATTACGGGTCAAAGACCGGTTCTGACGAGATCAAAAAAAGCCATTTCAAACTTTAAAATAAGGGACGGAGTTCCTGTTGGATATAAGGTAACACTCAGAAGAGAAAAAATGTATGAATTTGCAGAAAGACTTATACATTTCGTTATACCGAGAATTAGGGATTTTAGGGGAGTGTCACGAACTGCTTTTGATGGTAACGGAAATTATACTCTCGGGATAAAGGAACAGACAATATTCCCGGAGCTCGAACTCGATAAAGTACCTGTGGTGCATGGAATGGATATAAGTTTCGTGACGACAGCTAAGAACACAGAAGAGGCTATGAGTTTGCTCGAGGGTTTTGGTATGCCTTTCGCAAAAAAGAGGACTGCGGAGCAAGAAGGTTAAAGGGTTGAGAGATCGACCGATATAAAAAACAGATAGTAAATAGAAGAAGGAAAAACAAGGAAAAATATGGCAAAGAAATCATTAATAGAAAAAGCTAAAAGAGAACCTAAATTCAGCACGCGTGTAATCACTCGTTGTCAGATATGCGGCAGAAAAAAAGGATATATGAAGAGATTTAAATTGTGCCGTATTTGTTTCAGGGAGATGGCATCAAAAGGGGATATACCCGGTGTAGTTAAGGCGAGTTGGTAAAGATAAGGTTTAAGATTAAGAGATATACGGTAAAAACGAGGAGATAAGATGAGTGTTACGGATTTAATAGCGGATCAATTGACAGTGATGAGAAATGCAATAAAAGTCGGGAAAAAGAACGCACTGATAAAAAGGTCCGGGATCATAGAGGGAATTGTCGAGATTGCCAAAAGAGAAGGTTTTATAGAGAACTATAAGGTGATCGAAGATAATAAACAGGGCAAAATAAAAGTTTATTTTAAATACTTGGATGATGGAACCTCTGTTGTGGAAGGATTACAAAAGGTATCAAAGCCCGGAAGACGTGAATATGTTGCGTCGGAAGACGTAAAAAGTGTTATGGGTGGGGTAGGGATATCAATAGTTTCAACCAGCCAGGGACTTTTGACGGATGAAGAGGCAAGAGAAAAAGAAATAGGCGGAGAACTTATCTGCAGAATATGGTAAGGCCGTGTTTCGGGGACCGTGACTCGTGTCTCGTGAAAATAAGGGTCAAGATTTAAGGAAAAAAGGAATTAGGAGAAAATAATGTCTAGAATAGGAAAACGACCGATAGAGATACCACAAGGCATAAAGATAGCCCTAGAGGGACGAACAGTAAAGGTCGAGGGTAAGGGAAAGGCGCTTGAATATGCGGTGCCTGAAGGGTTTAATGTCGAAGTAAGTGATAAGAATGTAGAGATTTCAAGGCCGTCGGATTCGAGACAGAACAGGGCGTTGCATGGGACTTGCAGGAGTCTGATACAGAACATGGTAATAGGATTAAATGAAGGGTTCGTAAAAAAACTCAAAATACAGGGTGTAGGGTACAAAGCTCAGGTCAAAGGTAAGAAACTTGTACTCGACATAGGTTTTTCTCATAGCATAGAGTTTACTCCCCCTGAAGATATAGTTATCGAAACACCTGTGCTCACAGAAATAGTTGTCAAGGGAGTTGACAAACAGAAAGTAGGAGAAGTCGCAGCGGAAATAAGAGACTATTATCCTCCCGAACCTTATAAAGGAAAAGGGATAAGATATGAGAACGAATATGTGAGACAGAAGCAAGGTAAGAGTGTGGCTTAACGGTCTAAAAGTTATAAGGTCGAAAGTCGAAAAGTCAAAAAAGTTTAAAATATAAGAAATAAGGAAAAATAATGGATAAGATAGCAAGATTAAAAAGAAGAAGAAAATCAATAAGGAAAAATATCTCCGGAACTGCAGAAAGACCCCGGATGTGTGTTCATAAAAGTAATAAGAGCCTTTATGTGCAGATCATAAACGATCTGGACGGGAAGACATTATGTGGGATGTCTACTAAAAAGATAGTTTTTGGAGAAAAATCGACTATGTCGACCCGTACGAACACTAAATTTGCCGAGGCTTTGGGAGAGAACATTGCCAAGCTCGCTACAGAGAAAGGTATAAAAAAAGTGGTTTTCGATAGAGCGGGGTACCTTTATCACGGAGTTATTAAGGCAATAGCGGATGCGGCCCGGAAGAACGGATTGGAATTCTGATTATTGTATAACAGGAGGACTGATGTCAGAGGAAAAGATAGAGAATAATACACCCGAAAAAGAGGCTCAACCGGCCCCGGCTGAATCAAAACCAGCTCCGGCTGAGTCGAAACCGGCTCCAGCTGAGTCGAAACCGGCTCCGGCCGAGTCGAGAGGCGGTTATAAGGGTGGAGGTAGGAAAAAAATAGTTGCTGATCCGAATGAGCATGTTATAAAGATTAGCAGAGTATCTAAAGTTGTTAAGGGTGGAAAGAACTTTTCTTTTAATGCTATGGTCGTCGTAGGTGACGGTAATGGGCAGGTAGGTTTTGGTCTCGGTAAATCCAATGAGGTTGTAGAAGCTATCAAGAAGGGGTCCCAAGTAGCCAGAAAGAGTTTCATCAAGGTTAAACTAGATGGGGATACTATTCCTCATGAAGTTATAGGTGTTTTTAAGGCTTCCCGAGTATTGCTTAAACCAGCCGGACCGGGTACCGGTGTTATTGCAGGTGGTCCCGTTCGGGCTCTTTGTGACGCGGTAGGTATAAAGAACGTTCTAACTAAAAGTTTAGGATCAAGGAATGTCATAAATGTTATTAGAGCTACTGTAAACGGGTTTGGTAAATTTAGATTGAAAAGAAAAGGATAGGGGCAGGTGATAGGTGCTAGGTTATAGGTGTTAGGTTATGGGTGTTAGAAAGAGCCCTAAAACCTGAAACCTAGAACCTAAAAAAAGGCGTTAGAATGAGTCCTAAAACCTACAACCTAAAACCTAAAAAAAGGAATAAACGAATATGGTTCTTAAACTAGAAGACATAAGAAGACCGAAAGGTATAAAAGGGAAAGGTAAACGTAAAGGGCGAGGTATTGGTTCCGGAAAAGGAAAGACCTCGGGGCGCGGACATAAGGGAGCCAAGGCCAGGTCTGGCGGAGGTACTTATAATCCGGGTTTTGAAGGCGGACAGATGCCTTTGATCAGACGTATTCCCAAAAGAGGGTTTACTAATAAATGGAAGAAAGATTGGGAGATACTCAACATAGGAACGTTAGAAAAATGTGCAGCTATTGAGGATGGAGCGGTTATTGATAAGGAGTTCCTTTTGAGCAACAAGATATTAAAAGAAAAAAGAATTGCCTGTAAAGTTCTCGGAAAAGGAAAGCTAAAAAAGGCTCTCACGATCAAAGCCGACGCTTTTTCCGAATCAGCCAAAAAGGCCATTGAAGATGCTGGCGGAAAAATAGAAGTAGTCTCTAGTATAATCAAGACGAAAAAAAAGTAAAAGGATTATGGAGATAAGATGCTTGATGCAGTAGTTAATATTTTTAGAATACCGGATCTTAAGAAAAAGGTGCTGTTTACCCTGGGATTGATAGCAGTTTATAGAATAGGGGCATTTGTCCCTACACCTGGTATTGATGGGGTAAAATTAGCTCTGTTCTTTGATAATATCGCTAAGACTCAAGGCGGGACACTTTTAGGTCTCATGAACATGTTCTCAGGTGGAGCCATGACAAGGCTCACGATATTTGCTTTGGGTATTATGCCTTATATATCCGCATCCATCATACTGCAGCTTTTGACCACGGTAGTGCCGGCTTTAGAGCGGTTAGCTAGACAGGGTGAAGAGGGAAGAAAGGTTATCACGCAGTATACGCGCTATAGTACGATTGTTCTTTCTGTTATCCAGTCATTTTTTATTTCTCTTTGGTTGGAAAATCCTGCGCATTTTCAGGGAATGCAGATAGTGCAGTCTCCGGGATGGGGTTTTCGAATATTGACGGTAATAACTTTGACCACAGGTACAGCATTCATAATGTGGTTGGGTGAGCAAATACAGGAGAAAGGTATAGGGAACGGTATATCTTTAATAATTACCGCTGGTATAATTTCGCGTCTTCCTGCGGCAATCATACAACTTATTTCTTTGGCAACTCCCGGTACTTCCGGGGATGTTCAAATAGATCCGTTTAAACTGGTATTTCTGGCGGTTATGTTTGTATCTGTTATAGTGGCTGTGGTACTTATTACTCAAGGTCAGAGAAAAATACCTATACAATATGCTAAAAGGGTTGTAGGTAGACGTGTTTACGGAGGTCAAAGTACTTATATACCATTGAGAGTTAATCAGAGCGGGGTTATCCCGATAATTTTTGCTCAATCTATTATCTTGTTTCCTGCTACTATAGCAGGTCTTGTTCAGAATAATGCGCTTCAAGGTGTAGCAAGTGCGCTGACAATGGGAAGGCCGTTGTATTATGTGGTTTATTCGCTTTTGATATTATTTTTCTGTTATTTTTATGCGGCTATAACGTTCAATCCTGTGGATATGGCAAACAATATGAAACGTTTCGGCGGGTTCGTTCCGGGTATAAGACCTGGAAAACAGACAGCAGAGTACCTTGATTTTATAATGACTCGTATAACTCTTCCGGGAGCCATGTTCCTAACGATAATTGCTGTACTGCCCAGTGTCATTAACAGTCAGATAGGAATACCTTTTCTTGTGGCTAGTTTTTTCGGGGGGACGGGACTTTTGATCATAGTGGGTGTTATGCTTGATACGATGAGGCAGATAGAATCTCATATGCTTATGAGACATTATGAAGGATTTATGAAAAAGGGAAGAGTAAAAGGGCGTGTATCGTAGTATGGAGGAAAACAACATGGATGTGGTATTATTAGGACCTCCGGGTGCGGGGAAAGGTACTCAAGCCGCTCTTTTGATAAAGGCTTACGGTTTGCTTCACCTGTCAACGGGTGATATGTTGAGAGAAACTGTCAGAGAGGGGAGCGATCTAGGTAAAAAGATACAGGAATATATGAATTCCGGGGATCTCGTACCTGATGAGATAGTTACGCGTGCCGTGCTGGAGAGGATAAATAAACCTGATGCTAAAGGAGGAGTTATCCTTGACGGGTATCCCAGGACAAAAGCTCAGGCTGAGTCATTGGATGTTTCATTGAAGGCGGAGAATAAAAAACTAGATGCAGTATTGTATTTCAAGACTTCAGAGGAAGTTGCAATTAGCCGTCTTTCGGGACGGAGAGTTTGTACGAAATGCGGAATGAACTATCACACAATAAATATTCCTCCGAAAGTGGAAGGGATTTGCGATACCTGTGATATAGATCTGATCCAAAGGAAGGACGACAAACCTGAAACTGTTAAAAATAGGTTGAACGTCTATGAAGAACGTACCAAGGATCTTATAGATTATTATGAAAGAAAGGGTCTGCTTAGGGAAGTTGACGGAGACGCGCAGGCAGACAAGCTCTTTGAAGAAATAGATACTCTTTTCAAAAAAGAGAGTCTGACAGATGACGATTCTTAAAAATAAGGAAGAAATACGAAAGATACGGAGTTCCGGGAAGATTATCCGTGAGATATTTATCCTTATTAAAGATGAAATAAAACCGGGAATTTCCACTTCCGGTATAGATAAGATCGTAGAAAGTCTTATATTGGAAAAAGGCGGAAGACCGGCTTTTAAGGGATATAGAGGATTCCCAGCATCGATATGCGCTTCAGTAAATAATGTGGTAGTGCATGGGATACCTTCTGAAAAAACTATTCTCTCTGAAGGAGACATAATCAGTGTTGATGTCGGAGTGGAAAAAGAGGGTTTTTACGGAGACGCTGCCAGGACTTTTAAAGTGGGAAAAGTAAGCGAAGAAGCTGCTCGATTGATGGAAGCTACCGAGAGATGCCTGACAGAAGCCATTAAAAAGGCGCGGGCAGGAGCAAGGCTTTTCGATATCTCGAATGTGGTTGAGACCATAGCACGAGATGAAGGATTTTCGGAAGTAAGAGCATTTGTAGGACATGGTATAGGCAGGAATTTGCATGAACCACCTGAAGTGCCCAATTGGGGTGAACCAGGTAAAGGCCTAGTGCTTAAAGAAGGATTGGTTCTCGCTATAGAACCGATGATAAACGCGGGAACAAGAGAGATTGACATAATGCCGGATGAATGGACGGCAGTAACAGCGGATGGACGGTTATCTGCGCATTTTGAAGATACTGTTATCGTTGGTAAAGAAAAAGCGGAGATTTTAACATGAGCCCAAAAGAAGAAGCTATAGTAGCAAACGGTGAGATAGTAGAGACCTTGCCTAATGCCATGTTCAAAGTAAAACTTGAGAACGGGCACGTGGTCTTAGCACATGTTTCCGGAAAAATGAGAATGTATTTTATTAGGATAGTACCGGGTGATACGGTAACGGTAGAGTTATCTCCGTATGATCTGGATAGAGGAAGAATAATACAAAGAGAGAAATAATCATGAAAGTAAGACCTAGTGTGAGAAAAATGTGTTCTAATTGTAAGATTGTCCGCAGAAAAGGTGTTGTTCGGGTGATCTGCCAGGAACCCAAACATAAACAAAGACAGGGATAGTTTTAGACTGCAGACTACACCAGCCATAGGCTGGTCCGCCTCTGGCGGAGACTGCAGGCGTGAACTGAATAAGGAGAAAAGAAATGCCGAGAATTATTGGGGTAGATATTCCCGAAACTAAAAGAGTTGAGATAGCATTAACGTATATTTTTGGGGTAGGTCCAAAGATTGCCAAAGATATACTGAATGAAGCGGGGATATCTCCGGACAAAAGAGCAAAAGACCTGGATGATCAGGAAATTACGTCCATAACACGAATACTACAGAATTCGTACCAAGTGGAGGGTGATCTCAGGCGTATCCATATAAGCAATATCAAACGTCTCATGAGTATCGGTGCGTACAGGGGATTGCGTCATAAACGTAATCTTCCCGTTCGAGGCCAGAGGACCAAGACGAATGCCCGTACGAGAAAAGGGCCGAAGAGGACTATAGGAGCATTTAAGGATAAGGCCGCAAGAAAGGCTATTTAAGCATAATAAAGCGCTTTATGCGTATAAATCAAGGAAGGCAATAAATGCAAAAGAAAGCAAAGACAAAGAAACGCAAAAGAATATTAGTAAAAGTCTCTAGCGGAAAAATTTTCGTTCATGCTACGTTCAATAATACGATAGTCACTGTAACGGATAAGGAAGGGAAAGTTTTATGCTGGAGTTCCCCTGGAATGTGCGGATTCAAAGGGTCCAGGAAATCTACACCGTTTGCTGCAAGTAAAACAGCAAAAGATGCGGTGCTAAAATCCAAAGCCCACGGCATAAGAGAAGTAGAGATCATATTGAGGGGGCCGGGTCCGGGTAAAGAGAGTGCAGTAAGAAGCGTTAGAGCCGAAGGTCTTAACATTAAGGGTATTTTAGATCTTACACCTACTCCTCATAACGGATGTAGGCCGAAAAAACGCAGAAGAGTCTAATTTGAGGGTAGTTTGTAGTTTACTAAAGGTGAACTACAAGAGATAAAAGTGAACGAATCAAGAACTGAAACAAGGAGAAAGAATATATGGCTAGAATGATAGAGGCATCTTGCAGAAAATGCAGAAGAGAAGGAGAAAAATTGTTTCTTAAGGGGACAAGATGTACTTCTGATAAATGTGCTTATGCAAAAAGGGAATATGCCCCAGGGCAGCATGGAAACAAGAGACACAGAAAACCTTCGGATTATGCGATACAGCTCCGTGAAAAACAGAAGGCTAAAAGGATATACGGTGTCCTTGAAAAGCAGTTCAAGAACTATTTCAAAAAGGCTGAGAGGGCAAAGGGTGCCACAGGAGAAGTTCTCCTGCAGCTTCTTGAAAGACGTCTCGATAATGTGGTGTACAGGGCTTGTTTTGCCCCTTCACGCAGTGCTGCGAGGCAAATGGTTGGGCATAAATTCGTAAAAGTGAACGGACGTAAGGTGAACATCTCTTCGTATTCGGTTGTTCCCGGAGAAGAAATAACAATTGTTGGGAAAGACTCTCAAGTAAAGGATATTAGGGAGAATGTAAAGATTCTTGAGGATAGAGGTACACCAGAATGGATAGAAGCCGATTCCAAGGCTCTCGCAATAAAGGTGAAGAAGATGCCTGCCAAGGAAGACATAGGTATGGCTATCGAAGAAAATCTCATAATTGAGTTGTATTCCAAGTAATACGTAAAACCGATAAATATTAAAGGGGGGACAGATAGTGAGCATGAAACTTAAAAACTTTGAATTACCAAAGGCTATAGTTTTTGATGAGGATACATACACTTCCAGGTACGGTAAGATAGTGGCCGAACCTTTTGAGAAGGGATACAGTATGACCATCGGAAATTCCTTAAGAAGGGTTCTTCTTTCGTCGATAGAGGGTACAGCAATAACCCAGATAAAAGTGGGTAAAGTGCTACATGAGTTTGATTCTATTCCGGGAGTTTACGAGGACATGACACAGATAATCATGAACATAAAAGGAATAGTTCTTAAATCACATTTTAAAAACCCCAAACCCATGTCGATCAGTGTTAGCAAAAAAGGTGATATTAAGGCTAAAGATATAAAGCACGACGATACGATAGAGATAATTAACCCAGAGCAGCATATAGCCACTCTGACGGAAGACGTTAACTTTGAGATGGAAATGAAAGTTGAACGAGGAAGAGGATATGTGCCTTCGGAAAGAAACAAGACAGAAGATGATGCTGTGGGGGTTATTCCCGTGGATGCTCTGTTCTCTCCTGTAAAGAGAGTTAATCTTGATGTTGAAAATACCCGTGTGGGACACATAACGGATTACGATAAACTTATATTGGAGATGCATACCAACGGAAGCATGGAACCCAAAGAAGCCCTTTTATATGCTTCAAATATTCTTCAGCGTCATCTTGATGTGTTTCTTACAATTGGTAAATTGCCCGAGGACACAGAAGAGGAAGAAGAAGAGACCAAAGGGAAAAAAGAATTGGGATCAAAACTTGCGAAACCCATATCGGAACTGGAACTATCGGTTCGTAGTTCAAATTGTCTGGCCGAAGCTAACATTCGTACGATAGGGGAATTAGTAAGAAAAAAAGAATCCGAAATGCTTAAATACAAAAATTTTGGGAAAAAATCTCTAAATGAGATAAACGCCGTTCTCTCATCTATGGGGATACAACTCGGCATGGAAATGGACGAAGAATAGTTGCATACAGGGAATCTTATAAATTGAAGGGGTAATTAATGAGACACAAGAAGAAAAAAGGCAGGCTTAATAGACGTAGTAGCTGGAGGAAGGCTACGTTAAAATGTATGGCAAAGGATCTGCTTAAATATCAAAGGATCGAGACGACAATGGCTAAAGCCAAGGCTTTACGGAGCTATGCTGAACCATTAATCACTTTAGCAAAAAATAATCCAGAATGTATAAACGCAAAAAGGCAGGTTTTCAAAAAATTAAGCGATAGGGCAATTGTTACCCTCCTGTTTAATGACATTGCTCCATTATATAAAGACACCCCGGGTGGATATACAAGGATCATGGCTCTTGGTTATAGAAAAGGTGATGGAGCTAGGACTGTAATAATGGAACTTACGAAAAGGACCATTCCGGATGATAAGCTTTTAGGGATTAAAGAGCCCGCCAAGGATAAATTGCCCAAGGCAGTAGCGGGAGCTAAAAAAGCGGTAGCTAGTAAAACGAAAGCAGCAGAAGGGAAGAAGGATAAAAAGAGCCCTAATGCTGAAGAAACAGATAGCGAAAAGAAAGAAGAACATAGTGCTGGAGATGTTAAAAGAGAAAGAACTAAACAGGATAGAAAAAAGGCAGAGAAGAAAAGTCTATTTAAAAGGTTTCGACGCAAATCGATCTAATTAACCTTAAGCAGCCTGTTATATTTTAAAAAGGCCCAGAAGAGTCAAAGTGTGGAAACCAGAATATCCGGCACTGAGGCATTCTGGGCCTTTTTGTTTTAACCTAGGCTTTACAGCAGGTTCTACTGCAACTGCTTAAATCTTCTCTCTGACTGCGTTATGCTTCTTCGGATGTCCTCAGCGTACTACAGAGAGTACGCTTCCGGGATTCTCGGGCGCAAGCCTTGTCAGAAAAAAGATTTAAGAGTTTCGCTACGAACATGCTGTAAAGCCTAGGTTAACGGAGAAAATGATAAAACGGATAAAAGTGAAAAGGATGATATGAGTTCTGAGCTTACCCCAATGATGAGGCAATATCTGGAGATAAAGGATAGCCAGAAAGATGCTATACTTTTTTTCAGGATGGGGGATTTTTATGAGATGTTCTTTGATGATGCCATCGAAGCCGCGAAGATCCTACATATCACGTTGACTTCACGTGCTGCCGGAGCCGGAAACAAGGTGCCTATGTGCGGGGTGCCTCATCACGCAGCCGGAAGTTATATCGCACGACTTGTAAAACATGGCATGAAAGTAGCTATATGCGAACAGATTGAGGAACCTGAACCGGGGAAAAAACTTGTCGACAGGCAGATAACAAAAGTTATCACCCCGGGGACTTTTATTGCCGATGAAACTCTGAATGAAGCAGTAAACAATTATATACTTTCCCTGAATTTTCATAAGCGCCGGTTTGGGCTCGCTTATGCTGATCTTTCTACCGGTGAATTTAGAGTAACAGAGCTGGACAGTAAAGAGGATCTTTCGACCGAACTTTACAAAATATCTCCTTCGGAATGTCTGGTTCCATCGGTATTATACCGGGAGGGAGGTCTCAAAGAAGTTAGAGATATTAATTTAGGCGCCCTCACCGAACAGGACGACTGGATGTTCGATAGTAAGTTATCTTTAAAGGATATGAAGAGACATTTCTCGGTTGATACAATAGAAGGTTTCGGATGTCATGAAATGCCCGCGGCTATTGGTGCAGCTGGAGCTCTTTTGAAATATTTGGAAAATACTCAACGTGCAAAACTCAATAATATAGACAGTATAACCTCTTACAAAGTGGATCAATATATGAGTCTGGACAGGAACTCACATCGCCATCTTGAGCTTATAAAAAATAACGAGGATATGACGGCTAAGGGAACATTGTTTGAAGTTCTGGATAAAACAAAAACGCCCATGGGGAAAAGAAAACTTAAATGGTATATTTTGAATCCTTTAATAGAAAAGAACATGATAATAGACAGGCTTGATGCGGTTCAATATTTTTATGATAATCTCACGGAGAAGGATAAGGTAAGGGATCTTTTAGGGGAGATGTATGACGCAGAGAGACTATCTAATAAGGTAAGTTTAGGAGCTGCTAATGCAAGAGACATAATTGCTCTTGTTTCATCATTAAAGAAAATTAAGGAGCTACGTGATACCGTTTCAAAAGATACACCTTTGCTGATAAAGGACATAGTTTTAAGATTAGATAATTTTGACAATATAATAAAAGAAGTGGATATGGCTATCTCGGATTCTCCTCCGATCACCATCAAGGATGGTGGATTAATAAAGAGAGGATATAGCGAAGAGGTAGATAAATTAAAAGATTTTGTTTCAGGAAGCAAGGATTGGTTAGCTGAACTTCAGAAAAAAGAGATAGAAAGAACCGGTATAAGTTCCCTAAAAGTCGGGTTTAATAAGGTTTTTGGATATTATATCGAGATAAGTAATGCGAAAATGGGTGAGGTGCCGGAAGGTTATATTCGCAAACAGACTCTGGTAAATGCGGAAAGATTTGTGACCGAGGAACTCAAGGAAAACGAGGTGAAGATAATTAGTTCCGGGGAACGACTCAAAAATGCAGAGTACGATATTTTTTGTGAGATAAGGAGCATGATAGGACAGCAGATAGAGAAGCTTAAAAGAACCTCTGATGCTGTAGCGGAACTTGACGTTATTTCAGGTCTTGCCGAAGTAGCTTTTTGTAACGGATATTCGAGACCGAAAGTAAATGAAAATGGAATATTGCGCGTCGATGACGGTAGACATCCTGTGCTTGAAAAAATACTTAAGGGCAAGGAATTCGTGCCGAACGATATAAGAATGGACCCTAAGGATAACCGTATATTTATCATAACCGGCTCTAACATGGCAGGAAAATCAACTTTTATACGACAGACAGCTCTTTTGACAATAATGGCTCAAATGGGCAGTTTTGTTCCCGCAAAGAAAGCAGATATAGGTATAGTTGACAGGGTATTTACGCGTGTGGGAGCTTCAGATAGGCTATACGAAGGCATGAGCACATTCATGGTAGAAATGCTTGAGACAGCTAATATACTCAATAATGCTACATCGAAAAGTCTCATAATATTGGATGAGATCGGTAGAGGGACAAGCACTTTTGACGGAGTATCGATAGCTTGGGCCGTAGTGGAATTTATCCATCATCATATCCGGGGAGCCAGGGCAATGTTCGCTACTCATTATCACGAATTAACGGAACTTAGTCAGATCATAGATGGTGTGAAAAATTATCATCTTGAGGTAAAAGAATGGGGAAAAGAAATAGCTTTTCTTTACAAGGTATCTGAGGGAAATTGTGATGAGAGTTTTGGTATACATGTAGCTAAACTCGCGGGTATGCCCAAACACGTTGTTGACAGGGCCAGAGAGATATTGAATAATTTGAGAAAAGATTCCATAAAAGGAAGTCTTAAGACACGTTTTTCGGAACATTTAAAAGAAGAAAAACAAATAGATTTTTTCTCCGGAGTTCAGAAAGAACATCCGGTGGTAGAGAAACTCAGGGGTATAAATGTGGACCGAATGACGCCTCTGGAGGCGCTGGAGAAGCTTTCTGACTTAATAAAGGAAATAGACAAATACTAATTGAATAGCGAAGAGGACACTTCCCTCCCCCCGCGATTTGCTTTGCAAATCAAAGCAGCGGGAGTCGGGTAATGTCCCCATATGCTGGGTAGTCGGGTATTATGGCAACGAGGAATAAATATGAAGATTAATGTGCTTAGTGACGAAGTTATTGGGAAGATATCGGCTGGGGAAGTTGTTGAACGGCCGGCTTCGGTGATTAAGGAGCTTATTGAGAACTCTATTGATGCCGGGGCTGACAGTATCGATATAGAAATAGAAGGTGCGGGTATCGATCTGATACGGGTGGCTGATAATGGGATGGGCATGAGTGAGGAGGATGCCAGGTTTGCTTGTCTTCGGCATGCAACAAGCAAGATATCGGAAGCTGACGATCTTTACCGAATAAATACTTTGGGATTCAGAGGTGAAGCATTGGCTAGCATAGCGGCTGTCTCAAAAATGGAAATAACAAGTTTTGACGGTGGCGACGGAAACGGTACGTGTCTTTATCTGGAAAGCGGTGAGATTGTCAAAACTCGGCCGAAAGGAAGGGTTCGAGGCACAACAATAGAAGCGGCAAATCTTTTTTATAATGTCCCGGCACGAAAAAAGTTTCTGAAGAAGGGATCTACAGAACTTGCTGAAATAGTCTCGGTTGTGGGACGATTCATAGTTTCTAATACGGAGATAGATATAAAGTTGACCCAGGAAGAAAGAATTCTTCTAGACGCAAAGAAGGGCAATAGTCACATTAAAAGGATAGGCGATATTCTGGGAAAAGATGCTACTGATGGTATGATCAGAATAGAAAGAGAAGACGGAAGATATGGAATAAAAGGATTTATAAGTCAACCATCCCATACAAGAAAAGATAGACGGGGTCAGATGTTATTTATGAATGGAAGGTTCATTCGTAGCCGTTTCTTGAGTGATATTTTGCAATCTTCTTATAGAAGCATGCTGGAGAGGGGAACATATCCTTTAGCGGTTCTTTTTCTTACAGTTTCTCCTTCTGACGTGGATGTGAATGTTCATCCAGCTAAACTTATGGTTAAGTTTTGTGATGAAAAGAAGGTTAGAGAGGTTGTTCAAGAAACTATACATAAAGGAATAGAACGTGTTAGAGATGAAAAACGTGAAAAATATCAGATAAGCCAGACAGTTCGGGAAGAGGTGGCGGGAGAAGATCTTGTTCTTAGAGAAAACATTGCTGAACAGCAGTC
>Ga0075122_10001029_pt1 | contig 20617 bp, 32 predicted proteins | sample AntAceMetag02UKB_FD_69790 | JGI IMG/M metagenome (GOLD analysis project Ga0075122, IMG submission 69790) | Saline lake microbial communities from Ace Lake, Antarctica - Antarctic Ace Lake Metagenome 02UKB | ecosystem: Environmental > Aquatic > Non-marine Saline and Alkaline > Saline | place...
AAACCTAACATATCAATTTCAGCCAAAATATCAGAAATCCGACGCTGCGTCAAACTATCCGTCTTCGTCTGCGCACAATACTCGCAATAATGATTATAAACGTCCCCCGTAAAAAACCGCTCAATCCCCCCATTCTTACTCGCCTTCGTCAACTGCATAATTGCATAAAGAACCAACTGAAACTGCTTCGGCTCCGACTCAACAATATCCAAAATCTTGTCCCGCTCCATCTTGTTATTCGCCAAATCTATAAAATCCTCCTCAACCTTCTCATTCCCCTCACGCTCACTCAGTTCTCCAGCGATCCTCAATAAATCCAACGCACGCCGCGCATCACCGTGCTCACGAGCCGCATAGGCCGCACACTTCCCAATCACACCCTCAGATATCACATCCGCCTTAAATGCCTTCTCACACCGTTCATTCAAAATATCCTGCAACTGAATCGCATTATACGGTGGAAAAACAAATTCCTCCTCACCAAGAGACGACCGAACCCTCGGATCGATATTCTCCAAAAAAGTCACATCATTAGAAATCCCAATCAACGAGATCTGCGCCTGACTCAACTCCTGATTCAATCTCGTCAAAGAATAAAGAAAATTATCACTAATCTTCTTAATCGCCTGATCAATCTCGTCAAAAATAAAAATAATCAACTGCTTCTTAGAATCAACAAGTTCTATAAACTTAGACCAAACCTGGTCCGTCGGCAAGCCCGTCGCAGGAACATACCCCCCAAGTTTCTTAATCAACGCCGCCAAAATCCTATACTCAGTATCAGCGACCTTCTTCAATTTACAATTCAAATACTCAAACCTCAATTCAACACCCAACTCCTCCGACTTCTTCATCAGCTCGTCCTGAACATACTGCACCGAAAGCGTCTTCCCCGTCCCCGTCTTCCCATAAACAAACAAATTACTAGGCCTCTCCCCCCTCAACGACGACGCCAAAATCCCCGCAATCGACTTAATCTGAGAATCCCGATGAGGAATCGAGTCCGGTGTGTACCGAACCTGCAAAACCCCCTTATTCTCAAAAAGACTGTTGTTCACCGCCGAATCAAAAATATCCCCAAGCTTAACTCCCATTTTTTATTTTTTATAACCTCCATTAAAAAATAAAAACACGAAACCCCTCCGGGGGCTACTTCGCATCACCAATTTTTTCATAACTCAAAACAACAAGAATACTATTTAAACTTTCATATACTCGAAAATATATTCCGACACCGTGACTTCCTATGGAGAAGTAACAACATTTTCTTAATATCCTACAATTAAAACAGTTATTTAATTTTATCATTTTCCCGTCGACAAACGCCTAAAAATCCGAAATTCTTCTAAAATAACTCTCACCCCCCTATTTCCTCTCCAAGAGAAATAAGAATTCTAAATTATTATGGTATTTATCTCTCATATATTCTTCAATATACTACAACACAACATAATTATTACAATACACACTATTACAATACACTATACTACTATATATACTATATTAATATACTATATTAATATATATAAAAACTTATAAATGAAAATCATCAAAAATCAACTCTAAATCCCTAGAAAATTTTAAAAACCTTTCCATGAGAAACCATAGGGTCACGCCTAAACTCACAAATAAAGCCAAAATCAGTGTAAAAACACAACAAAACACCAACATTCCTATTATAAATGCTACGAAAAGACTAAAAAGACCAGTAAGAGTTCGCACAATCCACAGAAAACACACATAAACACTTTTTAAATCTCATAAATCATTTGTAAACAAATTCCCAATCAAAAACACACATAAAACCAATTTATAAACCAAAATTAGTAATTTATAAACCGATCTTCACTACTTAACCTAAACAAAAATCCGAAAGAAAGATTTATAAACAATTCACCTCTAAACATAACATGGACAAAAAACCATTCAAAGCTCTCCTCGGGAAACAGGTTGTAACAAAAGAAGGTAAGAAGCTAGGTATCGTTAAAGATATCACATTCGAGGCTAGAACCGGCGAACTGATCCATATAATTCTAAAAGATTTGACAACCTACACGTCGAACCTATCACTAGAAAGAACAAAAGACAGGGAGGCGCTAGTACCTTACAATTCAGTTATCGCCGTCGGTGACTTCATCGTCGTATCCGAAGAAGACCTCCTATAGAAATCTTTTTAAACTAACTTACTAAAAATTAATATGGCAAAAGAAATGAAACTCGTCGGTTCGCATTTTACAAAAATGTCAGCCGAAAGAAACGATAATTTCAAAGGAAAGATAGAACTTTCACAAAATCTTCAGATAAACTCGTTCGAAAAAGTCGAGGGCTCGAAAGAAGTAATTAAAGTAGGATACCTTTTAGATATAGACTACAAAGAATTAGGGAAAATATCGATCGAGGGACTTGTTTTTGTTTCGGCAGACGCAAAAAAGGTAAAAGAAATGGTAAAATCCTGGGAAGACAAAAAGCTCAACGCACAAGAATACGCAGCAATAACGAACTTAATTATCCAAAAAGCCACAATCAGGGCACTAGAGCTCGAAGAAGAATTTAGGCTACCGATTCACATAAGGCTTCCAACGGTCGAACTCAAAAAGAACTAGATTTATATACCAGTTTTCTAATAATTTATCAGGCCCACATCGCGTAGAGTACGATAAATTCGTTCACGAACGCAATCTGAGCAAAGCCCACATCGCGTAATGGTATCGCACGCGGCTCGAACCCGCGGCCCGTAAGGGCATCCCCGTTCGATTCGGGGTGTGGGCGTAATCGAACGGGTTCCCGTTCTCTTTCGGGGCGAACGATTCGCTTCGAATCACGAAAATTCTAAGAAAACAGTGATGAGATGCAAATTGTGAGTAGTGGGCGTTTCTTTTAGAATCGAACGTTCGATTTGAGCATCTTCGCTTCGAGAAAAACTAAATTTCCAAATATTTTTCGAGATGCAAAGTGCGAGCAGGGGTGTGGGCGTACATTATTAAAAATCGTCAAAATAAGAATCATTAAGCCTGGCACTTTTTTGAATCTTTCTCAATTTTCTAAAACCCTTTTCATAAAATTCCATACCTTTCTCACAGGCAACGGCTCCCACTCCACCAACTCCTTCACATAAACTATCTAAATCATCTGCCAGCCCGCCCAATAAACCCAAGCCAAGAGTTTTCAAGTCTTCTAGCCTCTTCTTTAAAAAAGTATAGGTAAAATTAGAAGCCGCCCTAATAAATTCACCATCCATAGGAGCACTCCGTCCGCCATGATCACGATAAAAATCAATCCTAGTCCAAAAATTTCCTGAATTATAGGCCGGTCTTCCAAAAATTAAATCCAAAACACCATTAGCTTCACTTTGATCTCCCATTCTCCTACAAACCACCCAATCTTTTTAAACATTTATACAAAAAACTATATAAAACACCAAAACAAATAACATAATGCCAAAAATCTCCGACGAAAAAATCGAAAAAATACACGAACAAATCATCTTTCACCTGTATTCCATATTCCCAAAACAAGTTTTTACATCAGACATCGCAAAAGAACTCGCAAGAGATGAAGAATTCATGAAAAGATTATTAGAAAATTTAGAAAAACGTGGACTAGTTATAAAAATAGATAAAAACTCACAAGGTTTCCAATATTCTCGAAGACAAAGATGGAGAATTTCAAACAAGGCTCACGAAATCTACAAAAAACATCAATAATCCTATTTTCCAACCTATATTTCGAAAAACAACTATAATTATAAACCCAAACATCCCTCCAGCGTCATGGACCGGATAAAAGAGGCGTTTCTACGGATAAAGAAAGATATGGCACAGTTAAGGGAAGAAATTTCTATAATCAGATTAAACATAAACAACACCAACAGACAGACAATTCCAACACATAATCCGACAATTGCTCCAACACAGACAGACAACTCCACAGACAGACAGACAACTCCGACACATAATTATCCTTTAGAAGTCCCAAAAAGCCTAAATATGCCGTTTTCCATAGGAAATGAGGGGGTTCCAACAGACAGACAGACAGACCAACAAACAAACAAACAGACACAAAATACACATAAATTACCCACAAATCAGGACTTTCGCCAGGCCAGTGAAATACTCGACTCACTCGATAGCATAAAGAAAGGGATCCGGCTCAAGTTTAAACGCCTAACCCCCCAAGAACTACTCGTTTTCAGCACGTTATACGGCCTAGAGGAGCAAAATATAGAGGAAATCACGTATAAACTACTCGCAAACAACCTCAACCTCTCGGAGTCCTCAATCCGCGATTATATCAACAAATTAACCAAAAAAGGCATACCAATCGACAAAATTAGACAAAATAACAAAACTATATTGTTAAAAATCTCCACAGATCTCAAAAATGTCGCCACATTGGGAACAATTCTTCAGCTCAGAGAAATCTAATTCATCGTCGATAAAACGCAAAAATCAGCCAATTTCCAGGCAAACTTTTCACCCAAAAATCTTGACCAATCTAGTTATTCGGTTAACCGATCAAAAGTTCTCACTTTACAACCAACCCCACTTCTCTCTTTAACCCTGAATCTTACCTATTCAGGCGCGTCATTTTTATTTGAATTTAATAGACCAATTACTCACTTTCCGTCTAAATATCAATGTTTTTATTCTCTCACGTTTTATCATTTTTGTGTATCCTCACTTTTTCTACTTTTATCACTATATTTTTATGCAAAATGCACCCACTTAACTCTCACTTTTCGAGTTTTCGCGATTTTTAGTCCCCTTTAGACGCACTTTTACACTCTTCACCACTAACGAGGCTACTTCTTCAGGTATAAAGAGCCTTTTCTTACCATTTGCCTCTCTAAACTCCTCAACTAGACCTTTCCTTTTTTGCTTTATCGAGTTTATCTGGCCCCTAATAGTACTCTTATCTTTACCAAGTAAAGCAGCAAGATCTTCATGACTTAATTTCATTTCAGCGTTCAAAAGAGCCCAAACAATACCCCTCTCCATTACAGTTAAATCTTCTAAAATATCTGTTTGAACAGCTGTCCGGACAGGTGTTCGGACATCCGCGCGCGAGCCTTGTTTGTCACCAGCTGTCCGAGATTGTTTGGACGGAACGGCTCTCATCTGTGTTCCAAAGAAAGAAACAAAATCCCTTATCTCATTTAGGTCTTCATGGATAGTTAAAAGTTGATTCTTTATCCCACCAATATCATCAGTATGAGAAAGGTGTTTGTCGTCGAGGTGCTTGATCCATTCACCAACCTTATTAAAGTCTTTTTTAACATTTTCAAAAGAATCCTGAACCTCAGTCCTCAATTTATCAACTCTCTTTTTGTGTCCAAACAACCACGCCATCTTAACAATTTTTAATCATCTTTCTTTATAAATCTTTCGCGTTGTTTGGACAACCGGCAGCTAAAAACACCTACTTGGACACAAAGATACACAGTAAAAACCAAAAAACACAACACTGTCCAAAACTTGGACAATTAATTTTATCGTCGGTAAAAAGAAAAGACTCCTAGACTATGGGCGGTCTTCTGGCAGACATCTGTCCAAACACCAATAATACCTAGTTTAAACATAAACGATGAGGGGTAAGCGTCCAAACAACCGGCAATATTGCGACAGGGCAGCGACGAACTACACACCAAAAATATTATAAACTCTTTTTTCTACTAATTGCCATGAGGTTTAAGAAGAGGGCGCTGTTCTCGATAGTATTCTCCGTCGCAGTTTTAGTGGCGTCTTTCGTTATTCCAATAGTTCCATGTAGGACCGCCCCAGCAGTTCCGAACCCGGCCTACAAATGGACACTATGTAGCCATAGTCCAGACGCGATAAACGGATTGGGGTCGATAAGAGAGTACTTTGGATACACGACGACACTCACAAATTCATATTTCATACTTCTGATTCTAAGCTTCGTGGTGGCGATGGTATTCTTTCATTACACCACGAGGAGGAAGAAGGAATAAATAAAAGGAGGTAAAAACAAATGGCAGAAAATGGATTAATGAGCGTTCTTGCATGGATCGTAGGGATCTTGGTATCACTAGCGGTTGGTTCCGGAATGATCAAAGAGACGCTAACAATTCCAGGAATTACACCAGTTATCACTGTGATCGCTGGATGGGTTGTCGTAATCGGTGCGATAATCAGTGTTCTTCTTGCAATCTTTAGCAAATAAACACAAACATTTTTTATTTTTATTTTTTAATTGTCCAAACAGATGTTTGGACACTTCTTCCTTTTAACACAAAGAAGGAGGCCCTTGCACTATGCCGACCTAAGTGCACAACGGCCAGACAAAGACAGATTTGAAATAGCCAAGATCGGCCCAAAGAATTCAGAAAAATATCGGGGCTAAAAACCCAGGCTCACAAAAAACCTATAAAAGTGCAATAAGAATAAAATCGGGCAATTTAAGCGTAAAGTTCGCATAATACAGATTGTATGACGTTCTTACATGATAAAACGAACGGAAATGGCCCGTTTGCACAAAGTTTTTAATGTGCGAACGCCTTATTTTGGCATGATAAAGAAGTGTGTCAACTGTGCCCAAGAGAAAGAACATCACGCGAAGGGTCTCTGCTACACGTGTTATAAAAAAATCAAGTGGGAGCCTAAAACAGCGACGTGCAAGAGGTGTAAAAGAAAGATGAATCTGCACGCCAAGGGCCTCTGCGCAGGCTGCTACAACTACCTTTTTCACCTGGACAAAAACAAAGCCTACAATCAGAGGAAGGCAAACAACGTAGATCTCAAAACTTACAAAAAAGTCACCAAAGAATGCGTTATCTGCAAATTCGACAAAATCGTAGACCTACACCACATCGATGGCAACAAAAACAACCTCTCGCCAAAAAACCTAATCGGCCTCTGCCCAAACCACCACCGGATGATCCACAACTACTCATTCCGGCCCGAAATCTTCCAAATTCTCAAAAGAGAGGGGTTCGACCTCCCGTTGGACGAAAAAATCGCGTTCCATGCCCAGAAGTAGAGTGCTTTTTGTGCCAATTTGCAGCTATTCTCAGCAATTTTTCTAAATCAAGCGAATATTTCCTCATCTCAACCAAAAATCGCCCAATTTTGGCAAATTTTTTAATTTTCCTAAGTGTAAAAGTGAGAGTTAGCGAACCTTTGCATGAAAAGTCGCCCCTAGAAAGAAAGGGCGCACCGAGCGGTAGAGAGTTATTCGTCCAAGATAAGCATGCGCCAAACAAGGAAAAGTGAGAACGCCACAATCCCATAAAGCCCAAGCATAAACACCACACCAAAAACAATAATTCCAACCCGAAATTCAACCAAACCCTTAATTCGCTTAACCGAATAACGTTTTTGGCAAAAATCTAAATACTAAAGATGCCTAATTATTCCGGGTTCGTACAATCCGCAGAGGTGAAAATGGAAAAAGAAGAATTTTTAAAAAAGCTAGAGATAGAGCTGAAGATTTCTAAAAACTCAGAGTATACGCTTCGAAATTACGTCGCATCGAATCAAGCACTCTTAGAATTCTTAAAGAAATCTCCAGAAGAAATTACAGCAGACGACATAAAACTTTTCATGTCTGAAAATCTGGCAGATAAATCATCTTCATCAATAATTATTTTCCTGTCGGCTGTAAAATACTCGTTTACATCCATTTTTCAGAAAGACATAACAGCCTCGATAAAACGTCCCAAAAAAGAAAAAAGAATCCCAGTTGTACTTTCGCGGCCGGAAATCAAAAAACTTCTGGCCGCACTTGACACCTACAAGTCAAAACTCATGGTCAGCCTGATGTACGCCTGCGGATTCCGAGTCTCTGAGTTGGTCAATCTAAAAATTGAAAACCTAGACTTCACAGAAAAGGTCGGACACGTTCGTCAATCCAAGGGAAAAAAAGATAGAGTCTTTAACATACCAGAATTTCTGGCAGAAGAATTACAAGAGCAAGCCGAAAAACAAAAATCGCTCCGTCAAGAATATCTTTTCACCGGACGAAGTGGAAAAATGTCGACCCGAAATCTTCAAAAAATCGTTTCATCTGCCGCAAAGCGCGCCGGGATCAAAGATACACACTGCCACACCCTGCGGCACAGTTTCGCCACCCACCTACTAGAGGACGGAGTCGACATCAGAAAAATTCAAGAGCTACTAGGCCACGCCGACCTCTCAACAACCCAGATATACACCCACGTCTCAACGGAAGAACTCAAAAAAATTAAATCACCAATAGACAGCTTATAATGACCTGCGAAAAATGCGGCTACCTTGATAAAAAAGAAGTGACGATTTTAGAAATACCATTATGCAGAGTTTGTGCACACTTCTCGCCACCAGAAGCAGACGACTTCCACGAATATGTCGGCGAAAGGCTAGACTGGAAAACTCTCGACACCTTTAGAAAATTCAATCAAATGCCAGGTAGAAAACAAAAGGCTGGAATGAGTGAAAAGGCCGCGGCCGGAAGCCCGGTAACCCGCCCCCCACTTGGATACGATATTATAGACGGTAAACTCCGGCCAAACACCGACGCCGCACGAGTCCACTCCCTCTTCCGAACATTCCTCGCAAGAAAATACTCCCTAAACTCAATGGCGAAAAACTTTACACTTTCGGTCAACGGCCTAAAGAAAGTCCTGTCAAACCGAACCTATCTCGGCGAAATAAAATTCGACGGACAAATCCACAAGGGCAACCATTCACCACTAATCTCAGCAGAAATTTTTTATGCAGTGCAGAGAAAACTTAGGGAGATGTTGAGGCCGAGGAAGTAGCAAGAAATTTAGCATAAGGATGATCTTTTGGCAATTCCCAAGAGTCAAAATCTATAAGGAAAACTTTATCTAAAGGGGGGTTATACATAATGTTATGACCGTAGTTTCCGTCTCCAACAACAAAACCCATTTGCCTTGCCCTTTCCATTTCTGCACGCCCTCTGGTCAAAAGATCTTCCGGGTCTCCCATATCATCCAATGTCGCCCCCATAATTTTCCTCATTTCAAGCCCAGTGAGATTCTCATCCCAACACAAAACAGGAACCATTCGATAAGGCTTTGGCACAGCGATTGTTCCATACCAAAGAGCCCATTGAACAAGAACACTGTTGGCGCTTACCGACTGCTTACCCCTGGAATAGGGAATTCTCACAACTCTGTCACGTGGAACCTCAAAACAAGCATTTGTACTTGATTTCCCAAGACGTGAAAATTCAGGATCCTTAATAACAATAGGCTTTCTTGCCTGAATCTCCAATAAACTTTCTGGTGATCTCATTTTATATCTCCCACCAAGTCTTCCCCAAAAATAAAACTATCTGAAACTCGACTGTCTCATTGCTCGAGCCTTAGAATCCCCAGGCTTACAAGCTTCCTTCCTTCGAGTATCACCGATTATCAAATTTCTATCATACGCGATAAAAGCAGCCCTTAAATCATCATTCCCCGTGAACTTAACGATCGCCCTCGCGATAGCAAGCCTGGCCGCTTCAACCTGGCAAGCACTTCCGCCGCCAGTAACATTCAAAGAGATATCAAACTTCAATCCACCCAAAACATCATTCGCAATAATCAACGGCTCACTGATCTCCAACTGCTGCAAATTAGACAAAAATGAAAGCGGCTTCTTATTGAAAGTAATCTTACCAGCACCCTCGACAATTGTGGCCTTAGCAACCGCAGTCTTTCGCTTTCCAGAAACAACTAAGTTGTTCATTTTAAAGCCCTCACAATTTCTTTAACTGTTGTAAACTTCAGAGGCACCTTATGTTTCAAAACGACAACGTTCTTCAGTTCGTCTTCCTTAAATTCACCGTTACCGATATAACACTTTAATCTCTTAAATGCCTCTCGTCCCCGAGCCTTCGTCCGCGGCAACATACCCCTGATCATTCTTTTCAAAAGCCTATCAGACTGACGAATATATTTCGGACCCTTCAGCGATCCACCAGTCCCCATATCCCTCTTCGCTTTAATCTTCTCGGCAATAACTTCCTTTCTTCCAGAAACAATAACTTCCTCAGAATTAATAATATCAACAGATCCGCCCTTCAATAAATCCTTAGCCACAAAAGAACCAAGTCTTCCAAGAACAGCACCCTTGCCGTCAACGATTATTTTTGTATTCATCTTAAAATATTATAACCATTTAATTCAGGATTCTTCTTCATCTCGTCAACAATCAAAGTAAATTCCGCCTTCGCATCCTTAATCTTTGCGAGAGCCTTCTCGGAAATAGACCAAGCAACAATCTTCTTAGCTCCGTCAAGATCTCCAGCACTCAAAACTTTTCCAGCGATCAAAACATCGCCCTCAATCATTGCGATCTCCTTGAGATTAACGGCCGGCCACCTTCGCTTCGGACGAGCAAGCTCCTTAGCCACAACCGGGTTCGTCTTCTTCAATTTGATTATAGTCTCAACTAAATTCGTGTCCATTTTTTGGACCATTCTTTTTTCTATCTTTGTTTTGTTTATTTCCATTTTCTTATATCGGCGTATCCCGCTCCGGCATTCCCTCACGGTTTACTTAATTGCTTTAGAGACTTCAGAAAGATTTGCTTTCAAAGCCTTACATGCCTCGGTAAATATTTCCGAAGCCTCGATCTGCCCCCACGACTCAATCGCGAAAACCAATTTATCACCAAACGAAATATCAACACCAGGATAGCTTTTCATGTCGTCCCGGTCCAGTTCGCAAGCAGCCGCATTCTTAACTTTAATCTTCTCGCCAAACATTTCGAAAACATTCGGGTAAAGCTCAACCAACTCAGTCTGCTTCTCACCATCACCAGAAAGTTTAATCACTGGAAGGTGCTTGTAAATAAGTAGTCCAGGAGTGTGTCTCGCATGATCAATACCGATACCGACCTTAGCCCTAGCGACAACCTCAATCTCCTGGCTTTCTTCCAAAAGTACAATCGGCATATCGGGGTATACAATAGAATCTCCAAGCTCTCCAGAAAGAACTTCAGTTCGCTCGCCCTTTCCTTTAGCTTTAAATTTCATCTCAACATGGCCATCCGCCTTCAGCTTCTGATTCTTTATCGGAACAAGCCCAAGTCTGTGAGAAATTATCTCATCGTAAAGAGCAGAATCATTCTTATAAACATCCGCTTCGACAATCGCCAAAATAGGAATCTCGTTCACACTTCTTCGAATAGCGTTAGATAAACTAACACTCATGTCGCTAACAAACGAAATTTCCTCAGCTGTTTTTTGTCCGATGATTTCCATATTATTTTATTTGAATTTTAGTTTATAACTTTATGGCCTTCGCCCCCTTCGACCATGCGGCTTCTTCGGACCACCACGCGCGACCTTGGTTGTCTCAGCCATGCTTAAAATTTTAAACCCCTCTTTGGTCAGCGTTCTGACAATCGTGTGAGCCCCTGGGCCGATTCCGGTCGCGCCGGTCTGCCCCTTCATTCTCACATAAAGATCCTTAATCCGATAATCTCGACAAACATCCTGAATCTTCTTCGCGATAAACATAGCGATAGTCGGGTTCGCCTTCATTCGATCGTGCTTCGTGATCTGCCCCCCAGAAATTCGTCCAATAGTATTTCCAGCCAAGTCAGTGACCGTCGCTATCGTGTTGTTGAAACTAGCATAAATACTCAAAATCGCCACGTTGTTCTCATCCTTAGCCATTTTTCCTCCTGGAAAAGTGGTCTGTGAATGATCTTCGATCATACTCTGCCATTATTCTTTAGCCTCCTTAGTTTCTTTAACTTCTTCGTTTGCCGCGTCTTCAGTCGGTGCAGCCTCAGCGTCTTCGGTCGGAGCAGCTTCTGCCTTAGGAGCCTTAATCTTTCGCTCCTTGACAGAAATCTTATCTTCTAAATCTCGAGTAACCAAAAACGACGGAGCATCAACGACACCACCATCTACCAAAACACTCTTGTGAACAATAAACTGCCGAGCCTGTCTCGGAGTGTTCGCAAGCTTCTTCTTAAAAACAATCGTCTGTAGCCTTCGATCAAGCAAGTTCTCTTCAGTCAACCCCAGTACGTCAGAAATCTCAACAATCTTCAACCCCATCTTATTCAGCTTCTCAAAAAATGCTCGCTGGTCAACCCCGTCCTTACCGATCAAAGCCTTAGCCTGTCTTCGCAACTTAGAAACAACCGACTTTGTCTTCCAGATCTCTCGCTTATTTTTCAGTCCGTACCGCTTAACTAAAACATTCTCCTCATCCATCCTCGTTCGATCGTACAATTTTTTAGGTCGGCTGAACAATTTTCGTTTCTTCTTAATATCTCCCATGAGCAAAAATCTATAATTTTTGATCCGCAAGGGCTACGCCATTGCATAATCTAAAATCATTTGCCTCCGTGTATTTATGTATCATTGTAAAATCCTATTTCTTCTTTACACCGACGGCCCCAGACTTCTTCCGGTTCTTCCTAAAGTTCGCCTTTGTTCTCTGGCCCCTCGTCGGAAGACCAAGCGCGTGCCTGCTCCCTCGGTATGATTTAATTTTCTTCAACCTCTTAATGTCAAACTCTTTCCTCAACTTCAAATCCGCACCGCTAATGTGCTTATCCTCACCGTCATCAAAATCCTTTTGCCGGTTCTTCATAAAAGCTGGAACCGCGGGGTCTTTCATAAAATCAGTCAACTTCGTCAGATCTTCTTCAGTCATATCCTGGATAGTTTTCTCTTCGTCGATCTTCAAAATCTTGCAAACAGCGTTAGCAAAAGCCCACGAAATTCCTCGGATCTGAGTAAGGCCAGCCGCAATCTTCTTGTCTCCTCGAAGATCCTTTCCAAGTATTCTGATCAGTTTAACATCGTCGTGATCTTCCTTTCTCTTCCGTTTCTTTTCTTCTTCTGCCATTTTATGATATAAACAAATTATGCCTTTGCATCTCCGTTAATTCCTCAATGATTCTTTTCTCGACAACCTTTATTGGATCCGGCATGTTGTGGACCCTTTCTTTGATGTCGGCAAATGATTCGAAGGGTTTTTCTTCCCTCGCGTCAAGAATCGCCTGAGTATGTTTCTTCCCGAGTCCCGGGAGTAATTCGAACTGGTGAAGTCGGGTATTTATAGCTTGCGCTTCGTTAAAAAACTTAACAAATCGCTCCTCGTCAGCCTCGATAGACTTCACAATAAATTCTTCAAGCTGTTCCCTGGCAGTCTCAGTCAACTTTTCCCGAGGACATCGACCCAAAATATACTGAACCTTATCTCGCTTTCCTTCGCCAATATAAACTTCTTCTCCAACCTCAAATTTCTCGCCCCTTCGTGGAACCAATTGCAAAAGTGTAAAATGACTAGTCCCAACAGCCTGCGCCATCGGCATCATTTTTTGTTCAAGTGGGTAACCGTAAGGTAAAAAATCTAATATGATTGCTTTTTCTTCTTTTGACATTATTCATCGCCTCCATTGAATAATTGCAAATGAAATATCTTCGATATTACTTTCATGAGAACCCCTACGCTTTGACAACGTCAAGTATTTTAGTTACTTCCTCTTGATCCAAGGAAACATCACCAACAACCTTGTTTAATTCCGTAGCGTCGGAAGGCATAAAGTCAACGATCTTCACAATATGCGACTCTTTCAACTTAATCAAATCAAGGGCCTTAAGGTTCTCCTTCAGTTCTTGTGCCTTCTTTAAGGGCATTTTGTTAAAAGCTTTAATAAATTTCTTAATGGCCATTCCCTTCTCTGAATCTCCAGCTAGAGCAGCGACTTCCGCCATAGTGATCGGTCTTTCTTCTGTTATTGCCATTATATCTGCCTTAGGTGGATCGGATGAATTATAAAAGTTTTCATCTTATTCCCATCTTTAATTTCAACTAGTTTGAACGTCCCCCGGCTTCCAGAAACATTTCCAGTCTGACCCTGAATTCTTAGCGGGAATGCAGCTCGGACACCCCTGTTCGCAGCGACGGCAACCTTCGCACCATCTTCGATTTTCTGAAAGTATCGACTAAGCGGTAATTTTCCTTTTTTTCTGACTTTTAATTTTCTTCGTGCCATTGTATTGTTTTGACTCACAGAAACCTTATCGCTGTGACCAACTCGGACAATTCTGTCCTAACAAATCAAGAAAAAGTCGATTTATAAAGTTTCCTAAGAAACAAAACTCTCGGCATCTCCGACCGGCACCTGATCAGCAGCCTCGTCCATCGATAAGTCTCCGGGGCTAACATTCTCGAATCTCTTCGGTTCAATTTCCGTAGGGGGCAGTCTCTCCATTACGACGTCGTTACTCGGCGCCTGTGCTAAAACGGGGACAACCTCCTCGGGAATATCAATCTCAACAACAACGTTCTTTCCCACAGCAGGTTCAGGGGTCGCCATCCTCTCGCCCCCTTCACTAACTCGACCAAGATCAAGATTTCCCTTCTCCCTCTCGTCTTCCATCCCAGCAATAATAGCCTTCGTCATTTTCTCACCCCAAACTTGATACATACATCGCTGGCACATGTCTACAACAGAGTCATCTTCAATTCCAGTCGAACAATAAATACAACGTTTCATTTCACCTCTCCCCGTTATTCCTGCCATTAACTCTTTTTAAATATTTATGAGATCAAGAACACAATTAAAGAAACTTTTAAAAACAAAGTAGATCTTAATGGGTTATGAAAAAGGTGATGATGATGCTTGTCTTGGTAATGTTTTCGATGGCGCTGATAAGCGCAGAGGCCGCATGCGACCTAGACGTTTCTCTTATCAGTCAAGATTCCTACCCGGCAATTCCAGGAGAATATGTAAAGCTGGTTTTCCAGGTAGAAGGGGTTAACGACGTCGATTGTAGCGACATAACATTCGAATTAATAGAAGACTACCCCATAGAATTCGACTCAACCGACTCGGGAATAAGAAAGTTCGATAGGGTCAGTTACTTGAAAGATTACGACTCCAATATACTGATACCCTACACGGTCAGAGTAGACGAGAACGCGCTTGATGGAGCAAACCAAATCGAGGTTAGGGCACAGAGTTGGAGCGACGCACCACTTCTGAAGACATTCGATATAGAAATCAATGACGTTGTCGCGAATTTCGAGGTATATGTTAAAGATTACAGCTACAGCACAAAGGAGCTGACACTTGAGATTTTGAACATAGAAGAGGCAGACGTCGAGGCCTTAACGGTAGAAATTCCAAAGCAAGAAAACATTGTAATAAAGGGCCCGAACAGGATGGTGGTCGGAGACCTTGACTCAAACGAATACACAACGGCGGACTTCGAGGCCGTACCAGCCGACGGAGAAATAGTCCTTAATCTGGTCTACTCAGATTCGATAAACATAAGAAGGTCCATCGAGAAAACAGTGGTGTTTGATTCGTCATACTTCACCGACAGAGCAGCCGACGCAAGCTCAACATCCATCTGGACATATATCATATGGATAATTGTCATCGCCGTAATAATCTACTGGTGGGTAAAGCGGAAATCCAGAAAGAAGAAGAGATAATTCTAACCTAAAACAAAGTTAACAGTCCTATTCATACCTTAAGGCATCAACCGTATTAATCTTGCTTGCTCTCCACGCGGGGATCATTCCAGAAATCGCACCCGTAAGTGTTGCGAAAGCTATGCATCCCGCGAACAGGACCCATGAATAATGCGGGCTCAAGAACCCGTACCCAAGACCATCGAGAATATTCGCCCCGATGCTGGATGCACCCCACCCCACAAGAACACCAATAACTCCGGCGACAAAGCCAAGGAACCCAGACTCGAACAAGAATATCTTAAAGATTTCGGAGTTTCTAGCACCTATAGATTTCAAAACACCGATCTCTTTAAACCGCTCAAGCACCGACGTGATCATCGTGTTAGCAGTATTTACAGCGGAGACGATGACGGAGATAAGTGCGATTAGCAAAATAAATCCAATCACAATATCTAGAACAACGGTATAGGACTCCAGCAAATCAGCAAAAGAATCAACAGAAAAATCCTCCTCCCCGACCTCGAGATCCCTATGCCGCCTTAATTTTCTCTCGACCCGCTCAGCAACGTCATAAATATCCTCCTTGTCGGCGCGCGCAATGATGTTCCCGTATGAAAGGTTCTTGTCAGGATAAAGCTCAGCCATAAAATCATTTGTAACATAAATGGCGGAATCATCCTGAGGATTCCCGGCGGACTCATAAAATCCGACGATTCTCAAATCCCTTCCCTGAACATTGATCTTTCCATTCACGGAATAAGCCTTGGGAAAAATGCGATCCTTAACAAAGTAGTTGTACCCAAGCGCAACCTTTCCAGAGTCACCTTTCTGGAGGCCCCTGCCCTCAATAGCCTCAATTCCGGCAAATTCAATAATCATTGGGACCGAAGGGTCGAAACTTGTAACAAAGGTATACTTCTTCACGTCATCCTGAACGACTTCGCCAGCGCCCATATAGGTGCCAGTCGCCTCATAAACACCGGGGGTATTTTCAATTACCCTCACGTCATCATCCAAAAGCTTAAACGTCGTGTCTAGGCCGGGAATCCCCTGTCCCTTGGGTTGGATCAGCAACTTATCCGCTGAAGACGCAGTGGTAAACTCATCGATGTAACTGTAAAGACCCCAACCATAGCTGACAAAAATAAAAATAGTAGCAATCCCAACAAAGATCGACAGAACAGTTAGGATGCTTCGAGCCTTACTCTGCCCGATATTATTCAGCGAATATTTGACACTCTCTTTACTAATTACCACATCTCATTATCCCCGCAAGGCCTCCACCGGATTTTGTTTAGCGGCATTCATCGCGGGCACAATTCCCGCGATAGCCCCGACAATAAAGCTTCCAACAAGCGCACTTATTATTAATACGAAATCAATAGTTGGAGAAAGCTCCGATCCGATGAAGCCATTAATCGCGGCGACACCAGCGACGCTGACCAGCGTTCCGAGGATGGCCCCGACTAATCCGCCCATGAGCCCGAGCATTCCAGACTCAAAGAAGAATTGCATAAACACCTGGCCATTCTTTGCCCCAATTGCTTTCATAATCCCGATCTCCTTTCTTCTTTCTAGGACGGAGGTCGTCATCGTATTTACAATTCCCAGCGCTCCAACCAGAATAGAGATGGAAGCGATAATCACGATAAAGGCCTTAACTCCGCCCAGGACACTATTGACAGTTTCCATCATGGCGTCAGGAGTCGAAACCTCAAAGTCTTCTCCTCCCACATCAACATCCCTGCGCTTTCTCAACAACTTCTCAACATCTAGCTTTGCTCGATCCATCAACTCAGGGCTCTTAACTATCGCGGCAATTAAATCAACGTCATTTCCGTAATCCATCAAATCGGAAAGCTGTGCCTCGTTCATGAAAACGGTATTGTCAATAATGAGACTACCCCGTTTCTTCAAAATTCCTACGACCCGAAATCGCTCGCCTTGAATTAAAACGGTACTACCGGGCACGACCGTCTTCCCGAAGATGTCTTCACCGCCATAAAAGTTATAACCCAGCATTACCTTTCCGATATCACCATCCTTCAACATTCTCCCAGTTTCGGCCTCCAAATCCATGACCTCATACCCACGCTTTCTTTTCCCCCCCATCGGGGACAGACTGTGCATAGACGAAACCGACAACATCATTGAACTCCATTTTCCCAGAGCTGATTATTCTTGGGATAGCCATTTCGACAGAAGATAATTTTCCAATAGCGTCAACATCATCAGTTGTTAATTTATTAACAGCACCACTACCAGGGGGGCCAAACGAATTGAGTCCACCAGCCTGGACGGTAATAACCTGGGTACTGCTGACTCCAAATTGTGCACCGACCGCCGCCTCCAGTCCATTCCCCAGTCCGATTAGCGCGACAACAGCAGTAACTCCGATAAAAATACCAAGCAAAGTCAACCAAGACCGAATACCTCGATGCTTCAAATTCTTCAAAGCCAGAATCAAATAATCAAGCTTCATTATTTCACTCCGTTAGATTTAGCTTTGCCCGATGAAGCCGGAACTTTAGCTCCCTTTTTAGAGGGTACGCCTCTGTGCGCGACCGATGAAGCCGGAACTTTAGCTCCCTTTTTAGAGGGTACGCTATTACGTGCCTCTTCTTTCTTCTTTTTAGTAACGTCAATAAATTTCTTCCCGCTTCTCTTCGTAACTTTCTCCAACTCGCCATCTCTTAACTGATAAATAACATCGGCATATTCTTTAGCGAGATCCGGGTCGTGGGTAACCATGATAATCGTCTTCCCCTGCTTGTTCAGCTTTTCTAAAAACTCCATAACAATTGCCCCGGTCTTAGTGTCAAGATTCCCAGTTGGCTCATCAGCAAGGATAACTTCAGGATCATTCGCCAAACTTCGAGCGATCGCAACTCTCTGCATCTGGCCACCAGAGATTTCGCCCGGATAATGATCCATTCGATCGTGTAGCTCGACCAGCCTCAAGAGCTCCTCCGCCCTATCAGATCTTTCCTCGACGCTAGTCCCTTGGAACATCATCGGCAGCATAACATTTTCCTTAACCGTCAAGTTGTTAATCAAGTTAAACGACTGGAAAATAAAACCGATCTTCTTTCCTCGGACTTGCGCCAAGTCTGACTCACTCAAATCAGAGACGTCACCACCATCCAAATAGATTGTCCCCTGCGTTGGCATATCCAAACTCCCGACAAGGTTCATAGCGGTAGATTTCCCGGAACCGCTCGGTCCCATGATCGCGACAAATTCCCCTCCAAAAACCTTAAACTCCAGATGATTAAGTGCCTTGACAACCGAGTCCCCCATGGGATAATGCTTAGAAACGTTCCTCAGCCTAATAACCTCTTTCTGCTCACTCTTCTTACACGCCTTCTTCATAACTAAAATACACAAATCTCCTATATAAATTTGTCCCTACAGTAAGTTTTATAAACCAATTTTTCGCTTCCAATATATGATAATTCCAATAAGATGTTTCAGCTGCGGAAAACCAATCGCACACTTATACAACGAATACAAAAAACTAGTGGAAGCTGGAAAATCAAATAAAGAAGCTCTAGACGAACTGAAAATCAAGAGATACTGCTGCAGAGCTCAAATTCTAGGTCAAACAGACACATTAGCATTAGTTAACAAATTCAAAAAGTTCTAATCACGTTAAAGATTAAATTATCCTAACAATTTGCAAATAATATGCAATCGCCAAAATTATCCAAGGAAACAAATAATCCGAAATCAACTGCATCCTTTTTCTGTCTATATTAATACCAATTTTTTCCAAGATAAAAGAATAAAACGTCATCTCACCACGAGCCTTAGTCCCGAAATTCCTTTTTGTGAAAAAATCTTCCTTAAATATAATTAGCTGTAAATAGTAAACAAATATTCCAAGAACAATAAATTTCCAGCTCAACCAAAAAGGAGAACTCCAGACCAATACGATTAATAAAAACTGCACGAAAAGACCCGTCCTTGACTTTGTAATCCTCATTAAAAAACAAAGAAGAAAGGGTTTAATAATATATCTAATAAGAAAATAAAAATAGACAGCTCCGTGCGTTCCCATCAAAGACAGTACAGACACGAACATAACAAGCTTAACTTCTGAGTTCGGAACGGGATCAGGTGTAACCAAGTTATTATGGCCGTCTAATATTACTGCGAATTATCGGTTTATAAGTTTAACTAATCAATATCTTTTTATCAGGATTAACAAGACGCTCTCGGCAGGACTTGAACCTGCGACCCCTTCCTTAGGAGGGAAGTGCTCTAATCCAAACTGAGCTACGAGAGCCTGATATCCAATGAGGGAAGGAGGGTTCGAACCCCCGTAGGCACAAGGCCAACAGATCTTGAGTCTGTCCCGTTTGACCACTCCGGCATTCCCTCGTAATTTTACTGATGAAAGTTGGTATAAAAGATTATCGGAGGCAAACATGCTGCGGGCGGTGAGTCGATTCGCTTCGAGTGAAAAATATATTCTAAAATTATTTTCACGAGATGCAAATCGCGAATTAGACGAGAACCGGTTCGAGTTCACGCCGAAAGAAACATGCGCGGGCGGGGACTCGAACCCCGGTCAACTGGTCTCTTCAATCATCGAGATCATGGAAGCCAGTTATTCTACCACTGAACTACCCACGCACATACGAAAGGTTGTCCGCACGAAACGGCTCTGCCGTTACTTTGAACTACCCACGCATAAAAGAATTACCTAGTTTCAGGTTTTAAAGTTTATTGTTCTAACAATTAACTTTAAAATACCAATATCTCTAAGAATATTATGAGTTTCGCGAACTGGTACGACAAAAGCTACAAAAAGCTACTAATTATTCCGGCAGTCATACTGGCGCTGGCCCTAATATACATATTCGTATTCTATGCACAAACCGGAGACGTAATCAACAAAGACGTTTCTCTGACCGGAGGAACTTCGATAACAATATCCAGCGACGTTCCTCAAGCAGAACTCGAGGCAGCCCTTCTGACAAACATACAAGACTTCACGATAACCGCGGTATCGGATAACGCCGGGAACCAGCTCCAATTAATAATCACCGTTACCGAGGAAAACACAGACCTCCTCGGGGAATCTCTCGAAGACTTTCTGGGGTATGAGCTAACGGTTGAAAATTCCAGCAAGGAAACGACGAGCGCTTCACTTTCGGCAGACTTTTACCGTCAGCTAATCGTCGCAGTCCTTCTGGCATTCTTCTGGAT
>Ga0075122_10001032_pt1 | contig 20589 bp, 17 predicted proteins | sample AntAceMetag02UKB_FD_69790 | JGI IMG/M metagenome (GOLD analysis project Ga0075122, IMG submission 69790) | Saline lake microbial communities from Ace Lake, Antarctica - Antarctic Ace Lake Metagenome 02UKB | ecosystem: Environmental > Aquatic > Non-marine Saline and Alkaline > Saline | place...
GGCCAGCGCGTCGGTGAGCTCCTTGCTCGTGACGCGATTGGCCAGCGCGTCGGTGAGCTCCTTGCTCGTGACGCGATTGGCCAGCGCGTCGGTGAGCTCCTTGCTCGTGACGCGATTGGCGATCGAATCGTCGATCCCATCGAGACGTTTCGAGAAAATCATAGCCTCCTCGTTGATGCTGAGGTCCAGCACCGCAACGACCTTGTCGGTTGTGTTGCTCAACTCCTCGAGTTGGGTTTTGGAAGCTCCCACCATCACCGACAGGACGATGAGGAAGATCAACACGAGTACCAACGCGAGCCAGATGGCCATACGCGAATGCGGGGTCGGCGGGGTCGGCGGGGTCGGCGGAGCAGCGGCCTTCTTCGGAGCGGCGGTCTTCTTCTGAGCGGCGGTCTTCTTCTGAGCGGCGGTCTTCGGGGTGGCCATGGGAACCTCCTCCCTCGCTTACTTGCGAGGAAAATAGCAGTTCTTTGACCAAGTAGATGAACTCATCTACTGGTCATTTTGGAACTGTGTTTACCAAGTCAATGATCTTTCCTTAAAAAATCACTACCTAAGGCAAACACAGTCTTTAGCCTACATAAATTGAAAAGATCAACTTTTTATTCAATCCTATTTCTACCCACATACCTCTCTTGTCCCTAGTTAAGACTAGAATCAAGAAAAGTTGTATACAGGTAAAATTAGATGGAACACAAACTCTATTTGGACACCAATCCCCTATTCAATTTAACAGATAATAATAACATATTTTAGACTCTTTGTCAAGTGATAACTGTTGATATCTAATTTTATCCACAACCAAAAAATTTTTATAACAAAAAAATGGCTTATTTAAGCCATTTTTTAGTGTATTTTAATTGTTATTTCTCTACCCTAACCAGCTGTAGCAGTTACCTTAACTTTTTTACCACTGAGTTTAATTTCTGCTGGATATTTTTTATCTCCAACCTCTACCATCAGCTGACCATTTTCTTCAAAAAAACTATGTTTGGAATCATGGTGAAAGACTAATGTCTTTCCACCATCCTTAAAGATTATGATAGAATTACCACCATTTACTTGTACAACCTCTCCTTTTGGTAAAGTTATTTCACCTACACCACCTAGACCTAATAATAATTCCTCATCTTGGTCTAGGGACAATGCAGCTCTAAGATCACTTAGCATAATACCATCTTCGTAAGACTTCAATAAATTAGGATTTTTTAATAATTTTCCTTCATTGTCAATGATATGTTTATTCATTTTGTTCAATTCTTCTTGCAAACTGACAATTATTTTATTGGATCCACTACCAGACTTTTCCACTCTCTGAGTAATCTTAAGATAAAAATCAACTTTACTTTTAAGTTCGTCCAACGCTTCCAAAGCTTTTTTTTCTGGTACCCTAGCATCCAGCTCTTCTGGTTTTGCATTTCCTGTGTCACCCACTGCATTTACCTGCTCTGTCTTGTCACTTGGTGGTACAGCTTGTTCTCCTGGTTTTGCATTATCACTTAAACTCAACATACCCAATCCCACAGCACCCATAGCAATCTTTTTTTTCTTTCCAGCTGTTCTATCTCTCAACCCAGTTAGAAAACCCGGATTTAACATTTCTTTTGCCTCTTTCTTTAATCTCTTTGCTTCAACTTTTTCATCTTTCTTTTTCTTTTTTTCTTCAGCTTTTTCAACTTTTTCTTTTCTTTTTGCTTCAGCCTTGGCTTTCTTTACTTCCACTTTATCTACTACAACTGGTTCTTCATCTTCATCTACAATATTTTCATCATCTGCTTCTCCCTCATAAAAACTAGGTCTCATAGTTCTAGGGTCTAGAGCTTCGCTATCACCCGGATCAACCCCTACTCTCGGCTTATCAATCTTATCCACAACACCAGAAACCTTACCAGCTACATTATCTTTCAATCTGGTACGAAAATTAGCTTTTTCTTTAGCTGAACCAGCTGAGGTTGAAGTTGTTACTTTTGGATTTTTTTTCGTTGTACTACTTTCAGCTTTTTGTTGATAAAAATTATCTTTCTTAACCTTGCCTTCTCTAGTCACTACTTTATTCTCAGTCTCTATTTTCTTCTTTGTCTCTCTAATTTGTTGAGCTAAAGTAACACGTTTTTCATTTAAAACTACCAATTCAGCATTTATTTCCTTTTCTTTCTTGGTTTCATCCAAAGGCCACTCCCCACCAGACTTCATATATTTTTTGACTTTCTTCTGATCAGCCTTACTCAATTCTAAATTCGCAAGATAATCAAATTTCTCTTGTTCTTTATCAAGATAAGTCTTGTTAGCTTCATGCCATTGATTTCTTAGATTTTTCAAAATTCCATTGTTATCTACAGCTGGTTCTTTATCCACCACAGGTTCAGCTACTGGTTCTACTGATGCGACAGGTTCAACTGGCTTTGGTTTTGGCTCAACGGGTTCTACTGGTGCGACAGGTTCAACTGGCTTTGGTTTTGGCTCAACGGGTTCTACTGGTGCGACAGGTTCAACTAGTTTATCTTCCTCACCTACAACAGAAGAATCTGCAGAATCTCCTTCGACATTGCCACCATATCTGAAATACTTACCCACTTTTTCAAATTCACCCTCTGATAATAGTCTTAATGCGCCACTACCATCTTCAAACACAAGTTCCCGGTGAGTGCCTTTGCCATTTTTATTTTTTACTGGTTTTTCTCCTACCAGCACAAGCTGAATTTCTTTTTTCTTACCACTACCTTTATTTTCATCATAAAAAAATATATCCTCTTGTTCTACTTTACGTCCAGCTATTTCATATTCACGAGTGAATTCCACAACCCCTTCTCCTTCATCTGCTGATGGAATATCAATTCCTACTAGCTCTGCCGGTGCTGAATCTGACCCTACAGTAACAGGAGGTTCTACTGGTGCGATAGGTTCAGCTAATTTTTCTACTGGCATAGAATCTGTATTTAATTTTAAATCTCCACTTGTTAATTTTTTATCCCAGTCCTTTTCCATAATTGAAAATCCTTCTCCAACATTATATTTAAATTTCAAAACTATTTCACCCAACATGTCACTTACACCCGTCACTTCACATTTTCTAGGATCTTCCGAATCTTTCGCAAAGATAAATTTATCACCTACACCAACTTGGTGATCACCTACTTTAAATTTTTCCCACAATTCTGTCTTGTCTGTTTCAACTGTGCCTGATCTAGTATCTGGTACTTTTTCTATCTTTTTTGCAGTTGGTTTTTCCCAAGAAAACTGCTTTTCTTTTCCATTACCATCCCAGTCTGACACAGAAATAACATACTCATCTACAGACCCACCACTTGTCGTCACAAAATAATAACTAGGAACCTTTTCTGGATTCTTAATACCATCAAATGTGACTTCCACAGATTCTCCCTTTGGATCATTAAACCACAGCTTTTGACCAACTTTTATGTCTTTACCAGCTAAAACAGGAATACGCTCTAATAATTCTTTATTTATTTCTGTTCTTTTAGTAGCTTCCTGCAAAAAAACAGAATAATCTTCTTTTATATCAGACATAGTCTTTTTGAAAGAAACTATAACATCTCCCAGAGAAAGTTTATCCTCAGTTTTTGTATTTTTACCCACAAACTCTTTTACAATTTGTTTCAAAATACCTACTTTTTCATCTAGACCTTCCATGTCACCCTGTGCTAATTCCTGAACATCTTGCAAAATATTTTTCAATTCTTTTTTAAGATCTTTTTTAAGTTTAATTTTATCCAAACCACTCACCCGTTCTTCTAATTTGGAAAATTCTGCTACAAAAAATCCTAGCTCATCTAATGAATCTTCCTTTTCAACATTCTGAGTCTCCCCTGCTTGAGGGTCCACAACTTCTTCTGGAACAGCTACTTCAGGTACTGGTGGTTTCTGTGGTGGCCCCACCGACTCTCCTGGAGAAGGAATTGATTCATCACTTACTAACGTATCACCCTCCCCTGCAACTCCATCTTTCTGTCTCTGTTGAATTTTTTCTTCTACGATTTTAAGAAGTTTATCATAAACTTCTATTAAAAGAAGATCTTCCCCACATCTTCTAAAAGTATTTTCTACCACTTCGGCACCCTGCCGGGTCAAGTCTCCTTTTTTAGCAGACCGCTCCAATTCTCCAAACTCGCCATGGTTTTTTCCACTTCCGTACAATAAATCTTCAGCAGCTTTTTTTCTTTTTTCTAAGCCTTGTTTTACAATTTCTAAACCTCCTCTTTCCAAAGTTTTATAATTGGAATCACTTACACTATCATATTGTAATATATTTTCAATTAGAACATTAATCCCTTTTTTAATTTCTTTTAGATCTTTATATAAAGAATTATCAAAACTACCTGCTCCCATTTTACTAAAAAACTCCCTAGCTTTTCCTTCAAAACTCTGTGCTATTTGATCTTCTTCACCTTCCATTTCCCCTCTTATTTCTTTAACCATTTCTGGCTCAACTCTTCTTTCTTTATCTTTTTCAATTATGTCCTGAAGGATTTTACTATATATAGCATTTTCAACCACAACCTTCTTGTATTTTGCCAAAAGACGATCTCTTTCTTCATCTCCGGGGTATTCATTAGGCTGTTTTATTTCTTGACGTAAAAGAAATTTATATTTTATTTCTACATCAAACAATTCTTTTCCCTTTTTAGATTTTTTTTCTCTTACATAATAAATTGCTTCTTCCAAATCATCTTCAGCTAATAATTTCTTCAATTCTTCATCACCAAAAACACCCTCAACAATATCTGAAAAACCAGTAGAAAGCTCTCTATTGGCAAACTCCTGTTTACTTGGATTAAATCCTTCGCCCTTTAAAGAATCAAAAATTGACTCGTCTGCAGATGCCAAAACACCATCTACCAAATCTTTTTCACTTTCCAAAATTTCTTTTTTTGAAGATTCATAAACACCCGAGGTATCTTCAACACTTTCCACATCAGACTTCAAATCTTCCATCTTAGCAAGTACTGATGCAATCTTATCTTTTATTTCTTCTATATCCACACCGCCTTCCTGCAACATAGAAATTTCTGGTTCAATTTGGGCTCTAAATTTATCTGGTAATCTATTTACTGTCTCCGAAATTTCCGCTAACATTTCTTTGAGTTCTACACCCTCTTTCTCCCCCAGATTTTTCTCAGAAAATTTCAAGAATTCTCTTAGATAAAATAATTGTGGATGTTTTTCAGACATATTTTATGAATTTAATATTTTTTCTAAAGTTTGTTTAATTTTTTTCTTGTCATTTTTTTGCAAGACCTTACCTTTTAATTTTCCCACTTCTGATTCTATTTTATCCATCTCACCCAAAATTTCTTGATATCTTTTTATAAGATCAATATATTTTTGTCTATTTTTATCTTGCTTTTTGACAGGCATAATCTATTTATTTTTTCACCACCACAAACCCCATAAGCAAACCACCAACTAAAAATCCTAAAATCATATTGGTGAACAAATTTGGTCTAGCAGGAAATCTTGTCACCACCGGTTCATTGACAACCTTTATAGTCACATCTCCACCCACATACTGCCAACCCTGAGATGCCATAGCACTAGCTGTAGCCCCAGCATACTCTTTGGCCTGAGCTGGATCTATGTGATAAGCAGAGATATTCAAAACTCCAGTACCATAGACGACCGAAGTCTTAACAGCTTCTTGCCATTCTTTACGTTTTTTTCTTTCTGTCAATTTTTCAAATTTGGTTTTATCCAAATCAAACCCTGGTTGTTCTAAGACTTTTTTATAAAAATCATCTGTTTTTACTATTTGTACTAGGTTCTCCCCTATTCGCTCGGCTGATTTTACTACTGTATAAGGATCAACCCCGTAACGAGATTTTGAAATAATCAAAACCTGTGCGTCAGCTCGGTATTCACGAGGAAAAAACAAACTGACAATCAAAGATAACATTGCCACTAAGATACCGACAAAAATAATTAATTTATAACGTCTTCTAATTACCTCCAAAGGTGTATTGTTGAGAAACATATATTTATATTATTAATTCTGAGCGAACGAAGGGAGTCGAAGAATCCCGCTGTCTACTCAATTATTTTTGATTTAAAGTAAAATTATTTTTATCATGTAATTCTGAATCCACCTTCATTATTCATAACCACGGGATCCTTCACAACTTTTAGTGCTCAGGATTTAGTTTATTGGAACATTTTCTTTATTAACTGTCAAGTCTATTTCCTCTCCATCACGCCAGACCAAAACCTTGAACTCATCTCCTACCAACCACATTTGCCTTGAAAGATTTTTTTCATCAACTACTTCACCATCTATTTTTAAAACTATATCTCCAACTTTAATCTCAGAATTTTTTGATTGTATTGTATAAATTTTATTAATATAAAAACCACTGACAACCTTATTATTTTCATCAAAAGTTTTTACAAAATAACCATTCCAAGGTACATTTTTATAAACCAACTTACCTGACTCAAGTAAAGATGAAACCTGATTTTCAATCAACCAACTAAAAGCAACTAAATTATTTTCATCCATTAATCCAACCAGATTACCATTATTGTCCAATAATATATCACCAGGAATAATCTCTTCACTAAATTTCCACGAAAAAGATGGTTGATAAATGTATCTCGAAACAGCTGAACTTCTAGCTGTAAAATCTTTTACTACAACTTGTGACCATTTATCTTTATTCAGACTCCAAACAGTTGAATTGATACCAAAATCTTTTGGATTAGCAAAAGATACCACTCTCAAGCCATTGGCTTCAATTTTTAAATAATAAACTTGGGCTAACTTATCATAGATTAAATTTTCTAAATCATAACTAACATTTTGATAATCTAAAATTTCCCAATATTTTTGCTCCCCAGAAATAAAATCTGGCAAAGAAATCACTGCCCAGCCATCGGAACTTATTATTGTAGCTTGAGCCACTACTGCATCTTCCCTATAAATATTATCTTCTACTTGTTTTCTTCTGTCATAAATAGTAAGCAATCTTTGTTCGAATTGTTTTTTCAACAAACTGTCTGGTCTAGCATTCCAAATATTTTGATTATTGATATCTTGTACGGTAAAATCCACTTGCTCAAAACTCGGCATAAGCCAAGATGACACCATTACAGCCGAAGTACCTCCTGCAACAAAAGCAAACACAGCAAATAATAAAATCCACTTAATATTTTGTAAACGATAATAAGTATCTACACGACAGGCTTTGTTTGGTAAATGTGGTGCATCTTTATTCATATCCATCTAACAATAAAAAATAAAATTAAAAAATTAAAAAATAAATTAGTTAATAAAAAATATAGTTGTTTTTTCCAGATTATTCCTTTGGGGCTAAAATGAAAACGGACGAACAACTGTATAATAAACCACAACCAAGCCACCAAAAAACCCAACACCAGATATCCCAATGGTAACAAATGTATCACCCAAATAAACTCAAAACTAATTAATCCTAAAAGTATTCCCCACAAAACTAACTTTGGTTTTTCAATTTTGTAATACATCTGCCATATAAAAATAGCTCCGAAAACGCAGACGACACTACCAAACAAAGCTAATAGTACAAAAGGAATCCCCGGAAAAAATAAGGAAACAGCAAACAAAATTGTCAAAAGTGCATAGACATCAAATACCCATAGCATCATCTTTATACGACGAATAGGTTTTTGCTGAAATGATAGACTCTGGTTGGTACGGTGTAGCTTTAGAAAAAGCATACCAATAAATGCCACACAAAGCAATAACAGTAGCCAGCGCAACAAATTCCACTCCACCAACAAAATTAGACCTGTAATTGACACAACTGTCGTTATCATCATAACAATATCCACCACAAAGTTCTCTGTCTTGGAATAAAAACGAAAATACAACCACAGCAAGCTAGCTATCCACAAAATTAATATAAGCAAAAACAACCACCAAATGGAAAAAGATATTATCAAAACAAGACTAACAAAAGTAGATAAACAAGCTAGAAAAGTAACTAGATAACGTCTTAATCCTAATAGCATATTTTATTATTCAACTAACGACAAACTGTTTAACAACTCTAGAACTTTTATCTTTGTTTCTTCTATATCCAAATTTTGATTTTTTAAATCAGCCAAAGCAAACAAAGTTTGAAGATGAACATCTCTATTATTTTCTGGAACACGTACGTTAAACAAAAAATCTTCAACTTCAGTATACAATTCGGAAATATCATCTTCATCAATTATCTCCAACTTCATATCTTCTATGGCTCGCGTATAATTTGCCCCGACTGCCAAAATCTTTTCCTGCATTTCTACTTTGTAGTTTATATTTTTATTTTCTGACTTCTCAACTTTATTTAACAGAGAAATAAGCAAATAACCCACAGCGATAATGATTGCTAAGGCAATAATTCCAAACACTATTAGAATAGGATCAATTTTGTTCTTTTTTGTCCAAAACATCTTGTAAAAATACACTTAACGCTGTTGCTACCGGAATAGCAATAAGCGCCCCAAGGACCCCAGCCAATTTGACACCTGCCAAAAGAGCTAAAATGCTAATGATCGGATTGAGACCGACTGCTTTTTGCATCACCTTGGGTACTAGTAAATGATTCTCCAATTGCTGGATAACCACATACATAATTAAAACAAAAATTAATTTTATAAATCCACCAGCACCAAACGCCAAAAACAAAGCTGGGATAGCTGCCATGACAGGACCAATGTAGGGTACAAATTCAAACAAAGCAGCGAGTAACCCCAACACGGCTGCATATTTTATTCCTAAAATTGAAAGACCTATAAAAACTAATAAACCAATAATCAAACTAAGTAGTATCTGTCCACGTAACCAAGCTCCTAGCTTATTACGAATTTTATTCATTAGCTGTGAACACCAAGGTATATACTTATCAGGTAAAACAGAACGTAAGATTTTTTTCAAAGGATCTTCCTGCACCACCATATAAAATGTCATAACGAGAACCAACACCAAAGAAAATACTCCACCAAAAAAACCAGTAATAGTAGAAAAAACACCCGACAAAGTATTACTTACTCCACCGGAAACTGCGGGGGTCGACTCCGCCGACGGCACACCATAACCAGACAAAGTATTTTGAATATTTTGAGCACCCTCTAAAAATTTTTGATAAAAATGATTATCTTGTAAATTTACCCATGACTGCCCTATTTTTTCTACCAGCTGTGGCAAATCGTGAGAAATGATAGGTGTAAGTAAAACAATAGCCAAAGCAACTAAACCAAATAAAATTAAATATATAACAATCACTGCCAAAGCCCGAGGAATTTTCTTGCTCTGAAACCAATTGGCAAATGGATCAATCAGAGCCGTCAAGATAAGAGCCACAAATAAAAGCAGTAAAATGTCTGAAAATAGGTACACTAAATAGGCACCTAACAAAATAGCCAGGACCTTCAAAACAGACATAGTACTGATATGGATTTTTAAATCTTCCATAACCAATGATATTAACTCTAATGTAAAGTAAAATCCCCTTTTTGAGGTAAATCTTGGTATTTTAAACCACCCTCTCGTCCCGTACCGAGGTACGAGGTCGGGATAAGATACTTGAAAAATTGTTGTAAATATTATACACTATTTACGTTAGCAAAGCAAAAATAATACATTCGAATTACGAATCGATTCGAATTTTCGAATTTCGGAAATTCGTACCACAAGGTGAATTTCGCAATTAGAATGTTAACTATAAATACGCATATTTTATGAAATCTTACGCAACCCACAAAAAGGCCAGATTTGACTATGAAATCCTCGATACTCTCGAGGCCGGTCTTGTGCTATCTGGTATGGAAGTAAAAGCTGTCAGAGCTGGTCAAGTAAAACTAACTGGAGGTTTTATTAATATTCACAATGACGAAGCTTTTCTAGTAAATGCACATATATCTCGATATAAATATTCTGGAGCTGACGATGATTATGAACCAGACAAAAGTAGAAAATTATTATTAAAACAAAGAGAAATCGCTTATTTAAAAGGAAAAACCCAAGAAAGAGGGTTGACAATTGTACCTCTTTCCATGTATAATAGTGGTCGTCTCATCAAAGTCCAGATAGGTATTGGTCGTGGTAAAAAGAAACACGACAAACGAGAGACTATCAAAAAACGTGATTTGGACAGAGAAACACGTCGAGCGATAAAAGGAGATCTTTAAAATTAAGTTAAAGGTTAACCGCGTGATGGTGCCAATGGAGAGAAGGACACGTAAAACTCCCTTTGGTCGTCACGTGCCCGCGTAAAATGTTGCAATAAATTGCACCATTTTACGCGGGGATGACAGGGTTCGATGGGTGGACCCATGTTATCTTTTACAAGCATGTCGAGGAGGCACTCTTTCCTCGTAAATAACCGGAGTGCATTGATATAAGTGCAAACTTTATCAGCCGAGCAAAGAATGCTGTAGCGCAAGCTTTCAGCGTTCCTACACTCGCATCCGTAGTCGCTTAAGTGCAACTGCCATCGTCCCTCGGATACTCAATATGAGATCGACGGTGTAAAACATTGAGTGTAAGGCTAGATTTCCGTCTGTAGGTCTAGTCTGAAATTAATACAGATCTTAGCTTGTTGCTTTTTGTCACTTTCCCAACAACAAGTGAAACACCAAAGTGGCTAAACATGTAGACTGTAGGGGTAACCCGCCCAGACCCGGGTTCAATTCCCGGCATCTCCACTCGACAGTAGAAAGTCAAAAGTCAAAAGTTTATAAAGTACGAAATATAAATCACTTTTTAACTTTATTAACTTTAAAACTTTATAAACTTATTTTATGAGAAGATCACGAAAAAAAAGACCTCAAAAAGCCTTAATTGCACATTTTAGACTTAATGATAAAATCAGCGTACCAGAAGTACGTGTTATTAATGATGCTGAAGAAAATATTGGTGTGATGAGTGTGGAAGAAGCTCTTACCCTGGCTCGTGGAAAAGAAATGGATCTAGTAGAAATCAACCCAAAAGCCCAACCTCCAGTTTGTAAAATTACCAACTTTTCTAATTTTAAATACCAAAAAGAAAAAGAAGCTAGAAAAAACAAAGCTCAGGCTCACGAAACTGAAACAAAGGGTCTTCGCCTATCTGTCAGAATTAGTGACCATGATATGGATGTAAGAATAAACCAAGCTGATAAATTCCTCAATAGAGGGGATAAAATCAAACCAGAAATAATTTTGAAAGGAAGAGAAAATGCAAAACCAGAACTAGCTTTTGAAACTATGAAAAGATTCTTTGCTAAGATGAGCGAAAAAATGGAACTGAGAACAGAGCAAGAACCTACCAAACAAGGTAACAAAGTAACGGCAATTTACGCCAAAAAGTAGCCCACAGGACAAGCTATTGACTTTTTCACAAAGTTGGTATATAATCATACCACTTTTTTAAATCCATTATCTGGGTACCTAAAACCTAGGACCTAAAACCTAATAACCTAGAAATATGCCTAAAGCAAAAACTCACAAAGCAACTGCTAAGAGATTCAAAATTAAAAAAAGTAAAACTGGCATCCAAATAGTCAAAAGAACTGACGGTCAGGATCATTTTAATTCTCGTGAAAGTGGTAAAACCAAGAGAAACAAACGCGGTGACAAAACGATGTCAAACTCTATGAGAAAGACTATCACTCGCGCTATTAAGAATATCTAACATAAATTAATTTCGAAACCCCGATAGGGGTGAGACATCCCTTTATAAGCCACTTAATTTGCATTAAATAAAAATTTTATTTAATATGACGATAAGTGCATTATAAAGCGATACCTCACTTCGTTCGGTATTAACAAAAAATATTATGCCAAGAGTAAAAAGAGGCGTAGGCCACGTAAAAAAGAGAAACAACCTATTGAAACGCGTAAAAGGCTTTGGCGCCGGTAGAAAAAACCTGATCAAACAAGCTAAAACAGCTGATACAAAAGCTGGTGCACATGCCTATCGTGATCGTAAAGTAAAGAAAAGAACCATGCGTGCCTTATGGCAAGTAAGAATAAACGCTGCTGTTCGTATTTTTGATACAAGCTACAGCAAATTCATTGGTAACTTGAAAGCAAAGAACGTAGAACTAGACCGAAAGGTACTTTCTGAAATTGCTAACGACCATCCAAAAGTATTCAAGAAAATCGTAGAATTTGTAAAATAACAAACTTCCAAAAAATCGTCTTAATAAGGCGGTTTTTTATTTTCCACAATATACTCTTGACAAGTATCTTAATATGTGATATGATGATATATCTTCTGACCGAGAACAATCTCGCCTATGAAGATCCCTCAGGATGCAGGCCGACAACGCCTGCCAAGGAGAACGCTGATGAAGAACACCCGTGGATCGACGACTCGCAGCCTGTCGCTGGCATTGATGAAAAACAGCGTCACCGAGAACGACGCCGCGCTGCTCGACCCCGACCACACCGACCTCGACACCGTGGGCGCCGCCCGCTAGCTCAGCCACGAGCAGCCCGGCGAGAACCCCCACCATCAACCCGGCGCCGATGTTTTCAGCACCGACGCCACAGCTTATGACATGGAGGCCCCCATGTACGGATACACCACATCTTTCGTCTAGCGACTCTAACACACGCGACTCAGAATCGACCATCATGGTCGATCTTGAGAGCACTCCTGGGGAGACAACAAGAGGTCACCTGTTTGCAAAATCGCCGGTATTTTTACACCGGCCACACGTCGACGGCGACAGCCCACGAGGCACCCGCACTCGACACGCAACAGGTGACCTCGTCACCCCTTCTCGACAATCCACAAAAAACTCTTGACAAAAATACCTATTTTTGCTAAGATAAAAAAACAATTTAGAAGTAAGACCTATTAAATGTTCGGTGCATGACGGGTTCTCCCCCTCCTTAGAACCCAATGTCTGTGCTGAACATTTAGCAGGTCTTTTTTTATCCAAAACTTGACATTTTTAAAGAAATAATGTATTATATGACCACTAATTTATAACTACTGCTATATGGGAATGCGAAAAAAAAATAATCAAACAGCAAAATTAGAACGTGCTAAAGCCAAAATCAAACGAGACAAAAAGAAACAAAAAAGACTTGCCAAGGCTGAGGCAGCTAAGACAACAAAATAATCTTGCTAAAATAATCACTTTGTGATAAAATTATTTCGTCCCAAGTAGGGACGTATTTGGACCGGTAGTTCAACTGGTTAGAGCACCGCCCTGTCACGGCGGAAGTTGCGGGTTCGAGTCCCGTCCGGTCCGCTTTGAAAAACTTAGCTTCACACAGCTAAGTTTTTTGGTACAACAACCAAACATTATAACTTGCATAAAATGTATTGACAAAGACAGCAAACTATGTTATACTTATCTGTTTATCGTGCGTAATTGGCTATTTTTAGCTAATTAAAGCCATAAACAAAAGTCCATTACAATTCATCACACCCTAGTGGACAGGATATTTGAAAGCAAAATAAATAAATGATTTCAAATATCCTGTCCACATAATACCGGCGAGGGTCTTTAAGAACCCTAAGGAGGAAGCGTTGAAGAACTTCAGAATGTGGCTCCCAGTTCTACTGGTCTTCGGACTGTTCATGGTGAATGGTTGTGCCGGCGGGCCCAACTCGGCTGTCGACACCCCCTGCGAGAGCGGCAGTATCGCCGGCTTCTGGCTGGGTCTCTGGCACGGAATGATTTCCTGCTTCACCTTCATTATCTCGCTCTTCGAGAAGTCGGTCGGCTTCTACGAGGTGCACAACAACGGCGCGTTGTACAACCTCGGCTTCTTGCTCGGAGTAGGCACCCTCTTCGGGGGACTCACTTCCACAGCGTCACGTCGTCGCTGACGGCAACTGAAGGGGTGTGATGACCGACCATAAGGTCGGACGAACTCTTCCGATGGTGTTCGTCCTCGCGACGTTCACCATCGGACCCTTCTTATAGACATTAAATTTAGTGTTCATAAGAGGTGTGACAAATCTTGAAAACTGTATTTTATTTTCGCGTAAATGACTGAAAGTTCACAAAACACGAAGTCTATCCCGCGAAAATAAAATTACCCCTTGTGGGTAATTTTATTAAATTTAAAAATATATATTTAAAAAAATAGATGATTAATTTAAAAACAACAGTAGAAATTGATAAAATGAGAAAGGCTGGTAAGCTAGCTTGCCAAGTTTTAGATCATATAGAACCATTTGTTAAGGCTGGTATATCAACTCAGGAGCTTAATGATATCTGTGCAAAATTCACCTTAGATAACAATGCAATTTCAGCACCTCTTAATTATCATGGTTTTCCCAAAAGCATTTGTACATCTATTAATAATGTTGTTTGTCATGGTATTCCATCAAAAAAATACATCTTAAAAAATGGAGACATTATCAATATCGACGTTACAGTTATTGTAGAAGGTTATCATGGTGACACTTCAAGAACCTATACAGTTGGAAAGGTTGACGAGGAGATTAAACTTTTAGTCAGTAGAACTAAAACCGCCCTCGAAAAAGGAATCGCTACTGTAAAACCTAACGACCCATTGAATAATATTGGAAAAGCTATCGAGAAGTATATCTCAAAATTTGATTACTCAATTGTACGTGAGTATTGTGGACATGGAATTGGAAAAGGTTTTCATGAAGATCCTTATGTCTATCACTTTTCCACAAAAGAGAATGATACCAAATTAAAACCAGGGATGTGCTTTACAATAGAACCAATGATAAATATGGGTAGAGCAGATACTATTACTTCTAATAAAGACGGCTGGACTGTTACCACTAAAGATAACAAACTATCAGCTCAATTTGAACATACAATCTTAGTTACTGAGAGTGGGTGTGAAATATTAACAAAGATTGTTTAAGTTTCATCTCTCTACACAAAAAAACACTTCCCTAATTCAGGGAAGTGTTTTATAATGTAGTTCTATGAAAAAAAGAAAAAAAGTAGGGCTAGCCCTTGGTAGTGGAGCTATAAGAGGTTTCTCTCATATTGGAGTTATAAAAAAACTTCTAGAAAATAATATCCCCATAGATTATATTGCTGGCTCAAGCATTGGATCTTGGGTTGGAGCTCATTATGCTTTATTCCAAAACTTAGAAAAACTAGAAGAATTGACAGTACAAAAACAAAAAGAAAAATTCCTTAGTTTTATAGAGCCATCTATCAATGGTGGTGTTATCAAAGGAAAAAAAATAGAAAAATTATTAGAAGAATGGTTAGAAGATTCTGATTTTTCTGACACCAAAATTCCTATCAGTATTGTAGCTACTGATCTTTATGAAGGTAACACAGTTGTTTTAACGACAGGAAAATTAGCCCCAGCTGTTAGAGCTAGTATGTCTGTACCAACTTTATTCAAACCTGTAGAACATCAAGATAAAATTTTGATAGATGGTGGAATCAGTAATCCTGTACCAGATGATGTTGTAAGAGCAATGGGGGCAGATGTTGTTATTTCTGTAAATTTGGATAATTATATAAAAAATGAAACTTTCACAAAAAAACAGCAGAAATCTCTTTCCAAAATTTCAACCAGGAGTCTAAATATTATAAGATATCATTTATCAAAATATTCTACCTCTTCTTCTGATGTTATAATAGAACCCTACACCCCAACCCTGGGCATAAACAGCTTCAGGCAATATTTTGCTCACAAAGTAGGTATAGATTTAGTAAAAAACGGCTACGATGAAACTGAAAAACATATAGAAAAAATAAAAAAACTTATTAAATAATTAAAAAATCACCATAACTGGTGATTTTTTAATTATTTAATTTTATTCTAAAACTCCATCGACTGCAAAATTTCATCAAATCTATCTCCCCTACCACGAACGAATAATTTACTTCTACCCTCACCAATTTCAACTGCTTCTAAAATTTCTTCCTCTTCACCAAATGGATTATCCACATAACGCACGGCTTTTTTTCCACCCAATTCAAATTCTGTCAAAGACTCTTCAGACATCACTTTACTACCCTCTACTCCCACTGCTGAAATCATAAAGTATTCATTGTTGTCCTCTTTATTTCTAAATACAACTACATTATCATCATGCTCTGTCATCCAACTAACCGGATAATCAATCATAAAATCTGCAAAGCCGATCTCATGATAAGTTACCACTTGAGCTTTGAATAATTTATCTTTAAGTTCCATTGCCCTCTCACGAATCTGAGCTGGACTAATTTCTAAAGTTTCATTTGTCTTATCCAAATCTTGCAAAGCTTGATTGGTACAACCTGCACCAAGAGCCACTAAAGAAATTCCAATTAACCCCACAGCTACGACTAGACTCAAAAACTTTCCACTAGTCTTTTTACCTTTCCTTCCTAAAGTCTTTTCGGCATAGGCAATGCGCTGACGAGTTGAAACAACCGTATCAGGATTGAGAGAAATGCTATCAATGCCTTCACGTACCAAAAACTCAGCAAATTCTGGATAGTCACTTGGCGCCTGTCCACAAATACCAACTTTGCGTTTGTGTTTATGAGCTACTTTTATCACACCACGAATAAGTTCTTTGACAGCTTTATTTTTTTCATCGTAAATATGGCTAACCAACGTTGAATCTCTATCTACACCAAGAGTAAGTTGGGTCAAATCATTGGAACCAATAGAAAACCCGTCAAAAATCTTGGCAAAATCTTCTGCCAAAATGACATTGGAAGGAATCTCGCACATGACATAGACTTGCAAACCATTTTTACCGCGCTCAAGGCCGAATTCTTTCATAGTTTCCAAAACCTTTTTGCCTTCCTCTGGGGTACGACAAAATGGCACCATGACAATTACATTATCAAGTCCCCATTCATTGCGCACTTTTTTAATTGCATCACATTCAAGTTTGAAAGCTTTTTTATATTCTTTTGAATAATAACGAGAAGCTCCACGCCAACCAAGCATAGGATTTTCTTCTTTTGGTTCAAACTCTTTTCCACCAATCAGGGTGGCATATTCATTGGTTTTAAAATCTGACAAACGTACTATTACATCATTTTTATAACTAGCGGCTGCAATTCTACCAATACCTTCAGCCAATTTATCTACACAATACAATTCTTTCTTTTTGTAACCCCGAGTCATCTCGGCAATTTTTTTCTTGGCAGCTTTATCTTTTAGTTTGTTGTAGTTAAGAAGTGCCAAAGGATGAATACGGATAAAATTGGAAAAAATAAATTCCTCACGAGCCAAACCGACACCATCGTTTGGTAAAAAGGACAAAGCAAAAGCATTGTCAGGATCACCCACATTCATCATAATTTTTGTCTTGGTTTTGGCAACTTGCTTTATTTCTGTCTTTTTCACCTCAAATGGCAAAATATCATTGTAGACATAACCCTCATCGCCCTGTGCACACGACACAGTCACCTTTCTACCGGTTTTTATGGCTTTTCTGGCTCCACTAGCCCCCACGAGACATGGAACGCCTAATTCGCGTGAAACAATGGCTGCATGACTAGTTTTACCACCCTGTTCTGTCACAATCGCACTGGCCATTCTCATAATTGGCTCCCAATCGGGATCTGTAATGCGTGTAACCAAAACTTCACCTGGTTTAAAGCTTTTCATCTGTCTTGGATTTTCAATTACACGAGCTTTGCCCGCACCAATCTTTTGTCCCACAGATATACCCTGAACCAAAACCTTACTTTTTTTCTTTAAAATATATGTCTCAATCACACTATGTGTGGCCTGTGCTTTTACTGTTTCTGGACGAGCCTGCACAATATATAACTTTCCGGTCCTACCATCTTTGGCCCATTCGATATCTTGAGACTTACCATAATGCTCTTCTATCATTACACCCCATTTTGAAAGCTGTATCACATCATTGTCTGAAATAGCAAACTTATTTCTATCACCCTGCTTCACGCTCATTTGCTTAGTACCTTTTGTCTTTCCATAAACAAGCTTTACTTCTTTACTTCCAAGAATCCGACTAATAATTGCTTTTTTACCTTTTTTCATTCCTTCTTTAAAAACATAATACTGATCTGGTGTCACTCTTCCTTTTACAACATACTCACCTAGACCATAAGCTGCGTTAATTAGAACAACACCTTTGAAACCAGATTCGGTATCAAGGGTAAACAAAACACCAGATGAACCAACATCCGAACGCACCATCTGCTGAATAGTGACAGACAGGGCCACCTGCATATGATCAAAACCTTTTTGTTCACGGTATGAAATTGCTCTATCTGTAAAAAGTGAAGCTACACATTTTTTTACAGCAAGAAGTAAGTCTTTCTCCCCCACTACATTGAGATAAGTTTCTTGTTGTCCAGCAAAACTAGCATCTGGCAAATCCTCGGCAGTAGCAGAAGACCTAACCGCCACAGAAATATTTTTAGTTTTATTTTGAGAGGATAATTTTTTATATTCAACAACAATTTCACGCTCCAAACTTTTTGGGAAACTAGAACCTAAAATATGTTTTCTAATTTTGCTACCAACTTGGTGCAACTTTCTAACATCATTAACATCTAAATTTTTCAATTCTTTTTTCAACTTGTCTTCCAATTTTGCGTACTTTAAAAATTCCCAATAAGCAAAAGCAGAAATGGCAAAACCATTTGGAACACTGATACCTTTTTTTGTGAGCTTTGAATACATCTCACCCAAGCTGGCGTTTTTTCCACCAACCAAAGGTACATCTTTTATTCCGATTTCAGAAAACCAAAGAATATTTTTATTCTCTCTTTTTTGTTTATTTATCTTTTTTGTTTTAGAAGCCATAATTCCCTTTTTTTAAGTGTTATACATTATAGCATGTTCCAGACTAATTTTCAAAAACATGAGAATAAGGGGTGGAAAAAGAAAACTTGATTTTTTTACTGTTTTGTGAGATAAATAATCTAGGTTAGAATAACAACGATGCACCCGAGAGGCGCAGAAAGGTTATGACATGAGACCTACAAACACATACTACGTAGCAAACGATCCCAAAAAACATGCTACTGATGTCGCAGATCCTGGTGGTTTAGCTTCACTTAGCCACCGCATCAGCCCTGCTCAGTTCAACAGAGACTGGGCGGATGTGGTGAGGGATATACGTTCACGGCCTCCCATGAGTGCTCGTAGAGTACGTGGCCCACTCGAATTCGCCTGGAGCGACAGAACCTGGCCAACAGAATAACGATGCACCCGAGAGGTGCTTGGGAAAGGGACTTACCTATGTGTCAAGAACCTACCAAAGAGAACTGGGGGATGATGATCCCCCTCGGAATGATTGCCTTCGTTCTTATCGCACTCGGACTCCTCATCTTTCTCTGGGGAGGTTCAGCTAGATGAATCTCTGATGCAGAAAAAACCCCCGACCCAACCTACCACGACTTCATGTTTTACCCCACCTTCCGCCCCTTCCCCATTCTTTATAAAAATTTGTAAAGAGTGATACGAGCGGATGGTGAAGAATTAAAAAATACCCCGATAATATCGGGGTATTTTTTGTTTATTTAATCCTGAACCCTAAAAGAGGTGAAGGATCCCGATGTTGTCAATTTTATTTTGGATTAAATTTAAACGCAATGTCGGAATAAAAATTAATTATTATTTTATAGTTCGTGCATTTTAGACGGGATTCTTCGTCGCCTTTGGGCTCCTCAGAATTTATCACTCGACTTCCCGCACTTCCAACAAATTTACATTCCCAGCGTGACCAACTGGCTCCCCTGCCACTACAATAATTTTATCTCCTACTACAACAACTTTCATTTTTTTGAGCTGGGCCACCGAACGCTCTACTAATTCCTCTATACTTTTACAAGGTAAAAGCTTGAACGGTATTACCCCCCAGCTTAAATTTATTTGATGTCTTACTCGTTCACTATCAGTCCCCACTACAATTGGCAACTCTGGACGATTGCGAGAAATAAGCCGACCAGTCTCACCAGATATAGAAGCTGATAATATCACCTTGGCTCCAACATCTTCTGCAAGCTCACGTGACAACCGACTAATGACATCATCTACTTTTTTCCTATTTTCAAAATGTTCACGCATGACCAGGTCATCGTAAACTGAAGCCTCAGCCTTTTCAATTATTTCTGACATTTTTTTGACTGTTTCGGCCGGATATTTTCCCGCTGCAGTTTCATTGGAAAGCATAACTGCATCAGTATGGTCAATCACAGCATTGGCCACATCTGACACCTCAGCTCTAGTCGGACGAGGATTATTTTGCATAGAGTCTAGCATCTGTGTAGCCACGATTACAGGCTTGGCAGCAAGTAAGCTCATATCAATAAGTTTCTTTTGTACAAGTGGTACATCTTCCGCTGGAATCTCAATCCCCAGATCCCCTCTCGCCACCATAATTCCATCTGCCACTTCCAAAATTTCTTTTATATTTTTAACAGCGTCAAAACGTTCTATCTTAGCAATTATTTTTATTGGCTGATTTGTTTTTATTTTCAAATCTTGCTCGTATTGTTTTATCAAATAACGCACATCCAAAATATCTTTTGCATTCATAACAAAAGACAAAGCTACTAAATCTACCTCGTGTTCTACTCCAAAACGCAAATCTTGTTTATCTTTTTCAGTTAGAGCACTAACTGTCAATTTTGAATCAGGAATATTAATACCTTTGTGTGATGTCAAAATACCACCAACAAC
>Ga0075122_10001034_pt1 | contig 20562 bp, 44 predicted proteins | sample AntAceMetag02UKB_FD_69790 | JGI IMG/M metagenome (GOLD analysis project Ga0075122, IMG submission 69790) | Saline lake microbial communities from Ace Lake, Antarctica - Antarctic Ace Lake Metagenome 02UKB | ecosystem: Environmental > Aquatic > Non-marine Saline and Alkaline > Saline | place...
CCTACGAAAGAGCAGATATTCTTAGGTAAAATTCCTAAAGTATTGCCTACTGATGAACCAAAGAGAAAGAAAGCAGAAGGTGAGAAGAATACAGCAGATGATGTCGACACTGAGATCTATTCTCTGCATTACTTTATCAAACTAGCCTGTGAAGGGCAGACAGTGGCATTGGATATGCTTCATGCTCCTGATGCTATGATTTTGGAATCTTCTGATATTTGGACTGCGATTGTAGCAAACAGAGATAAATTCTATACCAAGAACCTCAAAGCGTTTGTTGGCTATGCAAGACGTCAGGTAGCCAAATATGGAATAAAATCAAGTCGTTTGAACTCAGCAAAAGAATTTGTATCACTTCTTGGGCAACACAAAAGCAATGATAAGCTATCAACTATCTGGGAATTGTTGCCACTCGATGATCATTGTTATCACCTAGGACTAAATAAAAATAATATTAATCAATATCAAATCTGCGGTAAAATATTCCAAGAAACAACCAGAATTGGACATACACTTGAAATCATGCAAAAGTTCACAGAACAATACGGAAAACGTGCAATTGAAGCAGCTCAGAACAAAAATATCGACTGGAAATCAGTATCCCACGCACTCAGAGCAGCATATCAAGTACATGAATTGTTGACTGAAAATACCATTACATTTCCTTTAAGAAGAGCACCATTCTTGAAAGAAGTGAAGCAAGGTAAGTTAGACTACCTTACTGAAGTTGCTCCTATATTAGAGGCATTGATGGATGAAGTTGAAATTCTGTCTGAAAATAGTACTTTGCCAGAAAAACCAGATAGAAAGTTTTGGGATCAATTTATTATTGATGCGATTGAGAATGATCAATGGCGAATACAAGTGTAAAGCATTTGAAAATCATTGAATAAGGACTTGTTATGAAAAATAAATGGACTAAAGATAAACCAAAAGTTGCTGGAGTTTATAAATGGCGGCGTGAAGGTAACTATAGAAGACAAATATTTACAGGAATTATTATGATTGATGCTCAAGGATATTTTTATGATCTTGCGTTAGGACGTTTGCGTAGATTTCATCTAAAAAATAGCAAAAATTCTAAAACTGAGTATTTATTACTTCTTGGCAATCATGAACCAATCGTTTTTAGAGACGAAATTATAGTTATAGATATGGTTAAAGAATAATAATGAAAATAGAAACAGTAATACCACACGCTTTTGAAGGGTACAATGCGAGCTTAGCACAGCTTTTTGGCAGTGGCCCAATGTTTCATGTTACATGTGGAAATTGCAGGTGCTCATTTTCCAAAAGAATACCGATGGTTGACAACCCTGGATTAAAATGTCCAGAATGTGGAGTTGTTAATATCCTACCTGTTGGTGTTGAGTAAATAATGAAAATAATTAACCAAGTCAATGACATTGCTTTTGCAGCCCTGAGATCAGGCCCTGCAGCTTTCTGGCATCCCTATTTATGGAATAAAATTCATGCAACCCATATAGCACACAGTAATCGAGGTCTATTTGGTGCTGAAATGGCAATAGCGCCAAACATGATGATTGAAGAAGTCCATAAAGAATTATCTGATAACAAGCAGTTCCAGTATATGAGCTGTTGAATTGCATGTTATGAATAGGAGGGCAATATGACTAAAAAAGAAATATATAGATTAAGAAAGATATTGGATGAAATGAAATATATCAAACAGGCCGATACAGACTCAACCGCAACACATGACAGATTTAAAAGGGCATATGAGGAAGGAGTGAATATTTGTAATCGTAGTATTAATAAAATGAAACCGTTATAATCAGCTAGATCACCAGATGCAAAAAACCACACTGGTGATCTTCCTACTATTATATGGAGGAGGAGAACAAAAATGTCAGATAGAGAGAAGTTAGATGGTATAAGAGGAGCCATTCAAGAAGTTATAGGCTATCCTACAAAAGAGCAGGGTAGGCGTGATGATGATGGGTATCCTACTGAATTTGCATATAATGAGTATGCTTATAAGCGAATGATTGATTCTATTCGGACTGCATTAAGAACTATATTAGATGAATTTAAGGATTGATGATAACCAGCAGTTCCAGACGACAAGCGGGTACTCTTTATGTTAACTGACTTATGAAAATATTTACACAAGAAATAATGGAACCGTTGTTCTGGGTTTTAGAACAAACAGATGGTGTTATTCAAATGGATATTCATCATCCAGAAGGTTCTGTTTTTAATCATTCATTGCAAACGTTGTATTGTGCTTTTAGAGAGACATATGATACAGATCTAATTCTGGCTGCGATGTTGCATGATGTTGGTAAAATAGGTAGAAGCAAGGGCCATGAAAAAATCGCAGTTGAGATGCTTGATTGTCACTGCAGTCCAAAGACTTTGTGGTTAATTGAAAATCATATGAAGATATGGTATTTTGTTTTAGGTGAAATGCATAAATTATCAAAAGTGCAGAAACTATTACCCCATCCTTGGTTTACTGAATTGGTTCATTTAGCAAGGTTTGATAAAATGGGCAGGAATCCAAGACGAAGAATAGTCTATGACAAGGAAGATATTGTAGATCGACTAGAAAAATGCATTGAAAAAAGATTTGAATGGGAAAGGGGAGTATGGTGATGACAATGATTCATTTTGAAGCATTAGATAAGGTTTTTGAAATTACTGTCTTAGCTCTTATTAGAAACGATATAGATAGATTAACAATGCCGTCTGTTGAAGCAAAAGGCCAAAAGATTATTAATTCACAAGAGGCATTAAAAAATAGAATTGATATAATCGGTAGAAAAGAATGGGAATTGGTTCATAGTAAGGGAAGGGATTAAGATGATTCTACACCCAATAAATGGAGCTAAAGGGTTATTTTTACCGTTTGAGACGTGTGCTAATGCCTCGATTGATTGTTCACTTTATTGCTATCAAAAGGCACAATTATATCCAACAAAAAAAGAGAAGATCAAAACATTGAATTCATTGATGGATAAAACATCAGAGATGGTAGCCAATGAATTATATAAAGAACTTGGTGGAGATATATTGCATTGGTTTGTATCCGGCGATTGTTGGCGAAATGCAGAAACATTCTTCTGGGATGTAATTTACAGGTTGGACAAGATGGGATGTAAACAATTAGGGTTTACACGAAATAAAAAATTATGGGAAGGTGTTCCCGATATTTTGATTTTATCAACAGATGCTAAAGATGAACTAAAGCAATTTGAAGATAGATTATGTTTTCCTGATCAAGAAAGAATACAAAAACATAATGTACGTGTGGCGATTCCTAATAATAATCCACTTTCTGCCAATGTGGACGTAGGGGTTAAGATATATAAAATAAGTGTTGTGATGAAGAAGATTACTATAAGCGTCGAGGGTGGTTGTGGAGTAGGGGATTATCAAAAAGAAGCTGAAACAGAATTTGGTGAATCTAAATTTTTATCTGCTAATACAAAAAATTGTTTTGTTTGCTTCGAGAAAAATAAGGGATGTTTCAAGAGAACCCCGCATAAAGTAGACAAATGCTATTATTGTGATAGTAAAATTACACTATATAATTTACCTAAAGAAATTCAGCCTTATATAATGGGTGCAGATTTGGGTTTATGGTAAACTAAAGGAGGGGATAATGGCACACAAGCAACAAAAAGAAGTGGAAGCACAGGTAAGATTTAAAATGGAGCAGTTTATGGATTGGTTGAAGAATACTGCAAATTGGGAAAAGCGTAACGCATTTGTTCCTGATATGCCAGTGCAAAAAATTAGGGAATTATGGGAAAGTTCAGTTATTAAAGGGCTTATTCTTGATGCTCTAAAAAAAGAAATGTTAATGGCTACTCCATCTGATCACCAATATGAATTTGAAAGATCTGTATTGAAGAATAATGTGGTTCAAAAGATCGGTGAAAGATACATGGACAAAATCAGAGGGTTTGATAGGCATCCTGGATTGTTTGTAAAGTTTGTTGTTTCACAAGTTGAGAGAATGATGTAATGGTAATAGTAACAGAACCACAAATATCATTATGCGTAGTGCGGTGTCAAGCAGTATTGTGCGATTGGAATGAGTGTAGAACGTTTAGTACTGATCATTCTGTATATGAGTATTGTGTTTGTACTAAACCTATTTTGCATATAGATATGGATGGACGGTGTGAAATGTTTGGGGATAATAAATAATGGCCTCTCCTATCATCAGACTATTATTTTGGGTCGTTGTTGCTGGTGGGCTTATTGCTGCTGGTTGTAGAGGTGCAAATATTGCACAGCTTGCATTTAGTTTTGGAATTGCTGTTGCATTAATTGGTTGTATTTTGTTTGTTTGTCATCTAATAACGAAATGAGTGTGGGGAAGAAGACTATGGAAAAGATGGCGAAGAGGCTACCGCAGAGGGTTGTGGCCCCTCTACTCACGGGTTCGAATCCCGTTCTTTTCCCCAATATGCCAGAATAGCTCAGTTGGCAGAGCACCGTCCTTGTAAGTCGGATGTCTCCGGTTCGATTCCGGATTCTGGCCCCAATATCTGTGTGTAGCTCAGTCTGGTTAGAGCGCCTGGCCTGGAACCAGGAGGCCCGAAGGGAATTCGCAAGTTCGAATCTTGCCACACAGACGGAAGATACCGCTGAATGGTCGGCAACTGGGTCTGAACCCCAGGGTGTGGTAAAACACAGGCGTTCGATTCGTCTATCTTCCTCCAAAGAATGCGTCGGTAAACCGTAATTGGTAGCGGTCCAGACTGTAAATCTGGTGTCGAATGACTCAGGAAGTTCAAATCTTCCTCGACGCACCATTAAATTGTAATGGCTCAGTGGCGTAATTGGCAGGCGCGCTGGTTTTAGGCACCAGTGTCTTCGGACGTGTAGGTTCAAACCCTATCTGAGCTACCATTGAAAATAAGCACCCCAATGTTCCAAGGCAGGCGAACGAGGCTCCAAACTTCGTTGGGAAGGTTCGATACCTTCGGGGTGTGCCCTATAGGAAGGTTGCGAGAGCGGCAATCGGCTGGTTTGCTAAACCAAGGCAAGGGTAACACCTTCACAGGATCATTCCCTGTACCTTCCGCCATTTTAAAGGATAGATAAATGGATACATCAAAAGAATACACGAAAATGTGTGATTGCCCAGAGGTTCAGAAGAAACGCAGGGGTTTTTCAGGTGGTGATTATGGTGAATTGTGGATTGTTCATGAAAAAATACAAACTTACAATGGAAAATCATATGTGGGTGGAACCTGGATTCCCAGGCAAGATCAACTTCAAGAGATGATAATAAGTTTTCGTAATGACAAATTTACCAGAGAAGCACGAGTGACGGTTCATGATTTATTTTATCATTTCACATATAGGGAATATCCGTGGAAAGGAAGAGGTGGTTTTCATCCTACTAATATTTTTGATTCACAAGAACAATTATGGCTTGCCTTTGTAATGTACGAATTACATTCTAAGATTTGGGATGGAAATGTGTGGAAAGGAGAATCAAATGAAAGCAAGAAATAATGGGTTAAGCATACAAGAAACCAGAAACTATCACCAGCAAGAAGCAGAACGTGTTCAAAAAGAATTAGACAGCCTTAGTTCTGAATTTGCAGAGGATGGTATAGTAAAGACTGTTCTGCGGGATCGTATTGCATGGGAAAAAGAGAGAGTAAAAGCATTTTCAAGTTCAGGACCAGGATCTATGTTTTGTGATCGTGCTGGGCCTGTGACAATTGAAGACTGTAAAACTTGTTGGGGAACTGGTGGTTGTAGACATGGTAAAACTGAAGAGGAATGGACTGCATTAGTAGAAAAGATGGGAGCTAAAGAATATATAGCAGTGAAGAAGGGGAGGCATGGATGAAATGAAAGACTTGATATCAATAGAAGAAGCGGCAGAAAGAGGGTTTGAAAGGTTGCGTTTACCAATATGGACAATGCCAGAAGACCATTTGAAAATTGATATAATTAATGGGAACCCTGGACCTTGGACGCATCTCTTTTCTCCATACAACTTGGAATGCAATGGCAAAGATCCTGTAGATATTATTTGTACCGAAATGGACTACAAGAAAAAAGAGTGGTTGCCGTATAATGGGGCGCTACCTGAATCAGATGAATATAAAGAGAAGGTAAATGCTTTCAAAAACTCAGGGGAGGATATTTTAGGGGGTGCCTAAATGATTGAATGTACAAAATGTAATAAGCCTATAGTAAAAGAGAATGGAATCTGGAAGCATTTAAGAAGGAATTCTAGGCACCCTGCAGTACCTCCAGATAAACTACCTCTGGAAAGAAAACTCTCTCTTTTTGATATAGAGTTTAGAACAGATTTTAACACCGATTGTGGAGGGGGAGGTTTTAGTTGGCGTTGCCCTGATTGTGGGGAGAGTATATCTTGGGCACCTGGTGGGTGGTGGGATTTGGAGTGTAGCTGTCGTGATTGGGATTTTGAAATAAGTGTTAAAGGTGAGCTAAAAAAAGAGTACCAATAAGGGAGATTAGCTCCAATGTTAGAGCGTCTGGCCGTTAACCAGAAGGTTATGAGTTCAAGTCTCATATCTCCCTCCATAGAAATAGCCGAGTCGCCTAGTCAGGTCTAAGGCAACGGGCTTTGAACCCGTTATCATCAGTTCAAATCTGATCTCGGCCTCCAAAGAGGGAAGGTAGAAGAATAGAAAGGAGGTGTTGTATATGAGAGAATCAAAGTATTGGGATGATTTTGATAGGCGTATTGATGAAACAGTAAAAGCAGTAGATTCTGGTTTATTACCAAAGGTTAGGCGAGTTGCTTGTTTTATTACTGATAATTGTAATTTTAAGTGCAAATATTGTAATAATAAAGCATATATGGGCAATATGTCTCAAAATACATTTGAAAATATGTTAACCAAATATGGAGAATCAGCTATTATACATATAACAGGTGGGGAACCATCAGTTGTTCCTTGGCTATATAATTTTTTAAATGGGAATAAAAACAATTTTAGATTCCATTTAAACAGTAATTGTTATATAGCACCTCCAGCAAATGCAGTTAAGCGGTTAAAAGTATCTCTTGATTCTTGTGATAAAGATTATTGGGATTTTTTAGTAGGAAAAGATGCTTTTGATACTGTTACACATAATATTAGAGAGGCGACAATAAAGACTATTGTTTCAATAACATATACACTAACTAAGCAAAATTATAGGGATGTTGTTAAATTTGCTAATTTTTGTAATAAGGAATTTCCAGATCTTTACGCTGTATTCTTTTCAATTTATAAAGGAGTAGATCCAAAGTTTATAATGTCTGAAGAGGATGCTACTTGTTTTTTTACAGAAATTATACCAGAGTTATTGTCTGTATTGAATGATGAATCTGCTGCTTTGTTAATGGAAACATTGGATGAAAAAAGAAGATTATTACAAGGTGTTCGATTTGAACAGAATACTAATGGTGGTATATGCTATCTTTCAATGAGTGAACGTGTGTTTTCTCCAAGTGGTGAGGAGTATACTTGTTCCCATTTATATAGAGATGGTATTTTTATGAAAGAACCAATTAAACATGTAAAATGTAATTATGGTTGTAATAGGCGACTTGTTGAATTTAATACAGAAACTAAAGCAAGGTTAGTTGGTAAAGGGAGATAGATAGTACAAATATTTGATGAAGAAAACAAATAAGGGGGACAAAATTATGTTTAAATTAAATATCCATTCAATCGTTGATGTTATTACTAATAGTTCAACTGTTATTTACACGTATCAAGATGGTGTTAAAGAGGCTAAAGAGCTATTACAGGAAATTCTTAATATTAGTGGAGAAGACCTGAAAGCAGAAGATTTGTTCAATATTGGAGTATTTGCATCTGACAATGATATTTATACAGAGTACCTTTCTGAGTTGGTTGAAGATGGTGATGATGAATATCCAGATAACTACCCATCAGATGATTGGAAAGCACAGGATAATTATATTGTTGAACTCAAAGAAACTATTTTAAAAGAGGAAGTTAAAAAACCAGAGTGGATGAAAGAAGCAGAATCAAAAGAGAATTATGATGGTTACACGGCTGAAACTTCGTTGTATATATCACCAAAAGATGAAAAATATACTCTTTTGATTGAAAAAATGATGTCTTTTTTGAACTCACCAGCTCACGAAGCTTTTAGAGATGGTTAATCTGTTAGGAGGTAGAAAATGATTATTAATATTCATTCTATGGTTGATGTTATTACTAATAGTTCCACAGAATTATTTGTAGCAGATACAAAAAAGTCTGTTGAAGTAGTGAAGGAGATTTTAAATGAAGCGATAGATTTACACAATTCAACTCACGATACAATGTATACATTTGAAGATATTTTTGATGATCCATATATAGGAACACCAAAAGATGCTTTAGATGGTCGGGAAGATTACCATAAATCAAGAATAAAGAAAGGAATTATAATCAGGGGTGCTGGGGATAATTCTATCCCTTATTGGATGTTTGAGTTTATAGAGTCAGTTTTTAGTTATTCAACAGAACGATTTCATTTAGGATAATATTATGATTAAAACAAGAGAGTTCAGAGAACATAATTATAAAGCAGTTTGGTTTAATGGTAAAACGATAAGAATGACCATTGATCCAAAAAAGGGGATAACTGAATTGGAATATCCTGAATTTTATGATATTAAGATTACTGGTTACTGTGAGGGGCAGTGTCCTTGGTGCTACATGAATTCTTCAAAAGAGGATTACCATTATGAGGATATAGTTGCTAAGGTTAAAGATTATTTTGGTCCTATGTCTTCCAATGAACGCCCATTTCAGGTGGCGATAGGTGGGGGAGAACCAACAACACACCCGCAGTTTATTAATCTCCTTAGTACCTTTAAGGAGTTAGGGGTAGAACCAAACTACACAACAAATGGAATGTTTGATGGTAAAAGGATAATAGAGGCTTCAAAAGAATTCTGTGGTGGTGTTGCTTTAAGTTGCCACCCCCATTTGAAACCTTATTGGGAAACCGTAGCAGAAAAGTATATTTCAGCAAATGTTAAACTAAACTTCCATCTTATTATTTCTGATGTTGAATCTATTGACTACTTTACAGAGATTTATAATAAGTGGGAGGACAAAATAGACTATTTTGTTTTATTACCTTATACAACTCAGGGACGTGCTGCTGAGAAGAATATTGATTGGAAATATTTAGTAGATAAATTACCAAAGAATACACAGAAAATAGCTTTTGGGGCTGGATTTTATCCATATTTACTAGGAAAAGATCATGATATACAAGTAAGTCTCTACGAACCGGAAATAATGAGTAAATTCTTGGATTTAAAGGATATGCAGTTGTACCCAAGTAGTTTTGATTTAACTCCAATAAAACAAATAGGAGATCAAAATGGAATGTGAATGTGGTTTTAAATTTGCTGGCCCTGGAGAGTTTAGAAATTGTGAAGCGTATTTAGATAAAAATGGACAATGGTGGATTGTATGTCCTGAGTGTGGTAAAGAATACAAAAATGATTAATTAAAAGGAGGAATAATGACTAAAGAATATGATAAAAAGGAAGTTTATGGTGTAGATGATGCTATAGTAAATAATGGATTATCATTGGAGAGATTTAAGTGTGGTAATTCAGAAAATCTTTCTATTAGAAAATTAGCATTAAATGGAGAGTTTATTCCTGGGCAATGCGCTTGGAAAATTGGTGAAAGAAATAAGTGGGGCTGTAGAGAAGTAATAGTCCATTTTGAAGTTTATGATGGTGATAACAATGAAACAAATAGTGGTCAGTTGGTGAATTTAAAATAGTAAAATATAAAAAGGAGGAATAATGCAGGTAATAACAACAGAAGCAAGACCAATTAAATCATGGTGTCCAGATATCGAAGAAGGTGCTTTGCAGCAAGCACGAAATTTAGCCAATCTCCCCTTTATACACAAACATGTTGTTCTCTGTAGTGACGCCCATCAGGGCTTTGGAATGCCAATTGGTGGGGTTATAGCAACAAAAGGTGTTATTATTCCTTATGCCGTGGGTTATGATATTGGATGTTTAGATAAAGACACTGAATTTTTGTCTATAAATGGATGGAAGAAAATAACAGATTGGGATAATGAATATGTACTACAATATAATAAGTATGCTGATGTAGCTTCTTTTGTAATACCACAAAGATATATTGTTAAAAATTATGATTCTTTTCATCATTTTAAGACTAAATATGGACTTGATCAGATGCTAACAATTGACCATAAAATGTTAGTATGGCAGGGATGTAAAGGAAGAGGTTATAATTTAAGGAATTATACAGCTAATGATTTCATCAGTCATCACGAAACATTAACAAAAGGAATTCAAGGTGGTATTAAAACAACTTTTGGATATAACACAACAAACTCATTAAATTTGTCAGATAATGAAATTCGTTTGTTTGTTCTAGTTTCTGCTGATGGTTGTATTAGAGATAAAAATAATGGTAGAGTTGAGCTTCATTTCAGAAAAAATCGCAAAATAAAGAGATCTATAGAACTTTTAAATAAATGCAATATAAAGTATAATGTGACTGTTTGTAAGGACGGATCAACATTAATTTATTTTAAAATGGAAGGTATAACAAAAGATTTATCTATTTTTTGGGGTGCGAGTGAGCATCAATTAAATATTGTTGCAAGTGAATGTTTGCTTTGGGATGGCCATAAAGGATTACATGAATTCTATTCAACTACAAATAAAGAATTTGCAGATATTGTTCAATTTGCTTTTGCAGTTTCTGGAATTAGGACTGGAATATATAAAATAAATACGACTAAAAATAAATGGAAAGATTGTTATATTGTTTATAAAACAAATAACGAAATCGTTGGATTTTCTAAAAATTGTGTTTCTAAAGTTCCATCAATAGATGGCAAAGCTTATTGTTTTACAGTTCCAACTGGCTATTTTGTTATACGTAGAAATAACAAAGTATCAATAACAGGTAATTGTGGAATGGTTTCTGTGAAGACATCTTTAACTGAAATCGATCAACAAACAATAAAAAGAATTATGGGTGGATCAAAAGAGTTTAAAGGTGGGGTAAGAGCAAAAATTCCTATTGGTTTCAAACATCATTCTAAGAGGCAAGACGAAAGTTTGATGCCAGAAGGAATAGGACTTGATCCAGAAGTTGGAGTATATGGTAAACCTGATTTACTTGTTTGTATGGAAGAATATAGAAGTGCTTTAAAACAGATAGGTACTCTCGGGAGTAATAACCACTTCATTGAATTTCAAAAAGGTGATGATGGGCATATCTGGGTTATGATTCATTCTGGCAGCAGAAATCTAGGATGGAAAGTCGCAGATTATTACAATAAATTAGCAATTGAATTAAATGAAAAATGGCATACTAAAGTCCCTAAAAAATGGCAGCTTGCATTTTTACCATTAGATTCAAAAGAAGGACAGATGTATTTTGCTGAAATGAATTATTGTATTGGTTTTGCTTTTGCTAATCGTAAACTAATGATGGATCGCACAAAAGAATGTATTTTGGAGGTTTTACCAGATACTAAATTTGATGAAATGATAAATATCCATCATAATTATGCAGCTAAAGAAAATCACTACGGCAAAAATGTAATAGTCCATCGTAAAGGTGCCACATTAGCAAGGAAAGGAACTATTGGTATTATCCCTGGTTCTCAAGGAAGTTCCTCTTATATCGTTGAAGGACTTGGCAATCCAGAAAGTTTTATGAGCTGTAGCCATGGTGCAGGGCGTAAAATGAGTAGAACAAGAGCTAAGAACGAACTAGATCTTGCAGCTGAGATAAAGCGCATGGACGATATGGGAATTGTTCATGGCATGCGACACCAGAATGATTTGGATGAAGCTACAGGAGCATACAAGGACATTAATTTGGTTATTCAGCAGCAGTTAGATTTGATTAAAGTTTTAGTAAAACTAAAACCTTTGGCTGTTATTAAGGGGTAATAATGAACATTGTTAAAAAAACACTGCTATTTATCATTATTTTACTGTTTGCAAAGACTGTCGTAGCATGCCCTTTTCCTATGGATGTAGATTCTCCAGAAGATATCCTTTTTGATGTTGTGAGTTGGCAGTTAGTTTTAGAGGATGTAGAAGATAATATAGCCACATTGATTTTTAGAAACCCACAGGATATCGGAATTAATTTTGCCATAGTTAAAATTATTGTATCTCTCCAATTTGTTATGTGTTACTTTTTAGTTGAGAAAGATACAATTAAGCTGTTTGAAAATAATAGAAGTACAAATATATTTGTAAAAACTGCTATGACCGATGAACAAGAGGCTGAAGTATGGTCGTTTTTACAAGAAGAAATTGGTATTTGTAGACTTTGAAGGAGGTATTAGATGTTTTTACCATTGACAGCACGAGCGGGGTATGTTAAAGTGGGGTATGTTAAGGAACTATCTAAAGAAGAGTTCAATTGTAGTGAAGAGTATTTTAAAGATGTTACAGGAGATGATATTCCAGAAGGTGATACTGTTGCTGATTGTGATTACAGAGTTTTCAAGTGTAAGGTTTGTGGATGGAGTTTCATGCCTGTGTTTTTTACATTTGGGAATACATCAGATATTCTGGATAAAATGAGAGATCATGTTCATTTGAAGCATAAATAAAAAGGAGAAACCAGTATTAATAATTGAAGCATATGTCAACCATGAATTTATTGATACAGTTTGGGTACAGAATGTTGGCCATATTGGTGGTGACGAGCGCCTTTACAAGATCCGCAAGCCAGAAGGAGATTGGCCCACTATTTCCCATGCACGAAGTGATGGTTGGAAAAAATTAGCTGTTAAGGCACTCAAAGTTTTGGAGGAGAAGAAAAATGTATCTTCCAAATAAATTAGCAGTAAAGCTTGCAGAAGCCTTGGGTTTGCCAAAGCACCTCACTCGGTATGAATTAAGTTTCGCCCATGATAGAGAACCACGTGTACGTTGTGAATTGGAACTTCATGAAGAGGATGGTTCTATAAAAATTGAAGACGGAAAGATTTTAACTGTGTGTAAAGAATTTAAGATTCATGCTGAAGAGATTGAAAAGGACGAATAATATTAAATTGTCAATTTATCAAAAAGTGTGCTATACTATATAGAAAAGGAGTTTATATTGTATTTTTTTACAGCAGACGAGCACTATCATCATAATAATATTCTGAGATATTGTGGCAGGCCTTTCTATGATATTGAAGAACATGATGTTGAAATAATCAAAAAGCATAATTCTGTTGTCCGCCCTGGTGATACAGTTGTTCATGCTGGTGATTTTACCCTTATAAGTAATAGAGCAAAGGTTCAAAATGATTATATAAATAGATTAAACGGTACACATATATTTCTAAAGGGTAGTCATGATAGGTGGTTACATTCGCAATCATGTAGAATTTGGGAAAAGACAATCGAAGGTCAATTTATTGTTGTGTGCCACTATTCTATGCGTACATGGCACAGAAGTCACTATAATTCGTGGCAATTATATGCCCATAGCCACGGAAAATTAGCTCCTCAAGGAAAACAACATGATATTGGTGTAGACAATAATAATTTCTATCCTCTGTCTTTTGATGAAATTTGTGTTATCATGCAGAGTAGACCTGATAATTTTAACTTGGTTAAGAGGTAGATAAATGGGATTATTAACTTGGTGTGAAGATTGTGGTGATGATATGTTTGGTGATTCTTACATATGTGAAAAGTGTGGACAGGAATTATGTTACTCTTGTTATCAACAGCATTTGAAAGACTGTTACGAAGATGTGGAGGAGGAATAAAATGCAAAAAGCAATTATTATTGTATTTGGAACTACTCTTGGTATTCTTTTGGGCATTGCAATATTAATGTATGGTTGGGGGGTTAGAACCAAAGAGCTGGTGGTGGATTATTGGTGGTGGTGTTGGGCTTAGATCTCTTATATTAACTATGGAAGCTATAGGAAAGGGGAAATGAATACAATGGAAAATAGGGAGTTAAGTGGCTTTTTTGAAATTGTTCTGCCTGCGTTAGCTATACCTGTTGTCATTGTTGCTTTTGTTATTTGCATGGTTTCTGATCTATTGTGGGAAAAACACAAAGATATTTTCTCAAAAGGAGGAAAATGATGGCTAATTTTATGAAAAAAGTACTTAGTCTGGTGCGCCGCATGTATTCTTTATACAAAATAAAGAAGATTATGACTAAAGTGATGACCAATAGTTTTAATACTGCATGGGGAAAATATAAAGATTCTGGCTATACGGAAAAGCAGGTCGCACTTGCTGTTGCACTTGCTGTTGTAAAGGTTTTAAATGAGTGTGATTCTTCTTGTAAATGGTCTGTGGATGTGGAGGAAAATGTGTAATTGTAAAGAAAAGATAGTGTTATACGAACCTAAGTTTGCTATGGAAGCTTATGAGCACTGGTGCCCTAAACATGGGTATCAAAATGATTGTTATTTATGTGATCCAAAGGTAGGAACTTATTGCTTATGTGGTAATAGTAAAAATACCCATTTTAGTACTGAATTGTGTTTAAGACATAGAACCACTCCTATGGAATTGTGTCCGAAGCACAAAGATATTTTTTTAAGAAAGAAGGAGGAAAATAATGGAATCGGTGATTGTTAGAGCTTCAAAAACAGTAGAAGCAGGAGAGAACAGAATTATATATGACTATGAATGTACATTGCCTATAGGGGATCTCACCTCCACTTGTCTTAGTCCTAATATACTGGTTTATTTAACAAAATTCATGCAAAATCTTATTGGCGATGAGGAGGAAGATAAATGACTACTACAGATGGTTCAGAACGATGCGGTAAGTTTTTTATAGGCGCACGTATGATTAGAAAATACCCAGATCTTGTTAAGAAGATTATGGGGGAATGTATTATTGTTAAGGCGGAGATGTCTTATATACGACATGGCATTGAATATGAAGCAATATCAGATTGGTTTGATTTTGTTCCACAGGGGGAATATGCGCCAGAATATACTATTACAATACACCAACAAGGTAATAATTTAAAATGGATGTTTGAAAAAGGGTAAAGAAAATGCAGAATGAAATGGTAGAAATACAGGGTACTATTACCCATGAAACAGAAGAATTTATTTTGTTGACAGATGGAGATATTGAAGTTAAGTTGCCATTATCATTAATTGAATATGATTATAATTGTGGGGTTGGCGATATGGTTGTGGTTGAAGTTCCTAAGTGGATGGCAATCGATAAAAATCTTGTTTAGGGGATAAAAAATGACTGACAAACCAGCAGAGTTTTCTGTTCGTGTTGAGCAGGGTGATGTGGATGATTCTATACAAAAGTTTAAGAATGGGTTGAAACAAATGAAGGAAATGTTGCCTTTCCAACTTGAGTTTCAGGCAATGGATGCCAAAATACGTAAAATCAGATTTGACTCTCTTATAAAAGAAGGTTTCTCTGAACCACAAGCATTACTTTTATGTAAGTAAGGAGAAGAAATGTCAAATGTTAGTGTGATGTTATGTTTTGTTCGATCAGGTGGCACTGTTTTAAATCAATGTTTAGGATCTCTGCCTGGTGTGGTTATCATGTCAGAGGTGAATCCATTAGGCGGTGGTTGGGGTAAAGAAGGCAAAGACTCTCTCACTACAATCAAAGCACAGGCAAAAGGATGGTATGGTATTGATCTTGATAGTGATGAATATGATTTTGCTGATTGTGTAGTTGAATTATCGCAGAAGTGTGAACACCTTGTTTTAAGAGATTGGACATTTGTGAATTTCATTCCAAATATGGGGATACCTCTTGAAGATGATAGAATCGAATTAGAAGCTGCTAATAGTTTCCTGATTTTAGATGAATTAAATGGTAGGTGCGATGTGAAACCATTTACGTTTGTACGTGATGGTATTGATGCGTATCTTTCCAGAAAAGGTAAACTATATTGGTTTGCTGAAGCGTATTTGAGATATGCACAAGAGCTTTTAAATCTTGGGATTCCTATATATAAATATGAAGATTTTTGCTTGGATCCAGAGCGTGTTTTGAAAGATATTTGTTTGTATGCTGGTTTGCCTTATGCTGATGTTCTCACTACTTATGGTGAGTTTACTACTGTGCATGGAGATGTTCAGGCTGACTCACGTGGGAATATGCAGAATAAAATCATTTCTTTGCCACGGTTAGAGGTATCTTCTAAGTTAATGGAAATTGTTAATAACTGTGTTGATTTACGAGAAGCGAATAAATCACTTGGTTATATTGAAAAGGATTGAAATGAATGAGCATATTAGTGAAAAAGAATTTTTTATTACTGTAAATGATGGTAGTACAATAACTAATTATAGTGGTAGAAAATGTAAAGCAACTAAGCGATATATTAAAGCTAGGACAGATGGAGTACTTCTACAATCTGATGATTACTCTTTGCCTTTAGATGAATGGGAATCGTGCGTGCTGGAGAAAGAAAATGATTGATATCAAGGTAGATAAAAGATGTGTTTTTACACATTCAGTAGTTGATTTATGTATTGGTATTTTTGCACATTTGAATGGTAGGTTTGAGGGACCTTGTATAGGCCCATGCGGATTTATTTCTTTTGAAACACCTGAACTTGTTTATATGTTTAAGGAGCAACTTGACATGTTGATTGAAGGGTTAGAAAAGGAGAAGTGAAATGGAAAAACACATAAAACATCTTATGGATCAACTTGATTTGTATATTAAAGAACTAGATGATAGAAAAGACGTACTGCAAGACCTTAAAAACAAATTATTTTCTTATGGTTATGCCGAATCTTCAAAATTCAAATGCCCTCTTGGTAAATCTGATAAAGATGCTATATGCCCAGAATGTGATAGTGTTCTCCCTAGTATAGATGAACATTGGGTACGGGAGGAAGATAGGGAAATACAAACGCGCACCTATCCTATTGGAATGAGTGATATTTGGATTGAAAAATGTAAAAATAATAAAGAAGGGTGTATTCAGTGGCGAAAGAAGAAAGACCCTGGTGTGTGTGGGTGTGGAGGAACTGCTACTTGTAGGTGTGGGTACTTGTTTGGTTTTTGTGTTTTGATTGATACTAATTGTCCTTATTGTGGAAGAGAGTTGAACGTTGTCTATTCGGAGATGCATAAACAAAGGACTCTTGCTGCCATGCCTTTCTCCTATGTAAAGCAAAGCCCATTGGTGGAAGCACAAGAAGAGATTGAAAAGGAGGAACAAAATGATTAATTACAGAGAGGAATTTTTGAAAGATCCAAAATATGCAGATATGCTTCAACCGGCAAGGGAAATGATGGCAGCAGCTATATGCCCAGGTTGTGGTACTTTTGCTTCTCAGTTTCACCATGTTGATTGCCCAGAGGTGAAAAAATGGGTTGAAGAAGGAAATTGCATACTAACTTAATAATGCTAAAGGAGATGTCACGGAGGTAAAATTTAATAATGCTTGATTCCCATGAGAATAAAGCGTTTCTATTGGGTCAGATTAATGAATTTCTTGATCGATTTCCAATAGGTATAGTTAATGAAGATTTAGTGTACCAAAATGTTAATGAAATATTGGAGTTCTACATTCAGTTATTACAAGATTGTATTTATAAAGGAACAAAATGACTAAAATAGAATTAGTTCAAAGAATTGGGGATGAGGTTTGTGAAGGTTGTGGCCCCTATACAGATTGTGAGGAAGATCCAAATGACTGTTTTCGGATAACAAATGCAATAGACCTGTTGGATGGGTTATACGATGTTACATCTACCCACCATAGTAAAATTCATGTAGTTAAAGTAAAAGGATGGAGAACAGCTTTAGTTGATAAGGTAGGGTGTGGAAGAGAAACGATAGCATTTTGTTTCTGGTGGTTTAAATAGGTAGGAAAAGGAGGAATTGATGGATAACAATTTTGGTGTAAAAGGCAAGCGTATTTGTTTCCTTGGGAACCTTAGTTTTAAGAAAGGCCCGATGGTTTTGCTGTTAGCTTTTAATGAAATACATAAATTTGACCCTGAATTTACTTTGCATCTCGGCGGGCGTGTTGACGATCCCAGAGCAGCTGTCTATTTGGATGCAACCATAAAAGATTTAGAGCTATTGGACTCGATTCATTACCACGGATATATAGATAACCCCTTGGAATGGTTCGAGAATTTCGATTATGGAATTTGCACAAGTCCATTGGAGGGAAATCCTGTTGGGGTGCTTGAATTTTTATCTGCTGGCCTCCATCCTCTCCTGTACAGCTTCGTTGGATGTCGTGACCAATTTCCCCCAGACTATATTTGGAAGGACTTTGATGAGTTGATTGCTATGGTTAAACTTGGTCCAGGCAAACCCAAGAAATATCAAAATTTCGTTAAAAATCACTATTCGTTGGACAAGCAGCTCTCCGCATTTACCGCTATAATAGCAAAAATGGCTGAAAATGCAAAAAAACCTAAAGAAATACCTCCAAAAAGCACAGTTAGTGCTGTCCTAGCAGTAAAAAACGGCTCCAAAACAATTAAGAAAGCCATTGAATCACTCCTAAATCAAACCTATCCTTTAACCAAGATCATAGTTGTGAATGATGGTTCTACTGATGATACAGAAGATATAGTCCGTCAATTATTTGATACCAGTAAAATTCCAATTGAAATCATTACAAATCCTGTTAGTAAATGGGTGTTCTCAGCTCGTAATCAAGGATTTAAAAATGTCGATTCTGATTTCTTTTTCTTCCTTGATGCTGACGATTGGGTTGACAAAAATTATGTAGAGAAAATGAGTACTATTCTTGATGAAAATGCCAATATAAGTATAGTCTATCCAGATATGCTCTACTTTGATGGGGATGGTAATGAAAAAATGTATCCTGCTCCAGATTTTGATCCACAAGTACTAGTACAAAGGAATTTTATTGCCTACGCATCTATGCAACGTACAGCAATATTCAAAGATGCCTGTGGTTACTCTGATTATCTAAATGATTGTAGGAATCATTTGAGTGAATGGGATTTGTGGCTAAGATATGTCAAAGCAGGGGTTGGTTTTAAAAGACTTGCAGAACCATTATTCCATTACTTTAACTCAGGTGACGAACAGATGTCAAACACATATGAATATGACCGATCTTGTATGCATTTACAAATGGCGATTGGTATTACAGATGGAGGCAAGGACATACAGATGGTTGGAGATAAAAAACGTATTTTGTTGGTTTGTCACGGTAGGGAGTACTTGGATCATTCTAAAGTTTCATTTGAGGTTTATAGCTGGGCCAAGCCATTAGAGGAGTTTGGTGAAGTCTATACATTTTTCTATGATGTGGAAGCACAGTACTATGGTAGAGAACAGATGCTTGAGCGATTGAAAACTTTTAATGATTTGGTTAAGCCCACTTATATTTTCCACCCTTCTTACAAAGATGATATTCCTGTTAGTGTTTGGAGTGATCTGTCAAAAGCATATAAAACAATTGTTTGGAATTCTGATAATCACCGCCATGAAAGTTTCTGTAAGAAATATGATATTGGATTTCGCTATGCAGTTACCACATATAAAGAAGTGTATGACAAAATGGACCACTCTGGAAGGATACTAAGCCAGTGGGCGTGTAATCAACATTATTTTGGCCCCAAAGAAAAGGATATAGATGTTAGTTTCTGTGGGCAGAAGTATGGTGAAAGGGCTGAGTTTTTGGACGGTCTTGGAGTCGAATGTTATGGTAAAGGATGGGGAGCTAATAGTTTCCTTGATTTCCCAAAAATGGCTTCTGTGTTGGGTCGTAGTAAAATTTCCATCAATTTTTCAAAAGGTGGTGATGGTGGACCACAGTTGAAATTACGTCCATTTGAGGTCTGTGGATCAAACACACTTTGCTTGTGCGAGCATGTTGATGGTCTTTCAGAGTTTTATGAAATAGGTAAAGAGATTATTACTTTTAGGACGAAAAAAGAATTGGCAGGGGCTATTAATTACTATTTGACCAATGACGAAGAGCGTATTGCAATTGCTCAAGCTGGATATAAAAAAACTTTGAGTATGGACCTCTGGTCTCATAGGTTAACTGAAATATTCTCTATTGTTGATGGAAAATAAAGGAGAACCAGAATGACTTGGGAAAAGGATATGCTACAGGCACTTGAAAAGCATGTAAAAGAAGATAACACACCTTTATATGCTGCTAAAAATAGAGAAATTGCAGAGTGGAAAGCAAAAGGATGTCCTGTTCCTCCTCCACATGCAATTAAACAGCAAACCTTGATAGAATATGCAAAAAAATACGAATTACATACTCTGATTGAAACAGGCACATACTATGGTGAAATGGTAGAGGCGATGAAGGATACGTTTGCTCACATATATTCTATTGAACTCGGTGATGTTCTTTATGAAAATGCCAGAAGTAGATTTGCTGGATTGGATCATATAGAAATAATTCATGGTGATAGTGGTGAAGAACTTGCTAACATATTAAACAAAATAGACAGTCCTGTATTATTTTGGTTAGACGGTCATTATTCAGAAGGGACGACTGTTAAAGGAAAGGTTGATACTCCTATCCGTGAAGAATTGATGGGCATACTCAATGCTCCAGACATAGGACATGT
>Ga0075122_10001036_pt1 | contig 20546 bp, 13 predicted proteins | sample AntAceMetag02UKB_FD_69790 | JGI IMG/M metagenome (GOLD analysis project Ga0075122, IMG submission 69790) | Saline lake microbial communities from Ace Lake, Antarctica - Antarctic Ace Lake Metagenome 02UKB | ecosystem: Environmental > Aquatic > Non-marine Saline and Alkaline > Saline | place...
CAGGATCTGAATACTCAAAGCTGATCCATGTTAGGTCTGGTTTTTTTGTGTCTTCTGGTTCTTCTTCTTCCACTGTAAATGACTTAGACATTGTATTGTTGTCCTCTTTAGATTCAACTATTTCGTCCCTAATATCAACTGTTAGTTTCATGGTATAACTACCTTCTTGGCTGAATTGATAATCTGTTCTGTAATTCAAAATTTCAGAATCGTTTTTAGCTAGTTTTGATTTGTCCATAAAATCATTTCTTGAAACCATTACATTGTCCTTATATATATCTAATCTAACATCATAATTTTCATTAGCATCTACTTCTCCAACATTCATCCATTTAGCATTAATTAAAACTGTATCGTTCTGTGCCTTATCAGGATCTGTGTAATCAAAGCTGATCAACTTTAAGTCTGGTTTTTTTGTGTCTTCTGGATCTGCACCTGAAATATCAAGAATCTCTACACTATTATCATAATAACCAGCAACATAGGCATAATCACCATTAACAAAAATTGAACGAGCACCTCTTAATTTTGTTGTAGAGTTATCATTTATAGATCCTTTATGGGTTGGTCTACTTGGATCTGAAATATCAAGAATTTCTACTCCATTATCCTCAAGAGAAGCAACATAGGCATAATCACCATTAACAAAAATTGAACGAGCACCGTTTAATTCTGTTATGTTATTATCAGTTATAGATCCTTTATGGGTTGGTCTACTTTTATTTGAAATATCAAGGATTTCTACACCATCATCATAACGAGAAGCAATATAAGCATAATTACCCTTAACATAAATTGAATAAGCACCATCCAATTCTGCTCTTCCACTGTCAGTTATAGATCCTTTATGAGTTGGTTTGCTTGGATCTGAAATATTAAGAATTTCTACTCCATCATCCTCAAGAGAAGCTACGTAGGCATAATCACCAGAAACATAAATTCCAGCAGCACCGTTTAATTCTGTTGTATTATTATCAGTTATAGCTCCTACATGAATGGGGTTAGTTGGATCTGAAATATTAAGAATTTCTACACCGTCATCATTACGAGAAGCAACGTAGGCATATTTATCCTTAACATAAATTGAATAAGCACCGTCTAATTCTGTTGTCCCATTATCAGTTATGGATCCTGCATGGGTTGGTGCACTTGGGTTTGAAACATTAATAATTTCTACACCACCACCGCCATCAGCACAAGCAATATAGGCAAAATTACCCTTAACAAAAACTGAACGAGGTCCCTTTAATTTCAATTTAATAGCACCTGCATGGGCTGGTCTACTTGGATCTGAAATATTAAGAATTTCTAAACCATGCTCAAGACGAGCAACAACATAGGCATAATTGCCTTTAACATAAATTGAACGAGCACCTTTTAACTCTGTGGTAGTATCATCAGTTATAGATCCTACATGAACAGGATTAATACTTTCTGCAGAATAGGTTGGGTCAACAGAAACAAAGAAAAAATTCATTATAACCAAAATAGGCACTAAAAATAAAATTTTTTTAGAAAAAAAAGCTTTTTTAAACATAGTTTTATATTTAATTTTTAATTAACGAGTTAAAAACGATAAAATTATTACCTTAATTATATCATATAATTACAATAAATATAATAATAAACAGGGTTTTGCAAAAATATTCATATTTTAGTACTTTCCTCCAAATTTAAAAATTTACTTTTGTTTTTTATTACTCTACCCAAAAATAATGGGATTAAAACTTTATTAATAAATTTCCAATACAAAGAATGTTCAGCCATTTCTTTAACTTTATTTATCCTTTCTGAATCAACCCCATCCAAAAAATCTGCATCTTGAATTATTTTGTTATATAAATTCCTCTTTCCATTTCTATACCTAAAGCTCATTAAGACGTCATGATACAAAACCATGTTTGTAATGAGTTTTAATTCACTCTCTATTATATCAACTTGTTTAAAATATTTTTTAATAACTCTAATACTTCTGCGTGCTTCTAAAAAATATTGTCGAGGACTAGCTTTATATGAAGCATAACTAATATCGTGCCAGGCACAAGCTAGTTTTAGAATCTTATCATCTATATTAATTTGTTCTTTGTCTGGTAACAATTTTTTAATCTTTAAAGCATTCTCTTCTACTCTTTGTATGTGTGACCAATCGTGATTTAAATCTTTGGTCTTCTTCATTAATTCTTCAGCTTTATTGTATAAAAAATCAAATTGTTGTTGTGTCATAGATTACTTTTTACTTTCAAACTTAAATCCTATTTCACTTTTTGGTTTCTCATCTTCTTTAGCCATCTGTTTGATAGCACTAAAAATAGTTTGAAACCTTTTGTCATGATCTTTGAACTTTGCTTCCAATCTTTCTATTTTCTCTCCTAAATCTTTATTGGTTAATATTATCTCTCGCAGTTTGGTAAATGTTCTTATGGTAGCTATACTAACCTGAATAGCCGTTTTGCTTCTTAAAACGCTAGACAACATAGAAACACCTTGCTCTGTAAAAACAAAAGAGTTATACCTTAAACCCATTTTAAAATTTGGATTGGAGATCACAATTCATGATCTCCAATTTTCAACCTCTTGACTATTAAGTTGAAACATAAAATCTTCTGGAAAACGTTCTATATTTCTTTTTACAGCCTGGTTTAATATTCTAGTCTTCACTCCATACATATCAGCCAAATCAAAATCAAACATTACCTTTTTGCCACGTATTAAATAGATTTTATTAATTATTCTTTCTTTTGGAATAATGCTTTTCTCTTGGATCATAATAAATTAAGTATAGCATAAAAAACAAATCCCCGAACAATTTTGTTCGGGTGTGATTAACTTCTAAGCAACTACTTTAGGTCTTTATAAAAAATAAGCAAAAAACAAGAAATCAAGAAAGTAAATCTTTTATTAAATCATCGGGGTTGTTAAAACTTTTTTTAGATTCACGAGCTTCCTTGTTAGCTTCACGTAATTCCTGTGCTTTTTCAGGAGTAAAACCATTCTCATCTCTAATCTCATAAGGCAAAGTTCCCATATTAATAATCTGCTTTAGATGCAACCTAATTGCGCTACTCAAATCAAGCCCTATATTTTCTAAGACTCTCTTGGCTTGTTGTTTGGTTTTATTATCAATTCTAACTTGAATTTGACTCATTGCTTTTGTGGACATAAATTTAAATTAATTTAACTACTTATTAATTTAAGTGTAATGTAAATGAAGTAAATTGTCAATACCTAGTTATCCACAACAAAACCCGCTAAAATTAGCGGGTTAAATATTTATACATTTTTAAACCACAATACTAACTAATTTTCCTTGAATAAATATTATTTTCTTTGGTTCTTTTCCCTCTAACCACTTCCCTATTCTCTCCGAACCTAAAGCTATTTTTTTAGCTTCGTCTTCAGAAATTCCTGCAGCTATCATAATTTTATCTCTAACTTTTCCATTTACTTGTACCACCAACTCTATTTCATCAGCTTGAATTAAATTCTTATCATATTCTGGCCACTTTTCATTAAAAATAGATTTATCTTTTCTGTCGTCTTTGTCTAATTCATGCCACAATTCTTCAGTGATATGTGGTGCAAATGGAGAAAGTAAAATTAAAAACTTTTCAAAAATTTTCTTTTCTTTTGCAAAATCCACTAATCGTAAAGTTTTAGATTCATTAATAAATACCATCATTGCAGAAATTGCCGTATTAAATTTAAAACCCTCAATATCTTCCGTAACTTTTTTAATTGTTTTATTAATCAAGACATCTAATTTCTGATTATCTTCAAAATCTTTTTCCTGTAGCACTATATCATCTATTTCTTCGGATCTTACTTTTACTCTCTCAAAAAATAAGTGCACCTTTTCTAGGAATCTATCAACTCCTAAAATTCCTTTATCACTCCACGAGCCCCCTTGTTCAAACGGAGCTAAAAACAAAACATAGGTTCTAAAAATATCAGCTCCATAGTTTTTAATGTAATCATCTGGAATAACAGAATTACCTTTTGATTTTGACATTTTTTGACCATCTTCAGCTAAAATCATTCCCTGGTGGTTAAGTTTTTTGAATGGCTCATCAAACTTTATATACCCTTGATCAAATAAAACCTTGGTAACAAAACGTGCGTACAATAAATGCATAACTGAATGTTCTGCTCCCCCACAATACTGATCAACTGGTAACCACTTTTCTGTTAATTTTTTATCAAACGGCACATTGTTTAAATTAGGACTAATATATCTTAAAAAATACCAAGACGAACATACAAAAGTATCCATTGTTTCTGTACTACGTTTTGCATCAATACCACATTTTGGACACTTAACATTTACAAATCCTTCAGAACGAGCTAATGGGGATTCTCCTTCACTGGTTGGCTTAAAATCTTTTAATTCTGGCAACTGAACTGGTAAATTTTCATCTAAAACCTCCCCGCATTTATCACAATAAATAATTGGAATTGGTGCACCCCAATACCTCTGACGCGAAATCAACCAATCACGCAGTTTATAATTAATGGCTTTTTCACCCAAACCTTTTTCCTTTAACCAATTACTAATTTTATCAATTGCATCCTTAGGTTTCATGCCATCTAAAAATTCTGAATTTACCATTTCACCTGAATCTATTTCTATAAAAGCTTCTTTGTTAACATCTCCACCTTTAATAACTTCAGTAATCTTTAAATCGTATTTCTTAGCAAATTCCCAATCTCTTTCATCATGAGCTGGAACAGCCATAATAGCCCCAGTTCCATAACTCATCATTACATAGTCTGCTACAAAAATAGGTATTTCTTGATTATTAACTGGGTTAATAGTCTTAATTCCTTTTAATTCCACTCCAGACTTATCTTTATTTAAATCCCCTCTCTCTAAATCAGACTTCTTTTTTGCTTGTTTAATATATTCTTTTATTTCTTCTAAATTTTCAATAGAATCTTCGTTATTTTTAATTAAAGAATGTTCTGGAGCAACAACCACAAAAGTTGCACCAAATAAAGTATCCGGGCGTGTGGTAAAAACATTCAAAACCTCATTACTACTCTTAATTTTAAAATTCACCTCTGCCCCTGTAGATTTGCCAATCCAATTTTTCTGCATTGTAATTGTTTGTTGTGGCCAATCAATCTTTTCGTGATCTTTTAACAACCTATCCGCATAGTCTGTAATCTTAAAAAACCATTGTTTTAAATTTTTTTGAATAACTTCGGAATCACATCGTTCGCATTTTCCTGAAACAACCTGTTCATTAGCTAAAACAGTTTTACAAGAAGGGCACCAATTAACCGGTGCTTTTGCCTGATAAGCCAATCCAGCCTTATATAATACAGAAAAGATCCACTGGGTCCATTTATAATATTCTGAAGAGGATGTGTCAATTTCTTTTTCCCAATCATACATTAAGCCCAATTTCTTAAGTTGATGCTTGGAGTATTCAATATTTTTCTTAGTACTTTCTGCTGGATGAACGCCAGTCTTAATAGCATAATTTTCTGCTGGCAAACCAAAGGCATCTGCCCCCATTGGTTGAAAAACATTAAAGCCTTGCATTTTTTTATATCTACCAAATACATCTGAACCAGTAAAATTATACCCATGCCCAATGTGAATTTTATCACCAGAAGGATAATAAAACATAACTAAATTATAAAATTTAATCTTTGAATCGTTGGTTAAATCACAAAAATTGCTTTTATTATCTTCCCAATACTTTTGCCACTTTTTTTCGATTTTTAAATGGTTATATTTCTCCATATTCGTTGTATATATTAATTATATCCGTTATTTAGAAGTTTAACGTATTTTGGCTAACTTGACAAGATTTATTGATTATTAACCTAACAAATGGTAATATTCATATTGACATATATCAGGTCTGGCTGGGTGTATGTATATATACATATACTTACCCTCATACCTGTTTTTTATAACCATATTTCGCTCCATTTTAAAAAAACAATTCTAATCATTATTAACTCTATTGTCCGAGCCTTTATTTTTTTATTCAAATTAATAGGTGGTTTTTTTAGTTATGTTATTAAACCATTTAAATTCATTTGGCATGCAATATTTAAAATATTTGTTGTACCAAGTTACAGAATATATTTAAAGATTAAAGGAAAGACAAAAAAAGAAACTGATAAATCACGTGTTTTAATAAACATGCTATTTAATAAAAACACAGTCCATGTATTTATCATAATAGCAACCAGTTTAGTGATATTAAATAACATGGATACTAAAATGGTATTAGCAGAAGATTTAGGAAAAAATAGTATAATATATACATTAGCTCAAGGTGATGAATTTTCAGAAATTACAGAAGAAGCTTTACAACCAATAAAAGGACATGGCAAAGATAAAAATATTTTTGAACAAATAGTTGAAACTGAAGAAGAAAGTAATGTATTAGACAATGATTCAACGACCTCAACACCAACCACAACAACAGGCAGCATCTTTGATTCAACATTAACACGTAATACACAAATAATTAGTAAGCAAATTGAAGAAGGTGGTGTTGATATATTATTAGGTAAGAAAAATTCTATCTTAGCTGATGCTTTAACAAAAACATCTTCTCCTGAAACAGAAAGTGTTCCTAAACCAAGAGCAGAAACTATCCAATATGTTGTTACTGGAGGAGATACTATTTCAAGTATTGCTAAACAATTTAGAGTTTCAATTAATACAATCTTGTGGGAAAATAAATTATCAGGTTTATCGGTCATTCGTCCAGGAGATGAACTTACTGTTTTACCAACCTCTGGTGTGGGACACACAGTTGCAAAAAATGAAACCTTGTCTTCTATTGCTAAAAAGTATTCTGCTGAAATTGATGAATTATTAGCATACAATAAACTTGTATCAGATAAACAATTACAAATTGGACAAAAACTAATAGTGCCAGGTGGTTCAATTGCACCACCAACCCGTTCTGTACGTAGTGTAACTTCAGTATTCACCTCTTCCCCATCAGTTGGTTCTCCAACTAGTAGAATTGGTGGTTTTATCTGGCCAACTGTTTCAAAAAGAATTACACAATATTATCATTGGCGTCATCATGGTTTAGATATTGGTTCTAAATCAGGATTGCCAATTTATGCATCAATGGCAGGTGTAGTTACTAAGGCTGGTTGGAGTACTGGTTATGGTTACAATGTAGTAATTGACCATGGTGGTGGAAAAAAAACACTATATGCCCATATGTCAAAAATATATGCCAAAAGAGGACAAGAAGTAAACCAAGGTTTACCTATTGGTGCTATTGGTAATACTGGTTGGTCAACAGGTCCTCATTTACATTTTGAAATTACTATTAATGGTAGAAAAGTTAATCCATTGAGTTATTTATAACAAGATTTAAAAATCGGAAATACAAAAAGGGTGTTTAATAAAAAACACCCTTTTAAAAATTGAAAATTAATATATATGATAAAAATTAATTTTTAAACTTTTCAATTTTAAAAATACCTTTTGAATCATATTCATTTACCCAGGTAGAATCTCCTTCAAAATATTTAGCATAACTATGGTATGTTGAGTCAGATAATGCCTTATATTCCACGATCCTCCACGGACTATTGTTCCATCGGTTGTCAGTTGATGTGTAAGACGATAATTCCCCCCATTGATACCTGTTTATACGATACCACCTCGAACTAAAAACCTGAAGCTTTTTAACAATAAAAAGGTCATCATTATAAGCCGTAAGACAAAAGCTAGATCCAGAACGATGATCCAGGTCCATTTTTAAACTATCCAAAAACACTTTCTTTATGTTTTCAACAATTGGAGAGACAAAAGAATACTCAAAACGTGGGTAGCTTTCGTGGAACCCGAACGAAGATCCCTTCGAATACTCATAATTATCCCAGATTGCTACTGAAATTACACCGGTAGCAGATTCCAATAATTCAGTCACAATTGAATCCGGGACAATTTCACACAGATATTTCACTTCATGTTTGTCTTGTGCAAACACGCAAGAAATAAAAAACGAGATCAACAAAAATAATCTATAAAACAGAATGCACCTCCTGGTTCAATGAAATTTAAAAAGGCCTTTTAAGACCTATACGAACTATTAACAACATATCACAAATAAATAGTTGTGTCAATATCTATTCTGTCATCCTAAATACCTCTTCAATACTTGTAACTCCTTGTGCTGCCTTAATAATCCCGTCTTGGACCATAGCAAACATCCCATCTTTTTTAGCAATATCACGAATCTTGTATTCTGAAACCTCATTGGATAAAATAACCTGAGCAATTTCTGGAGTCATCTCAAACATCTCAAAAATACCAATCCTTCCCTTATATCCTAAGTCATTACACTCACTACATCCTGCAGATGTATAAAATTGAGTTTGTGATATATCAATCTTTTGTTTATCTTCTTCTGGTAAGTTATCAACTAACTGTTTAACTTTTTCTTCAATTTCAGGTTTTAGTTCTGTTGGTTTTTTACATTTCTCACACAACTTTCTAATCAATCTCTGTGCCATAACTAAATTTAAAGCAGGAGCTAAAAGATATGGTTTAGCACCCATAGCTAAAAACCTAGGAACTGCACCAGCTGCATCATTCGTATGTAATGTAGATAAAACTAAATGACCAGTCAATGCTGCATTTAAAGCAATATCAACAGTTTCTAAATCACGCATCTCACCAACCATAATAATATCAGGATCTTGACGAACAATTGATCTTAATCCTTTATCAAATGTGTATCCTCTTTTGGCATCTACTTGTGATTGGTTAACTCCTTTTAATTCATATTCAATTGGATCTTCTACAGTAATAATCTTGGTCTCTGAAGAATTTAATTCATTCAAAACTGCGTAAAGTGTAGTTGTTTTACCAGAACCAGTAGGACCAGTAGTAATTATCATTCCATTAGGACGTTTAATCTGTTTTGTTAACATTCTCATCCATTTATCAGTCAACCCTAAATCACTAAACTTAAGACCAATTGATTTTGAACGCAACAAACGCATAACAACCGACTCACCATAAGCTGTTGGTAATGTAGATAAACGAACATCCAACTTATCATCTGTTAAAAAAATTGAAAAACGACCATCCTGAGGTTTAGAAGTAATATTTAATTTTAATTCTGCTAACAGTTTTATACGTGAAATCATTTGTTGCCACATATCTTTATCGATAACTGCTGCTGTGTGCAAAACACCATCAATTCTATAACGTAACTTAATCCCGTCAACTTCTGCTTCAATATGTATATCTGATGCTTCTGTTTTTATTCCTGCAGCAACAATTAATGTAACCAATTCAGTTACAGAAACACCTTTAATTTTTTCCTTAATATCTTGCAAAGAATTTACCTGATTAGACATTGACTCAAAATCTTCTACATTTATCTCTACTCCTCTAACAGGTTCTTTAATCTTAGGGATGCGTTCATATTGTTTAAATCCAGCTTCAAAACTTGGTTTTGAAGTTAAAAACCATTCAATCTCAATCTTAGAAAACTCTTCAGGCAATGTTGATTTAATATTTGGCAAAAGATCTATTACATTTTCAGATATGGCTATACGAGTTTTACCATGCGGAACATAGTAAAAACAAATAACACTATTTTCCTTACAAAAGTCAAAAGGTATCTTTGTTAAAACATCTGCAGGAATAGGGATACCTTTTAGATTAATATGTCCTAAACCTATATTTTGAGCTTTAATCTTTAATTCATCTTCATGTTTCTTGCCTTTCATTATATTTATTTTCTCATCCAACTTTTCTTCGGCTGAAGAAAAATGTCCTTCAAGACCATCTTTCTTTTCCTCAACTTTTTGTTCTTTCTTTTCTTCAACATTATTTTCTTCTTTTTCTTCTTTTTTAACAGGCACACTCAAAACAGTATCTGACTTCTTTCCATCATCAGTACTTACATCATTAACACTATTGTTTTGTAACAAATCATCAATTGAAGACATACAAATATTTTAGTTTCATATATATTATACCTTTCTTTAAAACAAAAAACAAACAGTATTTAATACTGTTTGTTTCATATATATAACTTAATATTTTATTTATTCTTCTTCAGACGAAGGATGTAATAACCGAGCAATCTTAGACATAATTTGTCCTTCTGAAATTCTAATAAACAGAATGGCCCAACAAGAATGTACAAAAGTAGACCACATTGCACCTAACCACAAGATTAAACATATTAATACTATCACAGCAATTGTAAATACTACATATGATATACCTACAAAACTGGCAGTTGAAAAAATACCCATTAGAATAGAAAATATTGCAGATAGAATGACTATAGCCAAAAATACAGCAATAACAAATATTATACTTAAAAAGAATAATATTATAGCCATCTCTACAGATATTAACCAGTTATGTTTAAAAATATACCAAGCTTCTTTTAAAGATTCTTTAACTGTCATCCCCTTATTAACTACAAAAAGAATTGCATATTTAATAATGAAAGAAAGAATGATTGTAACTGGTAATAGGATAACAAAAGATAGAACAACAAACAAAGACTGAATACCTGGAGCGCCTTGTGAAAGATATAAAATTACAAGTGGTAAAATCAAAACAATCCATAATACTAAAACAAAAAGTTTAAATAGAATATTTAACCAAAGAACTTTCCAGAAATTTTGACGTCCAGTTCTAAATGTTTCACTAAAATCTGTTTTCTTCTTTTTAAATATCTTGTACGCACTAGCAAATATTCCAGCCTGGGAAACAATAGATAACCAAATTAAAAATAAGATTAATAACAACAATACTATCATTAGTAACCAACCCATAAAATTTAAACTTGTAAATAGCTCTGTTAAATTAGTCCAAAAACCTCCAATTATTCCTTGTTCATAACTAGATCTTAAAACAGAGAGAAAACTGGCATTTTCATTTACTTGTGGAATCTTTTCCCAAGCTAAATTAAATTCTCCAATATTACTTACAAAAGCAGCAAAAATACCAAAAAACCATAGGTATTTATTACGCCATGTTATTTTTAATGAATTGCGAAAAATCGCACGATAGATTGACATATTTTTGTTGTTATCAATCACACCTAGAGCATGGGGATTGAGAAGTTAAGTTATATATTTTAATATATTATTTTTTTCCTTGTTTTTTACCAACAATCGCTTCAAATTCTTCTTTTTCTAAGGTTTCCTTTTCTAAAAGCTTATCCACTACCTTTTTCATCAATTCCTTTTCTGTTTTTATTATACCACAAGCTTTATCATATGCACCAGAAATAAATTTAGTAACCTCTTCATCAATTAATTGAGCTGTTTTTTCCGAATAATCACGTTGTTCAGAAATTTCTCTACCTAAAAAGATTAGTTCTTCGTGTTCACCAAAAGTACGTGGCCCTAATTTTTCGCTCATTCCATAACGAGTAACTAGATTACGAGCAATTTTAGTTGCTCTTTGTAAATCAGAAGTAGCACCTGTTGTAACTTCTCCAAAAAATTCCTTTTCTGTTGCATGCCCAGCCAAAAGAACTGACAGTGCTTCAACAAAATATGATTTAGGATGCATATGAACATCTCTTTCTGGGACCTGTAAAGTATACCCACCAGCTGAACCACGAGAGATAATAGAGATCTTTTGTATAGGATCTGTGTTTGGTAATTTATGTGCAATTAAAGCATGACCAGCTTCATGATAAGCTGTAATTTCTTTTTCTTTTTTATTCAATACTCTAGATTTTCTTTCTGGACCAAGCATTACTTTTTCTATACTTTTAAATATATCATCCATCTTAATTTTTTTACGTCCTTCTCTGGCTGTTAAAATTGCAGCCTCATTTAAAAGGTTTGCTAAATCAGCTCCAGAAAATCCAGGTGTTCTTTCTGCTACTCTTTTTAATTCAACTTCTTTAGTAAATGGTTTACCTATAGCATGAACTCCTAAAATATCTGTTCTATCTTGGATGTCTGGTAAGTCAACTACTACTCGCCTATCAAAACGACCTGGTCTTAATAAGGCAGAGTCTAAAACATCTGGCCTATTAGTAGCTGCTAAAACGACTACACCTTGGTTTTGTTCAAAACCATCCATTTCAACTAAAATCTGATTTAAGGTTTGTTCTCTTTCATCATGGGAACCACCTAAACCAGCTCCTCTTTGACGACCAATTGCATCAAGCTCATCAATAAAAACTATACAAGGAGCATTCTTCTTAGCTTTTTGGAATAACGTACGAACACGTGAAGCACCAACACCTACAAACATTTCTACAAATTCAGAACCAGAAACATTAAAGAATGGTACAGCTGCTTCGCCAGATACAGCTTTAGCTAAAAGAGTTTTACCCGTACCTGACGGACCAACCAATAAGACGCCTCTTGGAATTTTAGCTCCAAGTTCTGTAAACTTTTTAGAATTCTTTAAAAATTCTACAACTTCCAAAAGTTCCTCCTTAGCTTCCTTGGCCCCTGCCACATCTTTAAATGTAGTTTTTGGTTTTTTTTCCTTCTCTCCCTTTTTTCCCTGTTCATCTGCACTATTTTGTCCAAAACTCATTGTTTTACTATTCATACCCTGCACTTGTCGTGTAAGCATGAAAAAAAATAAGATGATGAATAGGAAAGGCAATAGGAAAGGCAAGCTGTTTAACAGCCAATAACCTATTCCACTCTCAGATTTAATATCTATCTTAATATCATTAACTTTATTATCATCAACTCCATAATCTTTTAATAGACTAACTAAAGGATCTCCTACTTCTTTTTTAGAAGTAAAACTTTCTCCATCAACAGAAACTATCTCCAGTTTATTACCTTTAACAACTACTTCTGTTATTTCTCCATTATTAACCCTACTCATAAATTCACTTAAAGATATTTCTGTGCTCTTTTTCTTTTCTGGTTGTACTAAAGATATAACAGCTGCTAAAACCAATATTACAACTACTAAAATGCCTAAATTTTTGAGAATATTTTTCATAAAAATTTGCTAAAATGTTTTAATTATCAAATCTAAGTATATCCTAAAAACCACAGATTTGCAAGTTAATTTGAAATATTTTTAAATATGTATTATATTTAAATTAACACATAAAATTAATCGACCTTTAACCATCAGTTAACCAGAGGAGGGCACATTGAAACGAAATAAAGCTAGCTTGTGCGCGAAGATTAAGTATAATAAAGGTTGTTTCTGGGCAATAGAAGTTATTGAAAGAATCATATTAGAATCTTACATTAACGCCCGAATAAAAAAACAAAGGTTAAAAGATAATAACCACGGGAAGATTGTCAAAATATATATACTCCACACAGATGGTCTAACCAGTTATATTAACCTTATTCGGTACAGAATAAAATCTATTGACCAAAGTTTTATTGTAATTTCAAAAAAACGATAAATAACACATAGATAAAAGGAACAAAAAAACAGGCCCACCAGGACCTGTCTTTTGTTTCCTAAAATATTTTATACTAATGTAACTGACGCAACATGATCCTCTTTTTCTTTAAATCTCATTAATCTTACACCCTGTGTATCACGTCCAGTTTTTGGAACAGATTTTAATGGTAAACGAATTACTTGTCCTTTGTCTGAGATAATTAATAAGTCACCAAATAAAATTTCCGGCAACTTATCTGGGTTTGAAATATATGCCCAAACTAATTTACCATTCTTTGTTGTGACTTTTGCTGTTTTAATCCCTGAACCACCACGAGACTGTAAACGATACTGTTTGATATCTGTCATTTTACCAAAACCATTAGAAGTTACAATTAAAACTTTTGTACCTCCTTTTTTCTTTTCTTCAGTAATAATATTCATGCCAATAACCACATCATTAGCTTTTAAACGTATACCACGCACACCAGATGCTGAACGACCCATACAACGAATATCTTTTTCTTTAAATCGAATTGATTTACCATCTGCACTGATAATGACAACCTCTTCTTTTTCACTAACAGGTTTAACCCATTCTAATAAATCTTCTCCTTTAAGTTTAATAGCAATTAAACCAGAACGACGGATATTCTTAAAATCATCTAACTTACATTTTTTAATAGTCCCCTGTCGAGTAACCATTGTTAGATATTTATATTCATGTTTCTTAGGTAGATGTAAAACAGCTGAAACCTTTTCTTGTGGAGCTAATTGTAAGAAGTTTACAATTGATTGCCCTTTAGCTGTACGTGAAGCAACAGGAACTTCATATGCTTTAAGTTCAAATACACGTCCTTTAGTTGTGAAGAATAGTAAATCTTGATGCGTTGTTATTGTTAACACATGTTCAACAACATCTTCTTCTTTGGTTGTTAAGCCAATTACACCCTTACCTCCACGACTTTGTGTCTTAAATGTTTCTGGTGGTAAACGTTTAATATACCCATCTCGAGTAACTACAACAATTGCTGATTCGTCAGGAATCAAATCTTCCTGATTAAATGAACCAACAGCGTGTGGGACTATCTTTGTACGACGTTCATCGCCAAACCTCTCTTTTATCTCTGCTAACTCATCTTTAATCACTCCTAAAATCTTTTTAGGACTCTTTAACAATTCAGTTAACTGTGCAATTATTTTCTTTTTATCTTTCAGTTCTGTTTCAATCTTTAATCTTTCTAAATTAGCCAATTGAGAAAGTTTCATTTCTAAAATTGCGTCAGCTTGTCTTTCAGATAATTTAAATTTCTTAATTAACTTACCTTTAGCTTCATTTCTATCTTTTGATGCTTTGATTGTTTTAATAACTGCATCAATTTTATTCAAAGCCAACATTAAACCTTCTAATATATGTGCTCTATCTTTAGCTTTATTTAATTCAAATTGCGTTCTACGAGTAACAACCTCTTGTCTATGTTTAATATATTCTTCTAAAACCATTTTTAAATTCAAAACTCTTGGCTGAAGACCACCATCAACTAATGCCAAAACATTAAAATGGAAAGTTGTTTGTAGTCCTGTTTGTGAGAACAACTGATTTAAAACTTTCTTTGGAAAAGAATCTCTTTTAAGTTCAACCACCACTCTAACCCCCTCTTTGTTCGACTCATCACGTAAGTCTCTTATGCCTTCTATCTTTTTATCTTTAACTAGTCCTGCAATTTTTTCTAAAAATGAAGCTTTGTTCATTTGATAAGGAACTTCTGAGATTATTATCTGAAAACCTTTTTTATTTTCTTCAATATTTGTTTTACCTCTTAAAACAACCCCACCTTTTCCAGTAGCATAAGCTTGTTTAATATCTTCTTTATTGTAAATTATTCCACCTGTTGGAAAATCAGGCCCTTTAATGTGTTCCATTAAATCATCAACTGTTGCATTTGGGTTATCTATTAAACAAACAATCCCATCAATTAATTCAACTAAGTTATGTGGTGGAATATTTGTTGACATACCAACAGCAATTCCCATAGTTCCATTTAACAACAAGGTTGGTAATTTTGCTGGTAATACTTTTGGTTCTTTATGACTACCATCATAGTTAGAAACTAAATCTACAGTATCTTTATCTATGTCGAATAACAGCTCATCTGATATTTTCTTTAATTTTGCTTCTGTATTATGATTAATAAAACCGTTCGCAATAAACGTATGACATTTACTTTCAACTTTTACTGAATATACATTTTCCTTTTTCTTTGGTTTTTCTACTGTTTTAATTTTGTCAAAGAAAAATCTATTTTCTAATAACCAATCAATCATTTTTAAATCTGTCTTATTTAATATCTCTGATAGTTTATGATAATTTTTAGTTAAATTATTATATCGATCAAAATTGTGTTTTTTAACAAAAGTTGTTTTATAATTATCTCTTAAATACTTACTAAGATAAGGAATATAATCATTCTTGCTCATTCTAGTCGGATTTATATTGTCTATTCTAGCTAAAATTGTTCTTTTTCTGTCTGAAAAAAAGTCTATTTCTTTTTTAAATCGTCTAACGTTATCAACACCAGAAATAGATAACTTTAAACAATTACTCCTTTTATCAACTATTGGTAGATTTGTTATGACACCAAAATTTAAAAGTAATATTTTTAATTGTTTTATTAATTTAAGACTTTTTGAATCATAACAGACAAGTACAAAACTACCATTATGTCTTTTATCTTTACGATATATAGCAGAACCATCTCCTTCAAAAAGTGCACTTAAAAAACTCTTAACAATTTCTTTTTTTGACTCCAGTACAGAAAATGGAACCTCTTTTTTGTCTGATCTTACTAAACCAAAACCTATATTTTCCAAAAACAGAACTACTTTCTGATGATAAATACTCAATTCCATACAATTTCCAGCAACTTCTCTCTCATATATTGTAATATCCTTAAATTGTGACTTAATAATGTTTTTAACTTTATTATAAAAAACCATGTCTTGATTATTGAACAAAATTTGTCCATTATGAAAACTTCCTTCTGAAACTAATGCCCCTAATAAAAATGCCAAATCTTTATTCATTACCTGAGGTAATCCTATGTTTTTATGTCTTTTGTTTAATTTTGGATAATATTTTTTTAAATTTAAATTATTCTTACTAAACAAAGAAGAGTTTCGATTAATCATTACATAATCATCTTTAGAAACATCTTCTAATAATTTCCATTGAATGTCTGGCACACCAAATTTATTTAGCTGCCAGACAAGTATTGGATGATTATAGCTACCTGCTATTTTATATCCTTGCTGAGAAACAACTTTAATAATATTATGTTTTCCTGAATTAAAAAATTTACTTGCTTTTTTTTCCTTTCCTTCGAAATTTAAAACACCTAAATTAATTTTTTCCTCTTCTTTGTCTGATATTTCTTCTATTGGTAAAATTCCCTTATCTGTTAAAATTAAAGAATCTCCAGTTATACAATATCTAGCTGCTGCTGCAGAATCACCATCTTGAGAATTGTGAACAAAAATTCCAGCTGCCAAACAAAAATTATGAGTATTGTCAATTGTTAAATCATACACATCTTCTTTTTTGTTAATCTTTTTTACTCCGACAACTTTATGATTCCCATTAATTTCTTGCCGAACCAAATCTATATCATTTTGAAAATATTTATTAAGGCCTGTCTCCCATAACGGTGCACATCCATAAGGATATACTTCACATCTTGTTTTAAAATAATTATCCTTATTTAAAATAGAATATTGTTTTACAACCTCTTTACAAATATTAACAAACTTTAACCTACCTGTTTTATTGGTGGTATGATTTTTATTGCCTTTAATAATTTTTTCATGCATTAAAGCCCTATATTCAGGCTGTTTCCACAAACGTTTTAACATCTTTGTTGTTTGTTTACCTATCTCTTGTCTACGCTCTGGGTGGTCTAACATATATTGTTTACCAGCTTTACTTAACTGTGCAACCATTTTCTCTCTATAGGCAGTATCTTTCCAATTTTTAATATTTCTTTCAGAAAGATACTTTGCGTGTTTTTCTCTATTGATAGGGTCAGACCAATATTTTTTCCTCCCATCTGCAATCTTTTTTCTATATGCTTCATTTTTATGCATAAGAGAAGCTTGGTTGTAATGAGTTTGCCAATGCTCTTTCCACCCCATCCTAATTATATTGTTAGGATTATTATTAAGTTTATTAAAATCTATATGATGTCTTACACGTCCTATATTTTTTGCATATTTTTTTATATTTAAATTATAATTATCAGCTAAATGATGCACCGGAACCCATTCGTCTTTTTTATTTTGATATATTAATGTATAACCTTCTCTGTTTATCCGATCAGTTTCTTCTGACTTTTTCTGATAACAAGGCATTAACGAATCATTTGGTTTTAAATCATTAGCCTCTTTATAAGAACCATCTCTCATCATAAATAAATGATTTGGTGTACACTTTATCTCTATATCATTATCCAATACTACCTTTATTATTTCGACTTTTTTCCTAGTAAGGCGTGGTTTTTTAATCTCAGAAATAGCAATTAATCCCAGCCTATTAACAGTATATGTATAATTAATTTTACCTCTTTTGTGTTCTTTAATTAATTCTTCAAAACTTAAATCCCTGCCATCGACTAATTTGACTTTTGTGTCCTTTGTAAAACAACCAAAATTACCCTGACCCCAAACAAGTTGGTAACGCATTGAAAAATCTTGTGCCATTCTAACCATTGATTCATAAACAGCTTGATCACCATGTGGATGATATTTACCTAAAACTTCACCAACTACTGCAGCTGATTTTCTAAACTTAGCTGATGATTTCAAGCCCATATTCCACATAGCATACAAAATTCTACGATGAACTGGTTTTAAACCATCACGCACATCTGGTAAAGCACGAGAAACAATTACACTCATTGCATAATCTAAATATGACTCACGCATTTCTTCAGAAATTAGACGATCTTTAACAATACCACCAATTGGTTGTTCTTCAATTGCTGGTTTATTTTCTTTTTTTATTACTTTATCTGTTTTCTTTGGCATAGTATTATTTATTCTATATATATAAATTTAAATGTTGAAACAGTTTGATTAAAAACTTCTATTATATTTTGATTAACATCACAAAATTCACCTGCGATCGTATAAAATTTATTATCTTTTTGAAAAATTACCCATTCTATATAACAACCTTGGGAACTAACTGTCTTAAAATTCCTTTCATCAGCAATTGCTCTAACAACACTTAAACCATTAATTATTTCATCATTATACTCACCATACCAACCACTACTATAACTCATATATTCATTATCCAACCATTCTCTTGGAGTAAAATTATTTTCATTATCATAAACTCCTAATGCAAAATGTCCTCCATCTACAAATTTAAAACTAGGACTTCCTATTGTACCTCTCTCAATTACATCATCCAAAATAATTTCAACACCTTCATTAGGATATTTTATTTCAAACCCCAACTCCTCGTCTATATATACTTCCCAATCCTTTGTTACATCTTTCAACTTATCAGCTAACTCATTAATCAATTCATCACTAACTTCTGGAGTTGTAGTATTTAACTGAGGCATTGGTGGGACATCTTTTACTGCATCTCCCCAACCTCCAAAGATCTCTGACCAATCAAAAGTAGATTTACTTGGTTTTGATAAATTTAACTTTAAGGTATATAGCCACATACCAATAATCACAACCATACAGATTGCAATAAAAATATATATTTTAAGATTTGAATTTTTTGGGGATTGCATAAAATTAATTTTTTGCATTAAGTACAAAAAGACTAGTTTCGTCTTGAGGAAGATCTTTTTTGTTTATCTTTAATTTACCTTCTACTTCTTCTGCTTTCATTCCTTCTTCTTTAATAAACTTATCTACACCGTCTAACTTAGCTCCTGACTTAAATTTAAGCCCTGGAAGGTTATAGTGCATAGGAATAATCACTCTCGGTTCTACTTGTGAAATTATTTTAGAAGCTTCTTTGGCGTTAATAGTAAAAGTTCCTCCAACAGGAACCATTAAAACATCAACATCTCTTAATTGTTCTAACTGTTTATCTTCTAAAGTCTTTTGCCCTAAATCACTTAAGTGAGCTAACCAAACCCCTTCACTTTCAATTAAAAACATTGTTATATCTCCTCTATCTGCTCCCTCCTGATCATCATGAAACGCAGGAATACCATAAATCATAACACCTTTAACTTCATATTCTCCTGGACCAGAAACAACAAAAGGTTCTGGTGATAAAGTTGTTCCTTTTATGGCATCCACATTACTGTGATCTTTATGTTCATGAGAAATCAAAACAATATCAGCACCAAATTTTGTTGGTACTTTTAAACCATATGATTTATCAAATGGATCAATTGCAACTACAATATCTTCACCAGATGAATTTTTAGTATTTATCTTAAAAAAAGATTGTCCAAACCATTGTATTGTCATATATTTTATCTTTAATTTCTTCTCACTGTTGGAAGGGGTGGATAAACCTTATGGTTCTTATCCTCATCCTCATCCGTTAATTTTGTCTGAACCGCATGTAGATGTTGAGTGGTTGATAGTTTTTTCTTTTCTTCTCCGTCATCAGCTTTTGGTTGTCCGCTATTTGTAATCTCCATTTGTTCCTCTTTCATATTAGCAAATTTACCTCCACCTCTTTCTTGTTTGTTTTTTCTACGAAATAAACCACTCCACCCACCACTTTTACTTTGTCTTTCAGATTTAAATTCAGATTCTGAATCTGTTTGCGCAAAAGTATCCATCGACTCTAAAATTTTCTTTTTCTCATATCCTTTTGTAGCACCTTTACTCATTTCTTTAAAAACATCTTCTACAATCTTTCCGCCACCTTTAATTGAGCTACTTTTACTATCATATATTTTCTTAATGTCTCTATCTCCAACACCCATTTCTTTCAAAGCATCTTTTAGTCTTCTATCTAATGCTTTTGGATCAACTCCTCTAGTTCGGTGTAAATTATGTTTTTTCCCAATATCTGTATTTTTAATAGAGCCAGCCAGTTTTTTACGCACAGCAGACCCACTTACTTGGTCCATATCACCAAGATGTCTTTTAATTTCTCTAGATCCTATAGCCATATATTTAGCTTAATTTATGCCTAAATTATATCATC
>Ga0075122_10001037_pt1 | contig 20545 bp, 36 predicted proteins | sample AntAceMetag02UKB_FD_69790 | JGI IMG/M metagenome (GOLD analysis project Ga0075122, IMG submission 69790) | Saline lake microbial communities from Ace Lake, Antarctica - Antarctic Ace Lake Metagenome 02UKB | ecosystem: Environmental > Aquatic > Non-marine Saline and Alkaline > Saline | place...
AATTATTTAAATTTTTTTAAGATATCCTCATACTGCCCCCAAAAAATATATATCTATCAGCTTCATAAGTTTTGAATATAATGCCGGAATACCACGGGGTCCGGTAGCCCCTCCAAAGGTTTCTCTTTACCTTCAAGCCGGTTTTGAATTTATAATCCCAGGCGCGTCCAAATGACCTCTAAAGACTTTTTAGTTCTTTACAATATATTAAATATATTAGAGTATATAAACACATATATACTGTAACATATATGTTTGAGTATATATAGGTTTATAAGCCTTGAATCATTGTTTTTTATATATTATAAAAAATTAAATTTTGTATTCTGACAATCCGTGTCGGCGGATTGTCACATTCTCACTATCTGCGCCTTCGGCGCAGTCCTACTGTTAACTTGCACAATTTCTAATCACTAAATAATGTGTCAAGAACCCCATGGTCTGTGTCATCTGCCTAGGGGTTTGTGCCATATATCTACAATGTTGAGCCGACATTTCGCCGACTACAATTCTTTGATGAAAAAATAAATGACCAATAAATGAAGCATAACTTACAATATAGTGTATATATAACTAATATAATTGTGATTGAAAAACACTTGTTCATTTATGTTTGATTTATTGACTATTTATATATACAATTATTATTGTGGATTCACCCGGATTTGGGTCGTAGACGTGCTCAACACCCTATATATAGATGATACAACTAATGATATACATTGATTTATTGATTATCATTTTGTCATTCCGATACCAAGAAGAACATCTAACGGGGTGAAAAATAAATGAAACTATTTGAATATCAAAATCCACCGTTTCTCCACTGGAAACACCCAAATTTACGGGATTCAAGTGGGACAACAAGAAATAAATGAAACATAAATGAACAATAAATACAACTATCAAAAAATATCCACAAAAACACACAAAAAAATAAATGAACACTCAAAATATCACACTAATTGCCCACAAATCACACCCAAACAAAAATAATAGTGTAGTCAACAAATCAACAAATCATCAATCAATAAGTCGGTAGTAAATCAATCAAAAGGTTTATAAATAAGTATATATTAAATATATTATAAATAAAATTAATAATAAAAATGGAGGATAAATAAAAATGAACAAAACAGAAATATTAAATGTAGGAAAAGAAATACTTACTTTAATTAAATCCAAAAACATATCACCACTTGAAATTACATGGTTATTCAAAAACTTAGCAGAAGATAGTAACACAGCATTGGAGAATGCTAACTGGTAGACATAATGAATTCAACATGGCAAGTGAGTGGAAATGGAGGAATGACATACGCTGGTAGTATGTATATGGGACCAAACGATACAGTAATAGGAACAGCACTCCACGACGCAAAACCATATGAACCAGTAGCAATATTAATGCACGACGATATGCGTTGTGCTCATATTCAAACAAATAACTATAAGGAGGTCAATAAAACAAAGAAAATGGAAACAAAATCAAGATATGCAATGATTTCTGAATTAGAAGAAAAGAAAGATTCATTAATTAGAGAAAGAGATAGCTTAGTAGAGGATGCAAATAGATATGACCAAGTAGTATTAAAGAGTCAAAGAGCATTAGAAGATTTATCTAAGAAGGAAACTGAATTCAAGATGGATATGAACGATAAATTACAGAATTTAGATAGAGAGAAAGTTGTGTTTGAGTTTAAGATAAGTAATACTAGAATTGCAGTAGACAGAGAAACTGCTGATGCTGAAGTTAATGCTAAAACATTTAGAGATTCAATAGAAGCTAAGAAGACAACAATCAATGAATTAATCAAAGGTGTTGATAGTAGTTTAGAAAGATTCAACAAATTGCAATTATCAAAATAATAGTCATAGAAAAAGTAAAAATAAATTTGACCCCTCCCTGTGACCAATATATCATTGAACATGATACATTTATAAAATGGGATTGTCGGATTAACTTCCGACGCTAATACCAAAGGAGGGGATTATATTCACAATGGAGGACAAATAAAATGAAAAAGAAACAAAAACAAACAAAATGGTATGAATATTGTAATCCAATATTTATGGTAGGATTTTTAATTACTTTTTTAGTACTATTGCCAATAGGATTAATAGCTATGACAATTGGACATGGTATGAAATTAACTAAAAAATTGTTTTATAATACAAAATGACAAAAACACATAGAAACTTTTTAGGTTTAGAACTTACAGTTAGAGATATATTAGATATGAGAATTGGAATGGTTAAAACAGCTCATATAATATATAGATTTAAAAAACTATATAATGAAAAGCATGAAAACGATGATAAAACTAATTTTCAAAAGTCAGAAGCTCTTAAATTTTATACTTTAGGTAGATATTTAAGACTAAATCATAAAATATTTTAAATAAATATGGAGGACAAAATGGAAGAACAAACAAATAAACAAAATCCTAAAATTGTAGTTACAGAAATAACAAAATTAAGATTAGATAACATTGGAACAAAATCTGATACATACAATACAATAATTACAAAATTATTAGATTTGAATGATAAGCAAATTACTACTAATTAAAATTATATAGTTACTTTTTTAATGTTTATAAAGAAACATATATTAAATATCATATGGCAAAACATATTAATATTTCTAAAGATGAATTAGTTGATTTTTATATAAAAGAGAACAATACGCTTTATAATACAGCAAAATACTTTAAATGTAGTGTAAGAACTATAGCAAATCATATGTCTGAATATGATTTAGTGAAAGGCACACAAAATCAACATACATCCTCTAAAAAAGTTAGAGTTCAAAGTATTAATGAGCTTGAAAAGATTTTAGCTAAACACAAAATTGATAAAGAACAATTAGAATTTATTTTAAAATCAACTAAAGGTAAAACTAAACCAAAAAGATATGAAACAACACGTCTTGACTTTAATCAAAAACATGTTAAATTTACAGTAATTTCTGATTTACATATGGGTCATAATAAATATAGACCGGATATTTTAGAACATGCAATTGCAAATTCAAAAAGACAAGGTTCAGAATTTTATTGTATACCCGGAGATATACTCGAAGGAATGTCAGGAAGAGAAGGTCATGTTTATGAATTAGACCATATTGGTGCAACTAATCAATTAAATTATGGAATTGAACAATTATCTCAAATAAATAAACCAATGTTTGGAATTACTGCAACTAATTCTCATGATGGTTGGTTTAGTAGTAAAAGTAATATGGGATTAGAAGTTGGTCCAGAATTAGAAAGAAGATTAAAGAATTTTACTTTTATTGGTTATGATGAAGCAGATTTAAAATTAGATAATGGAATAAAAATTAGAATGGTTCATCCGGGTGGAGGAACAGCTTATGCAATTTCTTATAAAGGTCAAAAATATTTAAATTCTTTACCTGGTGGAAATAAACCAGATATAAATTTACAAGGTCATTATCATAAAGCATTATATATGTTTTATAGAAATGTTCATCATTTTGAAGTTGGAACATTGTGTGACCAAACAATATTTATGAAGAAAATGGGTACTCCAGCAATGACTGGTTACTGGATTATTGATGCATGGGCAGGAAAAGATGGTGGAATAGATAGAATTAAGCCAGAGTTTGTGCCTTTTTGGGAATAATTGGTCCAAAATCAATATAAACATTTATAAATAAACAATTATTTATAGTAATTAAAAGGAATGTGACAAGGAATGACGACAAAAACCATATCTAAAAAAGAGAATAAACTAGAGAAGATTAGTAAGAGAATTTTCTTTCAAATATTATTGGATAGTCAAAATATTGTAATAGAAGAAATAAGTAACTTAAAATCTGATTATTTAAAATATGTACAAATAGAAAATGGTGTTAAGTCATATTTAACTTTAGGATTTAAAATAGATTATTTTAAATCAACTGATGGTATAATTAGTTATAAAATGTATGAACCAAATACTAAACTAATAGGTTTTAAGAGGTCAGATGAAAAGTGAAGATGTGTTCCCAGAAGAAAAAAATGAAATGCACTATTCAGTAGAAATTAATTGCTTTAATTGTGGATTTGGAAGATGGTTTCATAAAATTCCTATTGGTAAACAGGCAGATGAATATTTAGCTTCAGAAAAATGTATTAAATGTGGCTGTAATATAATAAATCAAAAAACAAAAAATGAATAAAAATATACTAAACCAAAAAGAAAATGTTAGAAAGTCTTTAGAAAAGCTAATTGAAGTTTGTAAAAAAGAAGGAATGATTAATTCAACAATTGAAGAATTTAAAAAAGGAAAAACAATCATAGATTGTAAATATTGTAAAACACCAAACATGGTAGAAGTACACAAAGAAAAAAAGTATGCTATGTATGAATGCTTAAAATGTTCTAAAACTTATATGGAGGAATTTAAATGGAGCACAAAATAGCATTTAGAACAACAAGATATTCTGTAATATCTAAATTGAACGAAAACAAAGAAATAGAAAGCTATTGTTCAATGGGAAATCAAAAATTTTATGTAGAAGATATAAATTGTTTAGATAAAATAAAAGAAAGCTATATACAAGTAATAGAATTACATAAAAAAATATTAAAACAAAATAAAATATTAAGTTTAGAAACTAAATTGGAGGTTAATTTTGAATAATGGTAGACTACGTTAAACAAGGTAAAAAAAACAAACAAATGGGTGCTGACTTTGAAAGACGAACTCGTAAAGACTTACAAGAAAAAGGATGGATTGTAGATAAATGGTCAAGCAATGTTGAATTTAATTGTGAGCCAAAATATTTTACTCCGAAAGGCATTGCTACAGAAATAAATCAATTTATAAAAATTGGAAAACTAATCCCATGTAAACACACCTTTAGAGGTTCTGGAATACCAATGGCAATTGGAACAGGCTTTCCAGATTTTATTGCTTATAGAATTTCTATTAAACTTGATGAAAATGGAGCGAGAATAATTGCTCCATGTATTCCATCATATCCAAAAGGAGATTTTGATTATCAAATACAATTCATAGAATGCAAAACAAATGGTTACTTATCAAAAGAAGAAAAAGAAAAAGCACAATGGTATCTAAAAAACAATTATTGTTCTAAATTCTTAATAGCTTTTAAAACTAAAATAAAAAATAAAGTTAAAGTAAATTATAAGGAGGTTGAATTAAAATGACTGAAGAAATGATTGTATGTCCAATATGTACAGAAATAATTAGAAGTAGTAATAAAAATAATAAAGGAACTAAATTTGTTTGTAATAAATGTAAAACAGTAGTATTTGTTAGAAAATGAAAAATTCAATATTTCCAAATAAAATAGAGTTATTAGGAGAAACTTTTATAATTAAAGAAGTAAATAAAGGACAATTATATTGTGATAAATGTGGAGATGAATATGTTGGCCATTTAGATTATGAAAAAAAGATAATTACAGTTACAATTAATGCAGAAGATTCTACCCCTCAAGAGATATTATTTCATGAATTGGGACATTATTATAATAATTATTATGGAATTGGTGGAAAAAATGAAGTTGAAGCAGAAGCATTTGGTAAATTTTTAGGATTAGTAATTAAACAATTGGGATTTAAAAAATGAAAGAATTTAAATGTGGATTGTGCAAAGAAGAGAATAGAGTTTGTATGACAAGACAAGGATTGAGAAAACATTTAAGAGAAGAACATTTAAAAAAAAGAGAATTAACTAATCATACAAATTCAAGAGGTAAATTACAAAATCAATCTTGGTGGATTGAAAAAGAAATATAATGACACAAAATAAATTTATATGTAAAGAATGCAATAAACAATTTAGGGTTTTAACTAAAGATGGTTATTGTGCTTATTGCTATTATAATAAATATAAAACTTGGGCAACTGAATTTACAGATTTAAGTGAACAAGGAAGAAGGAAAAATTTAAAATGAAATTATATTTAGCACATCCATATTTAATAAAAAGTAAAATTAGAAAATGGCAATTAAAAATAGAAAAACAATATAATGTTAAATTTATAAATCCATTTATTGATGGTGGAAAAAAGATAATGGCTATTGAAGATAAATTTAAAACTACTAAATTATCATATAATGATTCAAAGTATCTTGTTGATTATGATATTAATTGTATTATGAATACTGATGCTACATTAGCAATTGTTGATGGTTCAACATCTTATGGTACTATAATGGAAATTTGTTATGCACATAATATGGGACAACCAGTTTATATTATTTGTACTAATGGCTATGATAATCATTCGTGGTTAGTATTGCATTCAACAAAAATATTTAAAACATTTAAGGAGGCAAAAATATGGTTAAAAAGTTTGTAACTAAAGATTCTGGAAAAAGACAAAATTATAATTCTGGAATGAGAAGAGATTTACAAGATGATAAACCAAGATTTGATTTAATAATACCTGCAGAACAAAAATATAATGAATCTTTATTATATAGATGGGCTATGTTAATGGAAAGAGGAATGACTAAATATGGTTATAGAAATTGGGAAAAGGCAAATAGTGAAGAAGAGTTAATTAGATTTAAACAAAGCACAATTAGACATTTTATGCAATGGTTTCATAATGAAGAAGATGAAGACCATGTTGCTGCAATATTATTTAATTTAAATGCTTATGAATGGTTAAAGGAAAAAATAAAAAATGGTAAAAAGTAAATATTGGACAAAGTATAAAGGAAAATCGGTTTGTTTAATAGTAGAAGACAATCCATATCCTAGGAAAAGAGAAGGTGTGTTTATTGATTGTGATGATACACATATCTTTTTACAAACTAATGTGAGAAAAGAGCCAATACCATTCTTACTCAGTACAATTAAACGAGTAGATTTATTAAAAAAGGAAATAAAGGAAAATGAATACAAGACAAGACGTTATTAAGGAAATATTGAAATGTTCTCCCGACATGAAAGTTCTTTGGATTGACCAAAAGACAGAACAAAGATGGCCTTCTGAAAAGAAATTAGTAGATTTAACAGAAAGTGAAAAAAATCAATTTAATCTTAGAAAACAATTACCTAATGAAATTATATTAGATTTAGAAGATAAATTTCAGTATGATGCTATTAAAAAGAAATTAGAAGAAAAAAAATGGTCATATACAAATTGGGCAACTGGTTCTAGAGGATTACATTTAAGTGTTTTATTTAAAGATTTAGAAAATCATAGATTAGAATTAAGAAATAGGATAAGAAAATATATTATAAATTATTTTCAAACAGATGTAAAATTAGCTAAAGAAAGTCAATGGTTAGCTATGGAAAGAACACCTCATTTTAAAACAGGAAATGAAAAAATATTACAAGAAGTTTTTAATTTTGGTGAAGATAATAAGATAGATGAAGATACACTTGAATATTGTGAAGAAGATTTAAAGAAACAAGAACAAAGAAAAATAGAAAATAAAGAAATTATAAAAGATTATAGTACAAATGACCCATATTTAAAATATATATTAGAAAATGTAATAGAAGCTGGTGATAGAAATAATGTTTTATTTAAAAATTTAGCAATAGGTTTAGTAGGTTCTGGTTTAAAAAGACAAGAAATACTTCCATTTGCAGAAACTATTGTTACTAATTGTCCTGGAAAAAATGTTGGTGAATTTATGGGTTGGGTTGATAAAGCACTAAATGGCAGTATGACTGAATATAATAAATCAGAATTAGTTCAATGGTCAGTTAATAATAAGCATCCTATTTTATATAAAATGGATACTGATGAAAAATTAATTGATATGCTAACAATTAAACAATTATGGAATATTATTTGGGAGAATACTATTGCTGTACAAGAAAAATGGAGAGATTTATGTTTTTATAATTTAATGGGAACAGTATTAGATGAAAGAGACCCTGATATTGATTTAAGAATGCATATTATGTTTGCATCTGGTAGTGGTTCTGGTAAAGATATGGGAGCAAATTTATTAATGAATGTTTTGGGTAGATTTGGCGATATAAAAATAAATAAACCTAATGATATAACAGATAAAACATTGGTTGGAAGCATTAATCAAACAGCAATAGAATATAATACTAAATGGGATTTAAATGAAGAAGAAAAAGTAAAAGGAAGTCGAACATTTAAATCACCAATAGAAGAAGGATTATTAGCAACTTCTAATTGGATTGATTTTGGTGAATGTGAAAATGTTATAAAACCAGGAAACTATAATAGAAGATTACAATCAATATTAAGAGAATCAATGGATATACAAAGAAGAGTAGAAAAAGGTGTTGCTGGAAAAGAAATAAAAATTAAAACTAATACAAGTTTTGTTATGACTACATTTTTAATGAATAAAGCAGTACATAGTGTTTTATCAAATGGATTATTTCAAAGAATGTTATTTTATAATAAACAATTATCAAAAGAAGAACATAATCAAATTTGTGATTTTGATAGTCAAAAAAGATTTGGTAAAAAAATAGCTAATAGTTTTAATAAAGAGGAATATATAATTAAATTAGTTCATAGATTAAAAGAAATGAAAAAATGGTATTATGAAAATAGATTTAAATTTGAATTTGAGGATAGTTCTGCTGATTTAGTTACAATGTTAAGAAAAAAAGCTGAAAAAGATTATAGTGATTTTTTTGAGGAAGATTCAGAAATATTAGATGCTATGTTTAGAAGGGCTGGAGGAACTTTAGAACGATTGTGTAAATTATCTGCTATTTCTAAAATGAAAATATTCATTAGTAAAAATACAATTAGAGAATGTTTTAAAATGATTGAAACATGCGTAGATAGTATAAAAGATTTGTTATTAAGACAAGATAAAGGAACAAAAAGAATGTATTCAGTATTACAAATAATATCAAAATCTGGACATACTAAAGGTACAATAAGTGAAATGTTAGAAAAGAAATTTAAAATGAAAAATACAAATAAAAGAGTAGAATTTGTTAGAAGTTTAATTGAACAAGGTTATATTACAACTTACAAAGTAGGAAGGTCTGATATGTTATCTTTAACAGAAAAAGGGAGGAAATATATACTTTATGAAGAATTTTAATTATCACTCAAGAATAATAAAAATAATTTATTATTCTATAATTAACATAAATGTTTAAAAGTAAACTAAATAAATAATAATATGGTATATTTTAATATAATGATAAGGGAGGAACAAAAAAAATGGAAAGAGATATAAATCATATCCCACATGAAAATAGTTCTAAGCAATTAACTGCAGATGAATGTTCAAAATTAGACGGTATACGTGTAAAAATTGCAGATGTTAAATGGGTGTCTGATGTATCAAGATATAAGGACGGATTAGAATTGCCAGTTGGTCAAGAAATTCAAGTTGAAAAAGTTGAATTACAAAGTTATCCTTTTGGTACAAATATAATTGGTAGAGATGTTGTATGTTCAACTAAATACAATCTTAAACAAAATCAAGATGGTAATTGGACAGTTAATTTACATGAAAAGTCAAGTACTAAAAAATTCTTGACTAAATATAAATTAGATAAAATTGTTGATGCAAAGGATATTGAAGTAGTTTTAATTGCTCAAGTTAAAGGAGATTATAACTATATGACAATTAGTATTTAATACTAATAAGAAGGGAAAATATATATTTTATTTTTATTTTTTTATTTTTCCTTAATTAAATAACAAACAAAAAGAAAATGATAAAAACAATAACAAAAGAATTTAAATTTGATTCAGCACACAGGCTATTTGACCCTGATTTAACTTACGATGAAAATGCAAAAGTATTTGGAAAATGTCTTAATTTACACGGTCACACATATCATTTATTTGTGACAGTAAGTGGAGAAGAAAAGAGTGGTATGATAATTAATTTTGTAGAGTTAAAGGAAATAGTTAATGCTAATGTAATTGATAAGTTTGACCATCAATATTTAAATCACACACAAGAAATGAAGAATGTAATAAGTACTTGTGAAAACCAAATAACTATTATTTGGGATTTATTAGAAGAGAAGTTAAAAGCAAAAAACATTACACTAGAAGAATTAAAACTTTATGAAACTGAAACAAGTTTCGCAACACTTACAAAATGAAAATAAATGAACAATTTAAAGCAATTCAAGGAGAAGGATTAATGGCAGGGCTACCTGTTTATTTCGTAAGATTCAGTGGATGTAACAATGATTGTGATTTTTGTGATACTAAATACCATAAAAATGGAAATGATTATACAGTAAAAGAGTTAGTTAATGATATAAGAAATTCTAAAATGGAAACTATAGTTATGACAGGTGGAGAACCACTATTACAAATAGATAAAATTGTAGAAACTATGAGTTATCTACCAAAACATGATTTTCATTTAGAAACAAATGGTAGTATTTATAATGATAAAGTTAAAAATTTTAAATGGATAAATTGTTCTCCTAAAAAAGAACAAATACATAATTTAGATTCTTACAATAGATTTAGAATGTTACCTCAAACCATTTTTAAATTTGTATATGAATCTAAAGAAAATAAATGGTGGGAACAATTTATAGAAGATGCACAAATTGATAAGCATTCTGTTTGGATTATGCCTGAAGGTGCATCAAGAGAAGAACAAATTAAGAAAATGCCAGAAGTAATGGAATATTGTTTAAAAAATAATTTTAAATTTGGAGCTAGATTACATGTATTAGCTTATGATACAAGGAGGGGAGTATAATGAAAGACGAGAGACAAACAACACTTGATGAGTGGGGAATATGATAAAAATAAAAAAGCATTTAAAAGAATTTGTGGTATTATTAGATATATTAAGAAATGTTTCAATAGAAACAAATATTGAATTTAAAAAAGATAGTATATTTATAAGATTTGTAGCACCATCAGGTTTTGCATTAGGATTAATAGAATTAACTAAAGAGTTTTTTGAAAGTTATACTGTAGAAAAAGAACAAATATTAGCAGTTGATACAACATTATTCTATAAAATTGTAAAAAAATTAAGTAAAAAAGAATTAGAAATAGAAATATTACATGATGGTGCAGTAATAAAATGTAAATCAGAAGCATCATTTTTTAATTTAAAAACATATGTTGTTCCAGAAGATGAAAGACCAATACCAACACCAGAGTTTAAATCTGTATGGAATATTGATACAGATGAATTTTTAAATTTAATAACTGAACATTTAGAATTTAGTGATGTTGCTAATTTTAAAAGTGAAGGTAATACTTTAAAAACTATAATGAAATCTAATATGGTTTCTGGAGAAATATTAACTACTGCTGAATCTATTTTAAAAGAAGATACAGCTTGTTATTATGATATTAAATTATTATCAATAATTCTTGGTATAAAAACAATATTTAAAACAATTAAATTTTCATTTGGAGACACACTTCCTTGTAAAATAGAAGGTAAATCATCATTATTAAATTTTACATGGTTTTTAGCACCAAGGGTAGGCGACGATGAATAATAAAAAAATAGAACAATTATGGAAAGAACTTCTTATAGAAATAGGAGAAAATCCAGATAGAGAAGGTCTTAAGGATACTCCTAAAAGAGTTGCTAAAATGTATAAAGAATTATTTAGAGGATATGATAAAACTCAAGAACCAAAAGTTACTTGTTTTCATAATGGAGCAGACGGATTAGTATATGACCAAATGATTACAGATACTGGTGATTATTATAGTCAATGTGAACATCATGGTGTACCATTTTTTGGAGAATATTATTTTGCTTATATCCCGCATCCAAAAGGAAAGATATTAGGTTTAAGTAAAGTAGCAAGAGTTGTAGATTATTTTAGTGCTAAACTACAAATACAAGAAAGATTAGTTACTGATATTGTTGAATATATTTGGAAAGAATTAAGTAAAGATACAGATTATTCACCAATTGGAATGGCTTTAATTATGAAAGGAGAACATTTATGTAAAACAATGAGAGGAGCAAAGAAAAAAGGAACAATGACAACAAATATAATGAAAGGTAGATTTAAAAATGATATTAATACAAGGAGTGAGTTTTTAAGTTTAATAAAATGAATTATATATGGATTACTACACAGTTTGAAGGGTTTCATAAATATCCAGATGCTCCTGAAGAAGTAGCATTTTTAAGAAATAGGCATAGACACATATTTCATGTTAAGGTTTGGATTGAAATTTTTCATAATGAAAGAGATATTGAATTTATATTATTTAAGCAAAAAATTGATACTTTAATTAAAAATAAGGATTTAAATGATTATAGTTGTGAAACAATTGCAGACTACATACATAGTAAGTTGTCTGTTATATATAGAAATAGGAAAATTAAAATTGAAGTAAACGAGGATAATGAAAATGGCTGTGAAAAAGAATACTAAAAATAGATTGATATGGTTCCCACTTGAAATATTAGATAAACGATATACTGCTCAAACAAGAGTTTGGTATAAAAGAGAATTTGACAAATGTTATGATGTAATTAAAATAGAAGGTGATGAATTAACGTCAAAAATAGAAACAGGCAGTTTTCTAGATTCAAGCGGGACAATCTATTATAAAATGTCACAATTTCAAAAATTTGCTAAAATGGTAAAAGAAGAAAAGATTAAAGATGGCGATGTTCTATTTTTCGATGATTTATGGGCACCTGGATTATCATCAGTAAAATATGTAACACAAATGGGAAACAATAAGCTTGATATAAAAATATATGGTGTTTATCATGCTGGTTCACATATTCCTTCAGACGATGTGTCTACAAATTTAGGTAGTGACTGGTGTACTAACTTTGAAAAAAGTATACTACAACTTGTTGATGGAGCATTTGTAGGTAGTAATTTTCATAGAAAAACAATTATAGATTATTTTGGTGATAAAGCATTAGAAAGTAAAGTAATCAATACAGGAATACCATTTTATCCAAGTGAATTATTAAAACACACTAAACAAAAATTATGGTCTGAAAAAGAAGATATTATTGTCTTTCCGCATAGAATACATGATGAAAAGCATCCTGAATTGTTTGACGAATTAGAAGACTTTATAAAAAATAAAAATTTAAATATAGAATGTGTCAAAACAATGGATTTAAATTTAGATAAAGCTGAATACTACGACTTATTAGCAAAATCAAAAGTAGTTGTTAGTTATGCAGACCAAGAAAATTTTGGATTTTCAGTATTAGAAGCAGCAACATTTGGAAATATGCTATTACTACCCGATAGAGTTGTATATCCAGAATTTTATCCCAATGATGTAATATTCAATGATGAAACATATACAGATAAAATAACTCAGATAGTGGACAACATTGATATTGAACCTAATATTGTACAAGAATTAAAAAATGTACCATACAAATTTGAAAAGTCAATTCAAAATATGGTATCACACATGAAAAAATGATTAATGGAAATTATGATGTATTTGATAAATTAGAAGATATAAACTATATACCAGTAATTGGTGGAGATTTAATTGGTAATGCTAAAAAAGAAAAATATTTAAATGGTGATGCTATAACATTTATAAATAAAAATAGTATATTTAAATACAATAAATTTTTAATTAATCCTTATCATAATGCTAATGATTTTCCAATAATTGTAGAAAATGGAAATTTACTTGATGATTCTATTATTTATGCTGATAGTGGAGGATTACAAGAATTTAGGTATGGTATACAAAAAATGTCTCCAGAAGATATTTTAAAATGGCAAGAAAAATATTGTGATATTGGTTTTGCTTTAGATAAACTTCCATTTATAATGAATAAAGATATTCGTGTTGATTGGACATTTGATATTGTTAATTTTAAATCATATGCAATTGAAACTAAAAATAGAATAAAACGTGCTATTGATGTAAGAACTGAATATAAATCATTTAAATATTATGCAATTATTCAAGGAACAAATTATGATGAATATAAACAATGGAAGGATATTATTAATCAACCAGGAATTGATGGTTGGTGTTGTAAATCACCATCAAATAGTCCTATGTCGTTAGCTGAAACAGCTGTCTTCGCATTAGAAAATTTAGATAAACCAATACATTTTTTAGGTATTGGTAATTTAACAAAGTCTATTATATTAATATATTTAAAAAAATATTATAAAAATAAAATATCTTTTGATAGTGCAACAGCTAATATTGGTATGACAAGTAGAACATATAATTTACCTTATGCATTTAATTATCGTGATTTTTATATCAGTGAAGGAATAGAAAGTGACAATTTAGTTGGAAAGTCTATGAAGACATTTGATAGGTTCAATTTTTGTTCATGCGATGCTTGTAAATATTTAGATAAGTTAGAAAAGACACAAGAAAATGATAAATATATTGGTGTGCTTTTTATGTTACATAATTTAAATATGATGCTAAATAGTATTAATTATTTAAAACAAATTTATGATGATAAGGAGAAAATTGTTGCATTTGTAAAGAATGTTTTTAAAGAAAGAACAGGAAAGGTTATACTAAATGCATTACAATTTATTGATGATTCATATACAATGGGCTATGTAGAAGCTAAAAAGAAATGGAATGATGAATTTCCTAAATTTAAAAAAACAACAAAACAAAAGACATTATTTTAAAATGAAGATACCAAAAAACACACTAATATATGACATAGAAACAGCAACATATGGTGCTGATGTATCTGAACCAACAAAGCATAAAATGAAATTCTTTGGTGCCTATAGTTATAAAACAGATGAATATTATTGTATACCTGTAGAAAATAAAATAGAAATAATACAATTGTTAAAAACTCATAAATTCTTAGTTGGATTTAATAATAAATATTATGATAATGTTGTATTAGAGCATGAAAATTATGACATTAAGTATAAAATAATTATTGACTTAAGAAGAATTATCGAACAAAGAATGGATTTAATTAAATTTAAAGATTCAATATTAACTTATTATTTAACATCATTATCACTCGATGATATTACAAGAGTAATTGGATTAACAGATAAAAATAGTAGTAAAAAAACATTAGATTATAAAATGTTAGATAAACAAGAGCATACACCTGAAGAACTTGATAATATTAAAAAATATACAATTAGAGATATTGAGATTACTAAAAAATTATGGGAATGGATTTATGAATTATTTGATTCATGGAAACATCATATAGATATTACAGATGCAAATAGATTAAGACATATATATTGCGCAACTTCTGTTTATGCATATAAAGTTATTTGTCATAAAACAGGAATTCAAGAAGAATATGGTGAAGAAAAAATTAAATCATTAAAAGATTTGGGAGGATATGTTGCATATCCAGCAATAGAAAAAGTTGAAGGTAATATATATTGTGTTGATTTTGCATCACTTTATCCACATATAATGATACAATGTAATTTATTTGGTAGAGATAAAAATAATAAAGTTGGATGGCATGGTGATAATATATTTCATCCTGAAGGATACTATGATGATAAAAACATTAGTAAAATAAGTAATATGTTATTTCAAATTTATCAAGAAAGAAAAGCATACAAAGTAAACAATGACCCAAGAGAATATGGATTAAAAATTGTAATGAATACAATATATGGTTTATTAAGAAATAATATCTTTAAAAATGTTTATGACGATGTTGCCGGTAATGATTGTTGTATATTGGGACAGGAATGGATAAAAATGGCAAGACAATATTTTATGGATGCTGGGTATTTTGTATTTTATACAGATACAGATTCAATATATTTACAAGATAAATTTGATAATAAACAGCAATTAATGGACACAATTGACAAAGCTATTTCCAAAATAAAAGAGCATATTCCATTTCCAAAGAGTACATTTAATTTAGATATTGATTATGAAATTGTGTTTATACATTTTTTTAGACCATACAATATAAAAATTAAAACTGATGAACATCTTGATGAATATGACGAACAAGCTAAAAAATTAGGATTACTTAAAAAAAATTATATTTTTGTATATAAGAAATATAATAAAGATGGAACATATAATTTAAATGTTTATATTAAAAATTTAGGAATTGTAAAAAGAAGTAATAGTAAATTAAGTAAAAAAATATTTTGGGATAAAATTGTACCAATAATAATTAAAGATAAAACTATTAAATTTTCTAATGAGCAAATAAAAAAATGGATTAAAGATTATTTAATAGAGGATATTTCATTAATTGTTAAACGATTATCTGTTAAATCTAAAAAAAATTATAAAAGTAAAACATGTTTAAATATACAAGCACATGATTATATTCCTAAAAATACAACTAATAAATTAGGTCCAGGTATACATTTTTTAGTTCCAAATAAAAAACTTGGTATTGGAAAAGGTGCATCAAAATATTGTACATTTAATGAATATATGTCATTGTTATCATATGAAGATTTAAATTTAAATGTTGTTATGAGTGAATTGTCATATTTTAATAATAATTATGTTAAAGAAACTATAAAAAAGGTTAAGGAGGTTCCTTTTGAAGATACACTTAAACAATTAGGATTATGGTAGAACAATATAATTTAACAGAGGCAATAGATGAACATTTAGATTCAAAACAAAATGAACCAAGAGAGAGAGATTATTTTTATGTAAGTGAATTGGGAAAATCAAAAAAAGCAATTTATGATACAATTGTAAATAAAAAACCATTTATTGCTGACGCTAGAGTAAAAAGAATTTTAGATAATGGTAATTATATGCATGAAAGATATACTAAATTATTCGCTGAAATGGGGATATTGTGTGCAACAGAAATCAATTTAGGTGATGATTTAGTACATGGAAGGTTAGATTGTTTAATTACAGATAAAAAACAAAATTATATAGTAGAATTAAAGAGTTGTAGTATGTGGACTTTTAATAAATTAACAAAACCATCAACTCCACATATGTTACAAATTCAATTTTATATGTATTATATGAATATTCCAAGAGGATTTGTTTTATATGAAAATAAAAATGACCAAATGATAAAATGTTTTTACATAGAATTAGATAAAGAATTAGTAGAAAATAAAATTAATGAATTAAAAGAATTGAAAGTATTAATTAATAAAAAGGAGGAACCTAAAGATGTTCCATTTGATGCTACATCTTTACAATATGATTAATATGATTTTTACTATTTATTTTAAAACTAAAGATAAATATATATTACGAGAAATTACTCCTCCACAAGGTGCTAATAAAACTTTTTTTAAAAATTTACTATTAAATATTAAAGAACAATTAAATATTATTAGAAAAGAAATAAGTAGTTATTCAGATGATGAAAAAATAATTAATTTAAAAAATCCTTTTCATCCAGATAAAGAAATAAATGCTAAATTAAAAAAATTAAATAAAATAAGGAATATTAATTTAATAGTAGAAGCAAATATATATAATATTTTAAAAGAACATGAATTTATTATTTGTTCAAATTGTGGAAGTAAAATGTTAAAAATGCCTATTGGTGTTCCATTTCAAAAAATAGGAAATGATTATATATTTAAATCAATTGATAAAGTGCCAAAATACATTTATTCTTGTGAAAATTGTAATTTTACTGAAGATGAAGAATGTTATAATATGTGCCAAAATTATAAAAAGATGAGAATAAATTATTTAAAAGAAGGGTATAATTGGGTTCCAAATGATTTTGGTTGCTTTTATTGGGATAAAAGGCAAAAAGAAAATAAAAAACATCCAGATTTTATTGAAACAAATATAAAATCTTGGAGAAGAGACATTGAAACAGTAAAAATAAAAAATAAAAATGTATTTGTAAAAATAACTGAAATATGTCCAGAAACAGGTGAGGTAAAAACAATAAAATAGTTGGTTAAAAAACAACCCAAACATTTATAAATTAAAAACTATATAGTTATATATAAAACATTGGTGATAAGGAAAATAAGGAATTTTGTAATCATATAATTAATGAAAAAAACTAATAAATTAAAAAAAATAAGAATAATTGCACCAACAAGAACTGGACAAATGCTTGGTGTATCATTATCTTCATATTTAAAAGATAAGTGGTTAGGAGTTTATGTTTCTATAGAAGAATCTGGAACATCAATTATTTTAGCGTCTGGAGCACAACCATCAGCATTAACTAAAAAACAAATTAGACATATGTCTAAAAAACTTGAGGTACTTGAAATATGAAAAAGAAATTAAATATAGCAATTCTTTCTGATAGTCCATTTTTATGTACCGGTTATAGTGACCAGGCTAAATATATTGGAAACTTATTTGTAAAAGAAGGTCATAGTGTTGATTATTTTGCTCATACATATACTGGACAAAATGTTATGCCTCCAATTACTTTTGAAGATGGAAGACAATTAAATTTTAAAGTAATAGGACAAGGAAGAGAACAATATTTTAAAGATATTTTATCTATATATTTAAAACAATATAAAATAGATGTATTAGTAATTTTATTAGATACATTTATGACATATCCTTGGTTATTAAGTATTGATTTTAGTCCAGCTAAAACTATATTTTGGTTTCCTTCTGATGGAGGAGGAGGATTACCATTAAATTGTGAACAAATTTTAAAGAAAATTGATGTCCCAATAGCTATGGCTAAATATGGACAGGAACAATGTAAAAAATTATATGGATTAAATGTTCATCATATTCCACATTTTGTTGATACAGATAACTATTACCCATTGCCTCCAGAAAAGAAATTAGAATTAAGAAAAAAATGGAAATTAGAAGATAAATTTGTAATTGGTGTTGTTGCAAGAAATCAAGGTAGAAAAATGTTAGATAGAACAGTTAAAGCAATGGCTGTTTATGCTAAGAAAAATCCTCATGCTGTATTATTAATGCATTTAGACCCAGATGACCCTGCACAAGTATTTCCTATTACAGCATTAATAAAAAGATATGGAATAGAAAATAGATGTATATTTACTGGAACAAAATACTATAAAGGGTTTAATTTTAAAGATATGAATGAAGTTTATAATATAATGGATGTTTTCTTATTAACTACTTCTGGAGAAGGATTTGGTATTCCATTAATTGAAGCACAAGCTTGTGAAGTACCTGTTATTGCAACAGATTATACAACTACGAGAGAATTAGTATTAGATGCAGAAGCAGGATTAGGAATTAAATTAGCTGGAACAGAAGACGATGAAAATCCAAATGTTCATACTACTGAAATATTAGATGGAACATTAACCGGCTCCTGGGCAGTCGAAAGAGGTATTTGTAGTATAAAAGATTGTGTTAATAAATTAGATTATATGTATAATAATCTAGATAAAAGAAAAGAATTTGCTAAAAACGGTAGATTAAATGTTTTAGAACATTATAACTTACATAAGACTGGACAAATGTGGCTTGATATAGTTGAGAAGTTGGGAAATTTATATTAAAATGAAAATTGAAATTGAAGAACCAAAAACATTATTATTAGAAATTACATATCTTAATGGAATGTTAAATGGAAAAGAATTACCAGAAATGATTAATTTAAGTAAATTGATGACTATATTAACAAAATTAAAATGACAAAAAAGAACTTGAACCAGAAAAAGCATTTTGGCAATATTATAGAGAATGTGGTTGTGAATATTTAGAACCAAAAAGTTGGGTGCTTGGAACCGGTAGAATTACAACCTGTCCCAATTGTGGTCATAAGTTAACAATAGATTAAAATGAAAAATGAAATAAAACGTATTGAAAAAATAAGAAGTAAAATGAAAACACATGCTGTTGTAGAAGCCAAAGATTTTAGAGCAATATTTACAATTCTTAAAAAACATGAAAAAGAATTATTAAAAAAGAAAAAATGAACATTAAAGAAGAATTTAAAAAAAGAATAGAAAGTGATGAAGATATTGGAAATTTTCTACCATTATTACATGATAAAGTATTAGATTATTCTGAACCAGAAATATTAGAATTTGGAACATGGAAAGGTAGTTCTACATTAGCATTTTTAAATGCTATAAAAGAAGTTGGTGGACATTTAACATCAGTTGATAATAGACATTATAAAATTAGAGAAACTCTTAAAAATAATAAAAATGTTACATTTATAATACAAGATAGTAGAACATTTGAAAGTAGCAAAAAATATGATATTATTTTAGTTGATACAATACATAGTTATGAACAAGTTAAAGCTGAATGTGAAGTTATTAAAACATTAATTAAACCAGGAACATTAATTTTCTTTCATGATACTATTTTTAAATTTGAAATAACAGCAGCAATAGATGAATTTATAGAACGAACGGATTGTATTGTTACTAAGCATACTGAAGGGAAAGGAATGTGGGAGGTTGAGATTTTAAAATGACAGATAAAAATATAGAAACAAAAATTAACGTTGAAATGTACAAATGTTTAAATCATAAAAAATATAATAAATGTACAAATTGTGATGGTTTTGGAAGATATAAATATGGCACTTGTAATAATTATATATCAAAATATTTAAAAAATAAAAATGAAATTAATAACACCAAAAATACCAGAGTATAAAGAATTAGAAAAAGGAATAAAAGAAATTCTAAAAACTAAACAATTAACAACTGGTAAATATACAAAATTAGT
>Ga0075122_10001038_pt1 | contig 20544 bp, 26 predicted proteins | sample AntAceMetag02UKB_FD_69790 | JGI IMG/M metagenome (GOLD analysis project Ga0075122, IMG submission 69790) | Saline lake microbial communities from Ace Lake, Antarctica - Antarctic Ace Lake Metagenome 02UKB | ecosystem: Environmental > Aquatic > Non-marine Saline and Alkaline > Saline | place...
CCAAGCGGTGCGAGGAACATATTAATGTTTGGGCTAGTAACGAAAAGACTATAATTTTAGGGTTACAAACTATGACCAAGCACGATATAGATGCGAAAGTTAGGAACGCCGGACAGGTGGAAGTATTGAAGCAAATATTAAAACAGTTAGAGCAGAATGGGGAAAAGTTAGATAGGTTTTGGAATGAAATGCAAAAAACTAGGATGTAAAGGGGTTCTTGAGGTATCTAAAGATGGGGCAACCTACCAATGCTGCCCGGTTTGTAAGACTAGATTTTATAAAACGAAGTACGGATTATTAAGTACAAAGCAAATAACAAGGCTAAGAAGGAGCGATTTCTCAACATGTCTAGAATATTAAGCTTCCAAGAGGCGATTAAAGGGCCGTACCCAAAGCTGATCATGGTGGATAACCGGTCCGGTAACTTCTTATCTTCTCGTATAAAGGCACATACCGGCAACTATAACCACATAGCGTGTATTGTTTCACCTACTACCGTAGCAAGCCAGGATCCCCAGGGGTACCGGTTCCGGCCAATAGAAACCTATTTTCAACCGGATTACTTCATCAAGATCTGGATCGTAGACATGACCGACGAAGAACAACAATCTTGGAACGCTCTTATAACGGCTGAATTAAATAAACCTATGATGTATGCCGGGTATGATTACCTTGGTATTATTGGCCAGTATCTCCATAGCGTGTTTCATTGGAAATGGCTTAGAAAGATCAATAACCCTTTAAAAAAGTTCTGTTCTGAAAGGGAAGCGACCCATTTAAATGCGGTATTCGACTTTGGTTTACCGGTACAGATCAGCCCATCGGAGGCAAACCAACAGTTTCATAATATCCCAAGGATGAAGGTTGAGGGATATTGGTTCGATGAAGAATCCTAATAGGAGGCAAAACGATGTTTAATTGGTTAATAAGATTATTTACAGAAAATAGGGGAACGATCTCTGGTATAACCCAGGCTTCTTTGGTTAGCGCAATAACAGACGCAACGGGAGATGATGGTCCTGATGCTATAGTCAAGATCCGACGATTAATAAACAAGAAAGGCGCTTCGTTCGTACACCTTGCAGAGTTCCCTTTTTTAACCACTTCCATGTCGTTCACACTAAACACACTTTCTTATGAGTACAGCGGAGCGTCTTATATCCCATCTACCTTTAAACGCGTTACTGCATCATGGTTGACAGATGGCAACACCAAACATTCTCTTTTCGAATGTTCTTCTTCTCGGTTCCATGACGACTATAACCCGGAAGATGATGACGGACTACCCGAAGAGTTCTGTATAGAGAGGATCGTTGACAGTTATTGGAACATTAAGTTTAACGTTCGTCCGGACACAGCTTATGTCGCTAACTTTCTAATAGAAAAACAATGGGTAGATTTAACATCAACCACGTCAGAAACCGTTATCACTACAGACTTTTACGACTACTTCTCACATTACTGTATCATGTCTAGGTTTCTTGATCAAGGTGACAAAACTAATTACACTTTATATAAAAACGAATGGAACAACCCGAAGGAACCATCGTCCGGTATATTCAACACGATGATGCGATCGATGCGATCACCGAGGAAAATGAACGGGGTCAGGGTCCTTTTCGAGAAGTTTTTACCGTACAGGGTCGGGTTAAAAAAAAGGGATTATAACGATCCGAACGATATAATGGAGTAACTTATTTATGTTAGGTAAAGATTTTATACCATTTAAACAAGTAGCCAACTTTCTAGGAATTAATGCTAAAGATAGCATATCTAATATGCTAGACGGAGAATGGGACGAAGATAGTATTAACATACGATCTAAACCGCAAGGCGGAGTAGGTTCAAGGCCTGGGTACACTGCCCTCACGACGGCTTCTGTAGGGGCTGCTGTGGCCTGGACAGGGTTCTTCCAGTATCGAACATCAGCAAAGGCGAACTACTTCATAGGAGGGGCTTCTGACGGCAAATTGTACCGGTACACTGCCGGGGCTTACCAGGATATAGGTGCAGGGTTTAAAGCTGACGCTGACGCTCGTTTATCGTTCGCGGTCCTTGATGACATTTGTGTGATAGCTGACGGTGACACTGTATTGCGCAAGTATACAGGATCCGGGTCTGCTGGTACGTTAGGCGGTACGGCTTTAACTTCTGATTGGGTAGTTGATTATGCACAACGAGTTCTTGCTCATTCAACCCTTGATCCTCGGTTACTGTATTACCATCCAACTATATCTAGCGTAGAAAGCGGGATGACGAGTATTCTTAACTTTGACGAAGATTCAGAAGAGATTGTCGGGGCCTGTAAACAAGGGGCTGATTTGTTGGTATTTAAGAACTGGGGCGGGTATAGGGTTACTTATACAGGATCAGAACCTATCTATACTAAAGACCGTCTAGACGCTGCTATCGGGCCGGTAAACCATTGGGTTATAAAAGAGTTACCGGACGGGCGTGTTATGTTCTTTGGATCGGACGATAACTTTTATCTTATGTCTGGTAACATGTACCTTCGCGTCGGGGATAACATAAAACCGTATATGCAATCTGGTATTGCGTCAAGGAAAGAATACGCGGTAGCTGGGTTGTTACATGAAGAAAACCAGTATTGGCTAAGTTTTAGCCGGTTAGCCAGCTCCACAACGAACGATCGCACTGTAGTAATGGATTGGTCCCGGCCTTATTCCGATAGGTGGGGTAACGTCCAGTTTCCTTGGTTCGTTTATTCTATACCAGCTAACTGTTTCGCTGAGGTCTTTACTAGCGGTAGCTCGTATCTATGGCATGGTGGGTATACTGGCAAGATGTATAGAGATAATTCGGGTACCAGTGATGATGGGGTAGCGTTCGCCAGTACATATAAATCTAAACCTTTAGGGTTTGGCGACGATTCGTTAAACAAGAAGTTTTCTAAGTTGTTTATCGTTTATGATACAAAAGGGGACTATGAGCTTGATATATCCTTTTTAATGGATCAGAACGCTTCAACACAGAAAGTTATAGAACAAAGTATGTTAGGCGGGGTTGGCGGGCAATCGTTGTTCGGTGTGGCCAAGTTTTCCGAAGATAGTTTTTCCGGTGAAACTGATGCTGATGTTGGCCGGGATATTGATCAGATTGGTAAGTTGATGCAACTTACCTTTGGAACGGACGGGTTGTCAGAAGCCTGGAACGTTATAGATTACACTATTTTGGTTAAAGGGCTAAGAAGGGGCGTTATCCGAGGGAGGGAATCATAGTATGAAAAGGATCAGAGTTAAGGATTGTCCGGTGTGCGATAAAATAATTTGGAAATATAAGTTTTTTTCTCCGATATCCATCTCTGCCGGTAGCTTGATATTAACTTACCGTATATATAGACCTTATGAAATGAAAGATATTGGCCGGCACTTCTGGATCTTAGAGAGTACCGGGAAACAGATGATGGTCGCTATCTGCAAAGATTGTCTTGACGCCTTGTCTGACAAAACAGTTAAACAGATTTTCGCGGATATAACTAGAAACAAACTGATGGGCGCCGAGAAGTTACCTTCTGGGGATAGAAAGTACCAGGTATATAATTATATTAGGGTGATAGAACCAATCGCTTGGTCAAGAAATAGGGCTGATTTGGTTGATTTCGTTAAGAACCAACAAGGATAATAATGGACAAGTCAATAGTATTAACTGATCTTGCTGATCCGGCCGAGTTGAAACGGTTGAACAGCCATTTAAAAGATGCTTTTAGGACGTTAGACGTTTTATACACTGTAACCAACCCGAACGGGGAGTATACAGATAGACAAGGCAAACTAGCGTTATATTATGATGGAGCGGACTATCTTTTAATGGTAAATGTTGACGGGGCGACAACGTGGTTAGGTGTTGCCGGTAGTGCATCTAATCTTGATGATTACGAAATAGGTACCTGGACTATGGCTATTACGATCGCAGGAGCAGCGGTAGATGTGGCTTATACTAAACAAACAGGTTATTACACTAAAATAGGTAACATGGTCTATTGTACGGGAAGGTTACAATTAAACAGTAAAGGTTCTTCTACTGGTGCAGGAGTTAATATCACTGGGTTACCATTCACAGTTGTCAACCATAATGGTGGTCAAACTGCTGTTTTGATATGGCGGTCCAATTCGGCAATCACATCTGGTGAGATACAAGCTATTCCATCAATAAATACGGATTATATACAATTATATTATTGTGCCGACAATGGTATAAACAGCGGATTCAACGATACTATGATTGAAGATAATTTTGTAATTAACATAGGTTGTAGTTACAGGGTAGCATAAGGAGGAGTATGTTAGAAAAGAAAATAGTAATAGAAAGAATTGAAATACTAGAAGACGGACAAATGCAGATACGTCAGGCAACCAAGATACTTGAGGATGGCGTAGAACTAAGTAAGTCGTACCATCGTTGGGTGATTGCCCCGGGTAACGACGTATCATCTCAAAGCGATAGGGTGAAGGCCGTTGCGGGGGTAATTCATACCAAGGAAGTAATAGATAAGTATAAGGCTAAAGCAAAAAAAAATAAATGGTAATCCAATCGTTATGGGTGATTTAGTTAGGAGGGACAAGAAATGTTGAATCGTATACTTACATCATTTAAAGATATTTGGGTTGACGAAAACGGTGTTACTTTAGCTACGACTTACTCGTTTAGCGCTAACACCTTGATTGTTGCAGCCCAATTTAACACTAACTTTACTGACATAGAAGCAGTGGTTAACGCACTTACAGCGGACAATTTAGCCGCCGATTGTGTCGGTAAAGTAGCTTTAGCGACGGACGTGATCCGGGCCGGGTATGGGCTAGTACAACATACCGACGGGGCGTTATACGTTGACGTATCTGACACCAACCCATCGTTAGAAATATCTGACGGAGGGCTTAGGGTTTTAGTGGACGATTCTACTATTGAGAGAACGGCCAGCGGGTTAGCTATTAAAGATGATGGGGTTACCACTGATTCTATTAAAGATGCTAATGTTACAGCCGCTAAGTTGGCGTCTGATAGTGTCACTACAGCGAAAATCGCGGATAACAATGTGACGACAGCGAAGATATTGGCTTTAAACGTTACTGTGGCTAAGTTAGCAGCAGACGTTACGGCTTATTTCTATAAATCGTCTGGTAGTTCCGGGAATAGCGGCAATTCTCCAACATCATGGACGGACCTTGATCTATCGAGCATTGTGGGGGCGAACAAAGCGTTAGTTTTCCTTTCGGTTACACCTTCAACAGGAGAATCTAACAAATATGCGTTTAGGACAAATGGTTCAGCTCTAGACACTTCTTCAATACTTACCCACGATGCTTATGATTCTGGTCTTGCCGGAGGTTACGCAGTAGTAAACGAAACTCTCTTTGTTATGGTAGAAACTGATGCATCAGGTGTTGTTGAGTGGATTGCTTCTGCCGCAGTGACAACTTCTGTTATCGTTATTGGGTATATGAAGGCACATTCTTAACCAAAAGGGGACCTAATGGATAAAAAAATATCAAAAGAAACTATCAAGGCGATGAAATATTATTCAGGTGACCTAAGGACCAAGGTTAAAGAACTGGATCCAAGGGTTGCTGAGGTTACTCACAACCTTAAAGTTGCTCAAGAAGAGTACGCGAGCATACTGGGGTTGAGGGATTCTTACATAGCTTTATCGAAAATTATAGACGTAGACATAGGGAAACAGGAGTTATCGGCTTAATGGAACATGAAACGAAAACTATAGAGATCCGGCCGGATCCTCAGTTAAAACTTGATCGGGATGACGCAAGGGCCTTTATCCTAAACGTCGAGGACCGAATCAAGGCTTTACCTGGCGCGATAGTCGGGCATGACGCTGACGAGATTTGCCCGTTAACTCACCGGTTCGCACCTGGTGTTTATTGTAGAGAGATCAATATCCCTAAAGGGATGCTTCTTGTTGGTAAGATCCATAAACATGCACATCCTAACTTTTTACTTAAAGGTGAGGTGTCTTATATAACCGAAACTGGGGGCGTCAAAAGAGTCAAAGCTCCGCAAACGATGATCTCCCCGGCCGGTACCAAGCGAATAGTCTATACGCACGAAGATACCGTTTGGACAACCGTTCATGTAACTAATGAAACGGATCTGGATATAATAGAGGAAGAAGTAATAGCAAAGACTTATGAGCAACTAGATGATGCTACGGATAAACAACTAATTGAAGAATTAACGGGGTCTTTAAATCCTGGACAGGAGGTATAATCATGGCATGGTGGGCGATAGGTATAGGAACGGCGGCGAGTGTAGGGGGATCATTGTGGGGGAAGGAAAAAGGCGGTACGGTAGAATCTAATTTCGGACCTATAACGGGTATAGGTACAGCGGAAGAGCTTGAACAGAAGATTAGGGAGGGAATGAAAACTGGGGCGACTCCTTACGATAAATCTTTCGGTATAGACCAAAACGCGGTAGAAAAGGCAACAGAAAGCACTATCTTGGGTAAACTTAATAACTTGCCTCAACTTCAAGGTAACATCCAGGAAACCGGGTCTAACATATATAAAACGCAAAAAGCGATGCAAGACCAGAGCTTTGAAGATGAACGAAAAAAGACGGCAGAAAGGTATAATCGGTTAGGGCTGGTATCTTCTACTCCTGGGCTTAACGCTTTAGGAGAGGTGGACAACCGGCAACGGTTATCAGAAGAAGCCTTATCTGCGACAATAGCCCAACGTGAAGTAGAGCTTGAGATGCAAGCCACACAGATGGCTAACGATATAGCTAACCAGATATTGGGACAAGCTCAGACTTTTGGAGCTGGCCAACGCGCTGATGCAAGAACGACACAGGCTTATGAGTATGGTGATTTCGGTCGTATGGCTCCTGAAAACAATCCTTGGTTAGATCGAGCGCAACAGATACTAGGTACGTTTTCCAGTGGTAACACTTATGTACCTAATGGTATGAACAATTTTGGTAAAGTAATGTCGGGCGTAGGGTCTATGGCAAACATGGTCGGAGCTAGTAGATTGAACAAAGCTGCACCGGATAGTAATCGGAGCTAGTAGATCAGGTAAAACGTCCAGCACTTACTAATTAATGGAGGTAATCAAATGGCCAACAGACCTAGAGTAGATCCGTTTATAGAGAATATGAAAGCAAACGAGGCCCGGTTCGTCCAGGCGTTCTTGGCCCAAGGACAAGCGGCCCAAGCCGTTAAGGTGAAAGAACAACAGCGCAAACAACAGGTTGAAGATGCTATAGCCATATTTAAAGAGAAACATAAAATCATGGCTGAAACCGGTGGAACGAAAGCGGCTAAAAAGATCACAGGTAACGATATATCTGAAATAGGCACAACTTTATTAGAACAGGCAGAGGTGGACGTCCCTAAAACTAATATTGGTGAATTAGGTGGGTTGGCTGGTGTACTAGAACGAAACATGCCTTTTGCGGGTAAAGCTCGTCAAGCCGAACAGGGGAAGTTCGACGCTCAACGTGATTCCAAAGTTAATCAGTTAGTAGCTGAGCGTTTAAAACCTTTCTTAAAACAACAACTTAGCCAGTTCATGCCAGGCGGTCAACGGCCGGATCAATCAGCTAATAACATCCTTGGCAACGCTTCGCCTCCGGCTATGGTTCCAGGGCAAGGCGCATCAGCGGCGCAACCTGTAATGGCTCCGTCCGGTCCAGGAACAGCACCTATCCAGGCTCAACCAGCGCCACGAATGCAAAGTTCTAAGTTTATGCCGCCTCCACAGGACGACGCGTTACCTGATCCGTCAACGTTTAAACCGGGCAGCGTAATCGAAACTGACGATGGTACAAGGTACAAAGTAGAAAAGGGGAAATGGGTTAAACAATAATGGGTTTCAGACTTATTCGCGGTGAACCTTTATTTTCTAGAAAAATAGATCGGCCGGCGCCTTCTAAGTATAGAATCATGTCTGGCGGTTTGTCTGAGGATCTCACAACTGTCACGCCAGAAACAACTACCCCTAGGTTAACCACATCTAAATCTACTTCACATACTTATGACAATCGTAAGTATAACGAAACTATCTCTGAGTATAAACCAACCAAGCCAACGTTTAAGAAGAAAGTGGGCGACGTTTTCGAGATCGCCAAGAAATTACTAACTAACCAACCAACTGAACCGGAAGAGATTAAGGCCCAGGCTGACACAATCCGCGTATTGGCCCAAGAAGCTAACGTCCCGTTCGAACAAGCAGCGATACAGTACCAAGAAGGATTAGTGAAATCTATCCCTAGATTAATCAAATTAGGGCATTTAACTAAACAAAACAACGATATTGGGCGTAGTGTCATGTTGGGGACTATGCATCCCGACGCTGCAATAGACAAATCTAACAAGATATTACAAGATCAAGAACCCTTAATAAGAGATCCTGATCTCCAAAAGTATCGAAATAAAAATAGGATAATAAGACAAGCGTTTGAAGGAGCTGCCGGAACATCTGAATTCATGGTTAGAGCGCAAATATCTGGTGTACCTACTGGTTTAGCTGGGGCTGGTGTTGGAGCCTTAAGAGGCGGCAAACCTGGGGCCGCAGCTGGGTATTTGTTAGGGTCTAAGGTCGGAGTGGTGGCATATACTGCCGGGCAAGAAGGCGGTGGGATGATGATGGATCTTCTTCACAACGAAGTTGATCCGAAGATAGCTAGACCAATATCTCTAATCGGTGGTGTTCTTTCCGGATTAATAGAATCTAGCCAACAAGCCAAAATATTCAAAGGGTTACCAATGGGAGAAAAGTTAACTGGTGTTTTGGGAAACCCTGGCCTTAAAAAAACGTTTATGAAGGTCCTCCAAACATTAGGAAAAGACTATCCTGTAGAGGTAATGGAAGAAGTCCAACAATACTTAACCACAGAAGGCGGTAAAAGCTTGGCTGAACTTCTTAACTCTCTGTCTACCGGAGGGAAATACAAAGGCCGAACCATTGGGGCTATAGCAGGTGGCGCGATAGAAGAAGGTAAAGCAGCAGCGATTTCTTTACTTCCTATAGTTGGAGCCGGAGGTGTGGTTCAGACAATACAGCAGAATAGGTTAAACCAACAACAAGATAAGAAAGTCTTTAGACGTATGCAAGACGCCACTAGGGTGGAAGCTATGAGGCGTCCAGTACAGCCTAAGCAATACAAAGTGATCTCAGGCGAGGAAATGGGCTTGCCGCGGCCAGACTCGAACCTAGGGCCTGTTACGGGCGATATTGAGTCACCTATATCTAGTATGGATTATAAAGTGGTTTCTGGAAAAGAGGTTCAGCAAGATGACGAAATGCTCAAGGGTGTGGAGATGGAACAAGACAAACTCCAACTAGAAAAAGAATTTGATGAAGTGTATACGCCTAATACCAAGCTGAAAGGTGTTGATGCTGAATCACAGGACAAAGGGTACGCTTACGCTAAGGCCAATATTGGGAACCTTATGGCTGAATATGAAAAAAAAGAATCAGAAGATCCCGAGTCATCTCCTAATCTAATAGCTACGGACAAGTTTCGATGGCTTCTCAAGCCAGCTGGTTTTAAAGGCCCGAACTCGGCAGCTTTCCACGAACCAGCAAGCGCATTAAAAAAGATATACGAAAAACGGATCGTTGAAAAGGCTATCAAAGACAAGAAATTTACTGCGTTGCTTATGTCGGGAGGATCAGGATCCGGGAAAAGCGGTACCTTGGTTAGAATGAGCAACTTTAAATCTGAGTACGGATATATCCTAGACTCCAACCTAGGTGATCTTACTAAGGCTATCTCTCAAATAGAGTGGTTGAAGGAAAGGGGGCTAAAACCCCAAGTCCTTTATGTTCACCGGCATCCGGTATTAGCTTGGAACGGAGTATTGCATAGAATTATATCCGGATCCGATCCTAGAGTCGTTCCTTTAGACGAACATATAAAGCTACATATAGGATCATTGGATACAGCAAAAGGGTTAATTTCTAGATACGGTAGAGAATTAGAAATAAAATTACTTGACAACTCCGGAAAACATAAACAAGAAAGAGAGATCACTCTTGACGAATTAGAAAAAATAAGTTATAATCAAGATGTACTGAGGGAGGTGCTAGAAAATGAAACGATTACCCAATACCAACAAGGAACCATCGATCTCGAAGTGGTTGAAGCAGCACTTGGAAGGAAACTCACGAGGGCTGAGGTACGAGGACGTGGACAGCCTATCTCCGAAAGTACAGAAAAAACTCAACCTATCTCAACAGATCAACGATCGGACGATGAAAGATTACGCCAACCGTTAAAGAAACCTTTCCGCCAAAGAGATCTAGACGAAACCACAGAAGATGACGAGCTGTTTAAAGATGTTTTTTCCGATCCGGAAAAGCACAGTATCGACGAAACCCAACTACACTTATTCCCTACAGAGAGAAAAGCCGCACATGGCACAATGGCCAAGCGTGACGCTAACTATAAAAAAGCTATAGAGGACATAAGGAAAACAAAAGAAAAGGTTCCACCTAAACCATTAACAACATCTCAAAAAAAATCAGTAATAGCCGATGAATTGTCCGTTCGTGGATTTATTGATTACCGGGGGCAGAAAATAGGAACATCTCAGGATCTAGCCGAATTAGCTGCGGCGTTTAGACATCCTAGAATCGAACAGTTACAGGTCTTTTTTGTCAAGAAAGGGGTGATAGTAGGCCATAGAATTTTAACTAGTGGCCAGATAGGATCTGTTTCCATTAATCAAAAACAGACGGAACGGATCAGGTATGCCAAGGATCGTTTAGGCGCTGACTCTATATATTTCGCACATAACCATCCTGGCGGGGATCCAAACCCTTCAAAAGCGGACTTAGCATTTACAGCCAGACAAAACTTAAGACTTGATGGCGCCGTAAAAGGACACCTTGTTCTTGACGGATCAAAGTTTTGTCTTATCCTGAAAGGTCCTAAGGGTACCTGGAAAAAGTATTCTAGAAAATATGTAAATCCAAAAGTTGATTATGAGAAAGGGGTCCCTTTAGTCCTTAGCGACAGTATGATGGTGGATCAGGTAAAGCGAGTTTTCTCTGGCGATAAAATATATGTTGTTTATATAGATAACCAGTTACATGCCGAGGGTATAGAAGCTTACAACCCTGGGACCAATCTCTCAGAAACAATAGCCAACGGTAAAAAATATAATAACTCGTCTAGGTATGCTATCGTCGTTGACCAAAATATAGTGATCCCTGAAAAGAAGTTCCCTAGTGGTATGTTGTCTTTCATCAAAATGGGGAAAGATGGGGCTTGGAAAGACGTTTCCGTAGAATTAAATAGATCTGGGAATCTTACCTTAGAAAAAGAACAAAAGACACCGTATGCTCGTGGAGTCCAAGAAAGGCAAGCTACTTTTAAAAAGAAACTTACGACAGAACAACTTCGAACCCAATCTGCGGTTAAGGCTAAGGAATCCCTTGAGTCTAGAGCTACCATGCAAGATATTGTTGATGATGGTCCATTGGTTGCCGGACGAGATCAGCATCTCTTGGATAAGGTCCGTTCTTTACATTTAGATAGTGACGAGGCTGCGGTTATAATCCAGTTCGAAAAGGTTAAAGATATTTGGTTAGGAGATAAAGATAGCCGGGTCCATGAAACAAGGGTAGAACTTAGAAGGTTACAAACAGCAATCAAACAAGCTGTAGGATCCAAACGGTTTGATGATAAAGCGAAGATGTATGATAGAGCTATCCAAATATATATAGACACAAAACGCAACCCTGGACATATAGAGAAGTTCAGAGATAAACTTACATCTGAACAATTAAAGATCCTTGAACTAAGCCAGAAGCTACCGGCCAACATCCGAGCGATCGCTGATCAGATTCAAAAGAGCTATAAAGAAATCGGTCAAGAATCCTATGATTTAGAGATTATTAAAAACGTTCATGACAACTATGCGGCTAGGATCTGGGATTTCGAAACAGCGGTTTCTACTAAACATCGCAAGTTCGGTACAACAACAAAACATGCGCTACAGAGGAAACTAGAAACTATTATCGAAGGATGGGCTAAGGGATATACTCTTAAGGTAGGTGGAGCAACGGGTAACTTACAAATACTCAAAGAAGAGTTGATTAAAACTATAGAAGATAAGAAGTTTATCAAGACGTTAAAACAGTTAAAGACAGTTGACGGTAAGCCGATTTTAAGCACAAGACACTTCCCGGGAGCGGTTAGGGTAGAGCATCCTAACTTCAAACAATGGTCTTGGATCGGGTTGACACCTAAACCAGAAGTAGAAGAGATCAAACAGGTCAAAGGCGAGGATCGACCGTCCGATAAAATCCGTACAGTCAAACAATACGTTCAAAGCATAGGTGTTGACCCAAACAAGATGGCTGGGTTTACATTAGCAGACTTTAAGGAGTTTGGTTTATCCGGAGCGATAAAGAAAGGCGGTATGGGATTAGACGTTATAGCAGCAGATCTTATTGATTCCGGAGAATTAACAGCGTTTGAAGGTGAAAGCCCTACAGATACATTAGTTGAAGCTATGCAAACCGGCGCCTTACTTAACAGCCGCGCTGATGAATACAAACCTGATCAAGCCAAGTTGTTTAGCCGAAGAGTGTTTAGAGCTATGAGCGGTGATATGTTTGAGAGAAAAGAGTTATACGCCCCAAAGTACGTTGCAGACAGTTTAAATACTATCTTAGGGGTATCTAAGTTAAAAGGCGTGTGGAAAATAGGAGGAACCAGCGTTATAGATAAGGTGACAAAGTATAACGCGATCATGAAATCATGGAGGTTATTAACTTCTTTCTTCCACCACATGGCCTATATGAGATCTTATTACTTTGGTACCAATAAGAAGAAATGGGGAGATATGTCAATTCGCCAAGCCTATAAACAAGGGTTAAAGGCAGTGGACGATGCAAGCCCAGTTATTGAACTTGGAATAAAGAATGGGTTGACATTAGGTATTAAACAGGATTGGAGTGAAGATTTGGTCCGGGAAACTAATGCGATCCGAGAAATGATGAAGAAGAATAAATATTCCGAGAAGATACAGAACGTTATACTTGATCTAAGGGAGCGGCAAGTAAACTTCCTGTTTGGTGAGTTTGGAGCTGGGCTTAAAGCTAAATCTTTCTTGATAGAGTTCGGCAATATGATGAACAAACATCCGGAGATGGACCCGGATCGGGCCGCCAGACTTGTCGCTAACTTAATCAACGATGATTTTGGAGGCCTTAACTTGGCGAGGATCGGCCGGGATCCTACACTACAGCATATATTTAGACTCTTTTGTCTTGCTCCTGATTGGACCGAGTCAAATATCAGGTCAATGGTTAAGGCCATCAGAACAAGTGATAAGGTAGAACAAGAGATGTACCGTCACTTTTGGGCTGGAGTTATGGGTAAGACCTTCGCTATAACCATAGTGGCCAACATGCTTCTCAACCGCAGCCGGGCCGGTGAAGAGTGGAAAAAGGCCTGGCTAGAGGGTAAGTTCAGATGGCTGGATATAGATATAACTAATTTGTATAGAGCTTTGGGAGGTAAAGGGCCAGCTAGAAAATACTTTAATATAATGGGCCATTTTAGGGATCCTATTAAGTTCGTGTTAAGAAACGAGAGGAACCGGGCCGGTAAGATCAGCTTTCAGCCTGGTAACCTTAGAGCGTTCAAACATAAAGGATCTGTTGTTTCCGGATTATTCTTAGACTTCATGTCAGGGACAGATTGGTCCGGTCGTAGATTTACTACAGTTAAAGAATTGTTCGGTATAGACACCGAGAAAGGATACTATAAGACTACCAGGAAGGGCCATTACAATAAAGGTGACCCGAAGTATGGCAAACTCAAAGGTAGGAGCATAGCGAGCGCTTATACGGGCAGGACGGGGATCCTGGAAGCAGAACAGATGCCTTCTTACGTCTTAGCCCAGCTTAAAAGCGGTCAACCGGTCCCAATACAAAAGATGATGGCTTGGTGGACTGGTGAGATGGAAGCTTTCGACGCTATAGGCCAAGCTGCCGGTTTGAGGATCTCAACGACTTATCCTAGGAAAGAGGATAAAGAGATAGATAAGAAGAAGTTCCCTAATATAAGCCAAGGATATAAAACGTTCAAACCCACAATTCGCGCTCCGTTTGCCCGCCGGTCTGGGACAAAGAGAACTTTTAAAAGACGGAGTTATAGATAATGCCGGATCTTCTGGGTATTGGGATCTTGTTTCTGATACTAGGGGTTGTTTACTCCGGTCTAAAGAATGAATCAATATCCCATCTAGCGAAGTACGGAACTGCTATCTACGAAAAGCCTCGAAAAACCAAGCGATAATTCCTACCAAGAAATTATTTTCATTATTTTTAATTATTTTTCTTGACAACTCTCCTTTTTCGGTGTACCATTAAATTGTCGGGCAAGGTTGCTCGCGGCTAAGTGAGGGGGTTAACATGGAATATGTATATAAACTAACAGATTTGCTTAAAGAGATGGATCAAGATGGCCTCAATGATTTAACTCTATCAGACAAGATGATAAGAGGGGCCAAAGAGGAGTTAAGGGATTTATTGAATTACTATACATGGGATATAGCAGCGGTAAGGGATTTCACTTATAGCGGAAGGGAGGTATAGCCATGAACAACTACGAAGAAAAAAGACAAGCAAAGATTGATTACTACAAGGGGAAAGCAACCCAATTTGAAGAACAAAGCGAATCTACTTTACAGAGTGCCAGGTCCATGGCCTCGGTCATACCTTTCGGACAACCGATCTTAGTGGGCCATCATTCAGAAGGAAGGGACCGGAAATATAGAGCTAAGATTACCAATACCTTCGAGAGAGGGTTTGGACAAAGTGAAAAGGCTAAGTATTACGCTGAGAAGGCTGCCGCGGCAGAAAATAACAAATCTATTTCATCAGATGATCCAGACGCCGAAACTAAGCTAAAAGAAAAGATAGAAAAGGCCCAAAAACAACATGAGATAATGAAAAAATGCAATGCTATTATCCGAAAGAATATAACCGATGAAGAGAAGATTTCTCAGATAGTAGAGGAAACCGGGTTGAAAAAAGAAACTGTGGAAGGGATCTTAAAGCCGGATTGGGTTGGACGTATAGGGTTTGCTCCTTTCATGCTAACCAACAGCATAGTCAACATTAGCCGGATGAAAAAGAGAATAGAAGCCATAGCTCTTCGGCGAAGTAAAGGAACCAAAGAAACAGAAGTTAATGGAATAACTGTAATAGAGAATACAGAAGAGAACCGGTGCCAAGTTTTCTTCCCGGAGATCCCATCGACAAAAGTGCGGACTTTTCTCAAGGCCCATGGGTTCAGATGGTCCAGGTATCATAATTGTTGGCAAAGACACATGTCAAACGCAGCTACTTATTATGCGGAACAAGTACAAAGGGGGTATGAATGAAAGATGGTTTGATACTAGGTACTATATTAGCGGCTATATCCTGTTTCTTATTCAACCTTTTCGTCCTTTACGGTGGACCACCTATCAAGGGAATCAGCCCTAGGATTCAGGACCTTGAAAAACAGATTATAGAACAACAAAGGGCAACCACGGTTCAAAATCAACATATTTCAGCTTTAGTAAATCATGCCATACATCACCGCCATAGCGGGATCTATGGAAAGGCTAAATGATGGATAAACTCAAACGGCAAAACAGATACTTAAAACTTAAGAACAAGGAACTTAAGTCCAAAGTAACAGAGATGGAAACGTGTATCTTGATAATCCATATCCGTTTAAAAGGCATTGTGGACAACTACAGAAAGAGGATAAAAGAAAAATAATTATTTTTCTTGACAGCCGGCTAAAAAGGAGTATTATAAAATCATGAGGAACAAGAAACTGCTTACACTTTCCACGCTGATCACACCATCAAATAGTAAAAGGTTAGAGGCTGCTTGCTATTGCAAGAAAACCGGAACTAAGTTTGATTCCAAGTACGGTATTATCAATAGAGCTTTAGACATGTATTTCAAAACGGCTAAGACACATGAAACAAAATAAACAAATAATTAGGTTAGCGCCGGGGCCTGGGGACATGGTGGGTATCTTAGCCGGTCTGCCACGAACCAGGGGCGCTGACTCTATTGCAGAAGGAGGGGGTAACCATGATGAAAATTGATAGGGCGTTACTTGGATTTGTTGCTATTGTTGGTGGAGCGTTATTTTGGGCGATCATAATAAATACTTTTCCCACAGATAAAGGGTGTTCTGTTGAGATCCCTAAAGATTTATGGAAAGGGGTTTTCGCCGAAGCAGTGGGTGAAGGGTACGAAGGGGCCAAGATGGCGGCTTATGTGTATAAGAACCGTATAAGAGAAGGGCGTTCACTTGGCTGTGTTGGGCTTAGAAGGCATGATCTAGACGCTTTTATAGACAAACATAACGTAAGGTATACTTGGATGGTTAAGGTGGCAGTAAAGGACGCTTTCAGGGACAACCGGGATCCTACAGGTGGAGCTACCCTATACGAGAATATATTCAAGTACGGATGGCCTAAAGATTGGGATCCAAGAAAGGTTAGAATTACAGCGGTACATAAGAATCATGTGTTTTTTAAGGAGTTATAATCGTATATAAACAAAGGAGGTTGAGGTTATGAAGTTGAAAGTGAAGGTAATGTTGAATCCTCGGGTACAGGTGGAGATGGAGTTCGAAGCGCCCGACATTCAGGACGTGATCAAGCAAGCTTGTCCGGTTTTAGCATTCAATGGTAAATGTGGACTCTGTGGCGAAAAGAATATTACATTGCGGACCCTTGTCACTAAAGCTAATGAAAAGGGTAAGATATTCAAGTATACAGAGTACGCTTGCTTAGAGGAAGGATGTGGCGGTACATTGACCTGGGGGAAACGAACGGATGGTACAGGGTTCTATTTAAGAAATCAATGGGAGAAGTATATACCAAGGACATGGGATAAGTATACACCAATGACAAACGAAGGGTAAAGATTTGCTTATTGACAAGATTGTAAAGTTGTGGTAAATTATGGTTGATGAAAAAGGTAAAAATAATAAACAAAACAACAAATCTAGTGCGGCGGGGGTAAAAGCCAATTCCCGTTCTGGGGATCCTTTTTCATCAGCCCCCGTCTTACTACAATTTGAGAACATGTATAAAGGATATTTTCCGCTTTGGAGAAAGATCACAGAATGGGAATGGTATCAAGACGGTGACACCGTAAGAGTTTTCCTTCATCTTCTTCTATTGTCTAACCACAAAACTAAGTTCTTTAAAGGCCTAACTATCCTACCGGGGCAATGCTTAACTGGGCGTAAACGGCTATCTACAGATCTAAAGCTTTCTGAACGCAAAATCCGCACTTCAATAAAACACCTAAAAATGACCAACGAAGTGACCACCAAAACGACCAGCAGATATACGTTGATAACATTGAATAATTATACCAAATATGTACCTATCCGACCAGAAGAAAGACCAACGGTTCGACCAACCAGTGACCAACCAGTGACCACACCTAATAATGATAATAATGATAATAATATATATAGAGCCGAAAACGCAGATGTAGAGAAGAGTTGTTTAAGTGGGAAAGAGGGTTCAAGTCAAGGCCGGTTATCCCGACGTAAACAACAGTTTGTCGAGGCTTGGCAGCGGTACCCTCGCAAAGAAGGGAGGAGCCGGGCCGAGAAACTGTTCTTATCTTCGGTAAAGACAGAAGGCGATATCTCTAAGTTAAACGTTGCTTTAGACAATTATCTTAGATATATAACTGATCTTAAGGTTGCGCCGCAGTATGTTCTTGCCGGTAAGAACTTTTTCAGAGATTGGGCTGATTGGGTAAAGACTCCGGCCGTTAGAGCTAAGAAAGAGTCTGGCCGGGTGAGGTATGTGTAGGATTATGAAGAAACAACAAATATTCCCATTGATATTAATCATATTAAATTTATGCGCCGCTGGATGTTACTTTCCAATGGATATTAGAAAATGTGTTTATTGGATAGCAGCCGCGGTGTTGACGGTATGCGTGACTTTTTGAAGGAGGGGGTAACTATGAGTGAAGTCAAAACTATTTTTTCTTGTAACCAGGCCGAGATAATCGATAACCATAGTATATGGTTGCCGGTAGTGGTGGGTTGGTGTATCAAGGGTATTGATTCTGAGCTGGGGTTGTTAGCGAAAGAGGAACTTTTTATACAAGCGTTCAAGGGATCGGATGGGGAACCGTTCTCAATGGACCCAAATTCGTTAGCTGGAACAATTAATGTAGTGTTAGAGGGAATGAAAGAACAAAGGAAGAGGTTATTATGCAAGAGAGAACTTTACCAGTCCATTGGGAAAAAGCTCAAAGAATTTGCGCAGAAAGGTTAAAACGCGGCGGACCGTTGTTACCCACAGCGAGCGCTTGGTTAGATAGCAAGACAGACGGGATCCATCCCGGAGAGATTTGGATCGTAGCCGGTAGGCCAGGATCCGGAAAGACAGCTTGGGGGTTACAGACAGCCAGGACGAGCGCAGATAACCCAGCCCGTAAAGTATGTTTTTTTTCTATGGAGATGGAAGGGTGGCAGTTAGCGTTACGGATGTTCGCCAGTGTAAAGGGATATGATTGTAGCAAACTAGTTTCGGGTAAACAACGAATTACCCAAGAAGATTCAGCCTGGTTTTCTAAGTACATAACAAGTATCAACTTTGATGTAGTTGAGTTTGGGTTTACGTTCGAAGAGATATTAACTACCCTGGGCCGGTTGTTCGGTAAAGACAGTCAACCCGATTTAGTTGTGATAGATTACGTTCAGCTTGTTGATTGGTCCATGGAAGGATCTGAGCGAATAGCTATAGTAAAGTACATGCAACAGATCAAACAGATGGCCAAGCGCACAGGTATGGCTTTTTTGATTATATCACAGCTCAAGCGTCCTGACCGAGCCGAGGAATATTATCGGCCTCCGGTGTTAAGTGACTTAAAGGGTTCTGGAAGTTTAGAACAGGATGCGGACCGGGTAGTTTTCTTGTATAAATCAATAGATGATACAGGCAAGGTCCAACATTATCTTGATATCGCTAAGAACAGGATCGGAGACACCGGGAAGAAAACAATTAATTATGAGGGGAAGTGTTATAGGTTTTCGGATGTAGAAGAAGATCCGGATATAGCAGTCATAAACGATATATTTGGGGGAGAGGTTACAGAAGTTGAATGAAAAGACTAATGGAAAAAGGAGGTAGTTATGGGAAAAAGGAAGTTTAAGGATAAATCGGGGTGGGTATGTGTGTGCGGAAAGGACAAAGTGTTCGGGATAGGAAAGAAGGTTGATTTTGGACGGACACAGTTCCCTTGTATAGATTTTAAGAGAGTTGTGTTCTCAACCAGGACAGATTTAATAAAGCATGGGTCCGGGCATGGTGATAAATGTTTTTATTGCCACAACCGAGTCAACCCTGTCCGGATCAAGTTACACGTGGAAGAGGTTATAGGGAAATCAAGGGTCAAAGGTAGTGGTGTACTGGGGGCTAGTAGGGCCGAGGTTGAGTTCTCTGGTAATGGTGAAAATCTTATTGATGATCAAAGATCCCTGGCAGGTAAATAAATGGGAATAAGTCGGGACGAGTATAGGGAGCTTTTGGATAAACACCAGCCGCCATATACATCGAAAAAGAAACTTAGGCCTGGTGGTAATCCTGAGAGTAAGAGAGTTAAGCATATCTTAGAGATGTTATTAGCCAAAGGGATAAAGGCCGGTAAGACGAAAACCATGGGAGTGTTGAGGAAGGGGGTTTTTTGTTACGATAAGTTCCTTTTCCGGGGATTCCCTGATATAACGGGGTTTGCTGATCCAGTAGGTATTTTTTTCATTGAGGTCAAGAATAGCCCTAAAGACAAGTTACGGCCAGCACAAGAGCATTTTCGGGTAGAATGTTACAAGTATAAGATTAAACATATAACGGCTTGTTCTTGGGAAGAGGTCGAGATAAAGATGAAGGAATGGGAGGTGTAAGGGTGAGGGAAATAAAAATAGTATCAAGATATGATTCGTCAAAAGTGCTTGCGTCGGGTAAATGTGAAAGCATAAAAGATTGCCTTGATAAAAACAGGGGAGCAGACCTTGGGGGAGCAGACCTTAGAGGAGCAAACCTTAGAGGAGCAAACCTTGGGGGAGCAGACCTTAGAGGAGCAAACCTTTGGGGAGCAAACCTTGAGGAAGCAGACCTTTGGGGAGCAAACCTTGGGGGAGCAAACCTTGGGGGAGCAGACCTTGGGGGAGCAGACCTTAGAGGAGCAAACCTTGGGGGAGCAGACCTTAGGGAAGCAAAGGGATATTTAAATTCACACAGCTTTTTCCAAGAAGTAATCAGGCAACAAAAGGTAGAAACTTTCACCGATAAAGAATGGGTTTGTATAGGACATATATGTATACAGAGACTATGTTGGAAAAGCATAAAAAACAGGTTTGATAAAACAGCTATGCGAGTGTTTAAGAAATTATCTAAGGTAGGGTTTGATGAGTGGGAGGCTAAGTATATAAGTATAAAGGAGGTTTAGATGAAAGAAGGTTATATACTAAAAACAGTAAATAAAGATATGACTTCATACG
>Ga0075122_10001039_pt1 | contig 20544 bp, 16 predicted proteins | sample AntAceMetag02UKB_FD_69790 | JGI IMG/M metagenome (GOLD analysis project Ga0075122, IMG submission 69790) | Saline lake microbial communities from Ace Lake, Antarctica - Antarctic Ace Lake Metagenome 02UKB | ecosystem: Environmental > Aquatic > Non-marine Saline and Alkaline > Saline | place...
AAAAGAATCATTTCCAAATCTTCAGAATGTTCTAAAAATTCTTTATCTGAAATTGTTTTTTTATTTGAAGTTAATTTTTTTAAGAAGGATTTTTTGCTCTCTTTTTTTTCTTTTGAGGGCACCTCTTTAAGTGCTTCTTTTGGTTCTTCTTCTAATTCTTTTACAGATTTTTCTATATCTGGTTCATAGCTTTGCATTCCATCATTAAATGTTTTTTTTGCTTCTGAATATTTTCCGTTTTCTATTTCTTCTTTTAATTTTTCATCTATTTTTTTATCAGGTAATTTTTCAAATTCTTTTGAAGTTAATTCTTTTGGTTTTTCTTTTTTCTTTTTAGAAACTTTTTTTGTTTTTTTGATGGATTTTTCTGCTTTCTGAATTGGTTTTTTTTCTATTTTTTCTATTTTTTCAGTTGGTTTTGTTTCAATTTCTGTTTCTTCTTCGACTTTTGCGATTTTCTTTGTCCATTCTTTTAATTTGTTTTTTAACTTTCCAAACATGTTTTTTGAAATCTCTAAACATTTATATACTTTTTTTTATTGATTTTTTTATGGAACTTTAGGGGTTGGTGGTGTCTATTTTTTTAGGAGCATTAATTGGGCTTCAAAGAGAATTTACTCAGCAAAAAGGAAAGAGCCCCCATTTTGCAGGATTTAGGACTTTTGTTTTGATTACTTTGTTTGGAGGGATCATGGGATATTTATCTGATGGGTTTGATTCCTTATTTGTTATTGTTGGTTTTGCAGGAATTGTTTTGATTATGCTTGTATCTTATATTTTGAATTATACTAAAGGAAAAGAGCTTTCTGCAACTACAGAAATAAGTGGCATTTTGGCTTATATTATCGGGGTTATGTGTACTGCTGGATATATTAAATTGGCAGTTATTTTAGGAATTGTTATTGCTGCACTTTTAACGTTTAAAGAACGTTTTCATACTCTTGCTAGAAAGTTGGAAAAAAAAGAATTATTTGCAGTAATTAAATTTGCAATTGTCTCTTTGGTGGTTTTACCTATTTTGCCAAATAAAAATTATTCTCCAATGGATATTCCTGGATTTGGAGATATTTTGTTGGGTCTTGGTTTGAAGGGGGATTTTTTAGCACAATTGACTGTTTTTAATCCAGCGCATATTTGGTTGATGGTTGTTTTTGTTTCTGGACTTAGTTTTTTAGGTTATTTTTTAGTTAAGATTATTGGTTCAAAAAAAGGATATGGGGTTTTGGGATTCATTGGGGGTCTTGTTTCTTCAACGGCTGTAACTTTATCTATGGCTGGAGAAAGTAAACGACATAAAGAAAATTATTTCCCTTTTGTTCTAGCTGTTATTTTAGCAACTTCTGTCACTTTTATTAGAATAATTTTTGAAGTTGCAGTCGTGAACAATTCTCTTTTATCTACTTTATTTATCCCAATGATAATCATGGCAATTGTCGGATTTATTATTGCTTATTTTTTCTATAGAAAAAGAGATAAAAATAAAAAAGCTAAAAAAATTGAATTCAAACAACCTTTCGCATTAAAACCTGCAATTAAATTTGGATTGTTTTTTGCTTTTATTTTATTGATTTCTAAGATTGCTCAACTTTTATTTGGATCAACTGGAATATATGCCACGAGTATTTTGTCGGGTCTAGCAGATGTTGATGCGATCACTTTATCTATGTCTGCTTTGAGTAAAAGTGGAACTATAAGTAATTTTGTTGCAACTACTGCAATAATTTTGGCGGCGATATCTAATACTTTGGTTAAGGCTGGATTGGCTTTCTTTTTGGGGGGCAAGAAATTTGGTAGAATGATTGTTTGGTCTTTCTTGTTTATTTTGGTAGTGGGATTACTTGTTTTGTTTTTAATTTGATTTTAGTTTCTTTTTGATTAAAATACAAAGATTTTCTTTTCTTGCAATCAACAGATTGCTTCGAGAATAAATTTTTTTGATTTTATTCCAAAAATAATTCAAAATTATGGAATAAATAATTGAGTTATTTTGAATATTTTAATATAAATTTTTATAAACAATCTTTTGTTTTTTATAATATGAAAAAAGAGAAAATTGATATGAAAGGTATTTTTGTGATTATTGATGGAGTAGGGGATTTAGATAATAAACAGCTTAAAGGTAAAACCCCTTTGGAAGCTGCAAATACTCCTAATTTAGATTTTTTGGCAACGAGGGGAGAAATGGGTTATATGTATCCAATTAAACCGGGTTACTCTCCGGGTTCAGATGAAGCTATTGTTACTTTGTTTAGAAATGAGCTTTCTGATTCAACCCGAGGAAGGCTTGAAGCCGAAGGTGCTGGTTTGAAATTGAAAAAAGGAGATTTGGCTTTGAGAGTTAATTTTGGGACCATTGATACTTTAGAAAAAGGAAATGTGGTTGACCGACGTGCAGGTAGAACTCTAAGTAATAAAGAGGCAAATAAATTGGGGGAGTCTATTAATAATATTGAATTTCCGTATGAATTTGAGTTTGTACCTACAGTTCAGCATCGTGCAGTTTTGGTTATTCGGGGGGATTTTTCTGATAGGATTGCGGGAGATGATATCACTTATCAAAAGGGAAGTTCTGAAGAAATTAGGAAAATTATTTCTTGTCAGCCTTTGATTAAAACTGAAAATGCCAAACATACTGCAGATGTTTTGAATGAATTTTTGATTTTGGCTTATGATGTTTTGAGAAATCATTCTGTTAATTTAGATAGAAAACGGAGAGGGCTTTTACCTGCGAATTATTTGTTAGTTAGAACTCCTGGAGTTAAGAAACCTAAATTGAAACAATATAAAGATTGGATTTCTACTCATTCGATGGCTTTAGAAGTTGGATTTTCCGAATTAAGTGGAATGAAAAATTTTCCTTTTAAGTATCCGGTGTTGAAGGGCCTTGATGCTTACAAAAATTTATGGGCAGGATTAAAAAAAGCTGTTAAACATTCAATAAAAATTCTTCAGAAAAATTTTGATAAGGCGAGTTATTGTTATGTTCATTTTAAAGAAACGGATTTGCCGGGCCATGACAATAAACCTTTGGAAAAAATGGCGATGATTGAATATTTGGATAAGACGTTTTTCAAATTTTTGGTTAGGAGTTGTCCTCAGAGAAATATTCGGATTTTGGTGACTGGAGATCATTCAACTCCTTGTAAGTTGAAAAGTCATTCTGCTGATCCGGTTCCTGTTTTGTTGTACAATGGAAAATTACCTCAAGAAAAAAAACATTTCAATGAGCGTGAGGCTCGTAAAGGTAGCTTGAAAAGAATTTTGGGCAAAGATTTGCTTCAAAAAATAGGTTTTTTGAAATGAGGGGATTAGTATAGTAATTTATTAAAAGCTCAGCTGTTTTTTTATTTGATGATAACATATAAAGATATTTATGAAGCGGCAAAAAAAGAGAGGTATTCTGAAAATTTGCAACCCATTCAAAAAAGTTTTGTTAAAGAAGTTGCAATTTATTTGAAAGAGAAAAGAGATGCTTCTTTGAAGGAAAATGATGTTTTTTCTGATGTGCTTTTGAAAACAAAAAAGCAACTTGAAAATGCAATTACTTTGTTTCAGGAATTACTTAGGCGTAGAAGGAAGAAAATTTTGAATTTGGTTTTGATTGCAAGTGAAACTGGGATTTCTAAACAGGATTTTGAAAATATGTTGTTAATTGAGAAAAGTTTGTTTGAAGATTTGATGCAATGTATTGAGCGGTCCGATAGTCGACTGAATGAGCTTTTGACCGGGGGAAAAGATGAGAACTCACAAAAGAATAATTTGATTGTTTTTTTGGAGGAAGTTGAAGAGTTTGATTCTCCTTCTGGGGAAAAATTTGGGCCATTTAAGGTAGGGGAATTTGTGAATTTGCCTAAAGCTATTGCGCAAATTTTTGTTGAGGATAAAAAGGCTGAGAGTATGGAAAAGTAGTTTTGGAGTTATGCAAAAATTAATAGTTTATTTCCTGGACTTAAAAGTATTTATAAAGTACTGTTATTTTTATGCAGTATAATTAAATTATAGGAGATAAAAAATAATGGTAACACAATTAAATTTGAATAATTTTGAAGAAAATGTAGTTAAAGAAAAACTTCCAGTAATTATTGATTTCTATGCTGATTGGTGCGGTCCGTGTCAAATGATGAAACCAGTTTTTGAAACTTTGAGCGGAGAGTATAAAGGGAAATTGAATTTTCTGAAATTAGATACTCAAGCAGAAGAAGGTTTGGCAATGAAATTTGGTATTCAAGGAATTCCTGCTTTGGTGGTTCTAAAAGATCAAAAAGAAGTTGGAAGAATTGTTGGATTTGTGGGCGAAGATCAATTGCGAACGAAAATTGATGAAATTTTAGCGGGGATTTAAGATGATTGATTTTGCATGTAAGAAATTTGACTTAGAAGAAGTTGTAAAATGTAGTTTGGGTTTAAGTAAATCGGAATTTAAATTATTAAAATTTTTGATTGAAAATGATAAAGAATTTACAACTGAAAAATTATCAGAAAAATTAAAATTAGACAAGTCAACTATCCAGAGGGCTGTGAAAAAGATGCATGAAAAAGGTCTTATTCGAAGAGGACAAATTAATCAATCTGTTGGAGGATATGTTTTTTTGTATAGGATAAAAGATAAGAGCAAGATCCGAAAAATAATCTCTGATACTGTTGATGAATGGGTTAAGGTTTTTCATGAAAAAATTGGGAAGTGGTAAGGTTTATTAATTTTAATTTATTTGCTTTTGTATGGAAAGAAGAGTTATAGTGGGGTTTTTTATTGGATTATTTGGATTTTTATTAATGTTAATTCCTTTATTTATTTTGGAAAAAGAGGGTTTCTTTTCTTGGATTTATGGACTACCGATTTTCATTGTTGGTTTGATTATTATGTTTAATAAAAAAGAAGATGAGATTGAAAAAATTAAATATAAGGGAGGGAAAAAATGAAAAAAATTATTGTTACAACTGGATTAGAGATTCCTGGAAAGGAGGTTGTTGAAATTTTGGGAGTTGCTAGGGGAAATACTGTTCGAGCTAGAAATATAGGGCGAGACATTGGTGCTGGTTTTAAGAATTTGATTGGTGGAGAAGTTAAGACTTATACTGATATGACAACTCATGCAAGAGAAGAATCTTATAATAGGATGGTGAATCAAGCAATTGAACTTGGTGCTGATGCGATTATTGGAATGAGGTTCATGACTTCTATGATAATGCAAGGAGCATCAGAAATGTTGGCTTATGGAACTGCAGTGAAGCTCAAGTAATCTTGCACCGATAAATCGGATGTTCATTGACACAGTCTTTCGCATAGGGTCCAATTCATGGATGTTCATCGACGCAGTCATTTCGCATAATGCAATGAGCTTCTGAAATGCTTGCTTATGGAACTGCAGTGAAATTGAAATAAATTTATTATTATTTTTATTATTTTATTTCTGGTTCTTTTTTTAAAATGTAGACATAATATGTTTTTGTAGGCGTGTCGATTTTCTGGTAACTTAGTTTACCTGTTGGTTTTTTTCTGGATCTTATGTTTAGAGGTATTTTGAAATATTTTGTAACTCCTTTGTTTCCGCGAGTGTTTATTTGAGAATTGTGTGAGCATAATTTTGAACTAAATAAGTGAATGTTTTTTAGATGGCCTTTTAAATTATATATTTCTTTTTGATCTAGAGAAATTTTGTATTTGGCTGTTTTGTTTGGAATTGTTTTAGAGTGGATGATTTCTCCCATGTCTTATAAAATGATGTGCATTTTTCCCCTTTCTTTATCCATAAAATGGAATATTATTTATATATTTGTCTGTTTATGTATAAGAAATGCAAAAAAGTATGTTTTTTAAATTTCAAGAGGCTTTGAAATAAATGGGTTCAATTACTGCAATAAAAACCGCGAGAGAGGATAAAGTTATTGTGGAAGTTCAATTAGATTATGAAGAATCTTTAAAATTAAAAGGGCATGTTAAAAATATTCATCTTTTTTCAGAAGATTCTGCTGAAATTAAAACAAATCTTTCTCAAAGAGGAACAAATGAAGCTACTAAATATTTTTTAATTCCTCGAGAATTGCGAGGAGATTTGACGTTTGAAGAATCTGTTAAATGCCAACGTATAGATTCAGGGGATAAAATTATTTTTATTTATATGGTTAATAAGGTTAAATGAATTTTTGAGGTTGGAAGTTGTTTGTTGTGAGGAGATTTATTTTTAGAGCAAAAATTTTTAAAGGAAATATGCTTTTTTATTTTATGAGGAGTTTACGAAGTAATTTTTTTGTTATTCTTATTATTTGTTTCGTTGTTTTATTTTTTGCTTTTAATATTTTGATTGGGGGAGAGAAGACTGGTTTAGCAATTTATAAATCTAATTTGGAAGAAAATAATTTTTTTAATAATCTTTTTTCTAAATTTTCATTTTCTTCTGAAAAAGGAGATGGTGCCAAGAAGGAGCTCGTTAGTTCTGAATCTTTTTCTTTGCCAGATCCGAAGATCCATTTCGATAAATTTAAAATTCCTTATGGAGAGCTGGGAGTTTCATATCCCGATGTTGTGGAGAAAGGAGATAAGTTGAAAGAATCTTCAGAGTTTCAATATTTTACTGTTGCTTTAGATGGCACAGGAGATTTTGATAATATCCAAGATGCGATTGACGCAGCGGATTCAAACTATGAAATTTTTATTAAGTGTGGCGAGTATCCTCTCTTTGAGAATATCTTTGTTTATGCTAAATATAATTTGACAATTGGAGGAGAAGTTGTCGACCAACATAGACAATGTGTTACTCTTAAAAGTGGGAGTATAGATGTTGATGTGGGATTATTAATACAGACTGTTGATATGATTACCTATCAAAGAATTGGGCGAAATATTACTGTTAGAAATTTAATTTTTAAAGATTTTGATAAATCTAGTTTGTTTGCTTTCGGGACTTTTATTGATGGAATCAATGATGCATCTGGGATTGATTATTTTGTTTTTGAGAATAATGTTTTTCATGTAGAAAATCGATCATATCTGGGTCCTGTGATGTACGCTGTTTTAACTGTTCAGGAATCTAGTGAGAGTAAAGTTTTACATAATCGTTTTATTACTTCTGTTAATACTCAAAATGAAACTCAACTTATTTGTTTTCCCCTGGGTGTTTCTGATTTTAATGATGATCAAGTAGTCAAATACAATTATCTCCCTGGGAATGGCGTTGTATCCAATTTAACTTCAAGTAATGGGATTTGGGGAACCATGCTCATGAGTGGAAGGAAAAATGTAATCTCTAATAATTATTATGATCACACAAGAAGTGATGATGGTTCAAGGCTTTTTACAGATGAAAATTGCAATTCTTTTGCTGGAAACAATGAGTTTGTCGGGTTAAAAGATTACCCTTATTCTGCGTGGGATACACCTCATTTTATTTATGCAAATGGATATAGATTAAAATGGAATAATTTTATTGGTTATAATGGGTTTGGTTTGTGGGGAGAAGAGTTTGTAATTTCTAAAAATTTCTGGGATGCCGAGGGAGATTATGTTGATTCAGACGGAGATGGAATTATGGATAATCCATACAATATCCCAAATCTTATGCCAAATTATTTTGATGATCAATCTGCAATAAAGGAAAGAAGTTGGCTTGGGTCAAATATAACTTATTTGTTTTTTGAAAAATATAAATCAGTTATGGTAAAGATGAATAATTTACAAGGAGATTTTATAGATTTAGATTTGGCTTTTGGAGGATATCTTTCTATGATAGATTACATAGAAGAAATTTCAACGGGGAAGAGATTTCTTCCTGCCAATTCAGAATATACACTTAAATATCTAGTTCTTGGAGAAGAGTATAAAATAATTGCTAATAGTGATTTTTCTATGAAATTTAGTGGGTTGGTTAAAGTTTATTGAGTGGTTTAGTTATTTATTAAATAAAAAGCCTGTAGAGGGATTCAAAACAATTCACAATCCGTGAAATGTTCTTTAAACTCATTTCATTCGTTTATTAGAAATTTCAGAATTGTTCACCACGACCAAACGGTCGAAGGGTTTGAAAATAAAAAGCCTGTAGAGGGATTCAAACCCACGACCTACTCCTTACAAGGGAGCCGCTCTATCACTGAGCTATACAGGCATAGAATATTATTAGAAACAGGTTTTTTAAAAGTTATTGTTCAGAATTATTCAGTTTTTTCGTCATTCATTTTTTCAACTTTCAAAACTCTTATTTCACATAATGATAATGGATAAATTTTCTTTAATGACATACTTAATTCTCTTTGAATTTTATTTTTTAAAACTTCAGAGAATAAATTTTCTGCAGAATTTTCTTTTGCCCATTTAACTAATTCTTCTTTTGTTTTATTTCTCAAAGCTTTTCTAACTGCCCTGGAAACTTTTCTCCTAGTTACCAAAAAAGGTTTTATTCTTATTTGAGCATCTTCACATTCTGTGGAAAAAGAATCTTCAACATAATTTGTTCCTCTCCGAACCATTCTTCTCAAATAATAAGGCATTAGTCTCAATTCCCTTGGTTCGGTTAATATTTCTTCATCTACCAGTTTTGTTTTGAATGTTATTAACATGGATTTTCCTTTGAAGATTCTAGTTAAATCATATTTTATGAATCTGTTATCCAATTCTTTTGCTTCAAATGCTTGAAGTTGTGTTTCTTTTTTTATTAAAGGCATTTCAATATTGAAGAACCTTTTTTTCTTTTTTGCTATTGCCATTTTATTCTTGTGTTACTTTTCCTGCCCTTTGTCCTTTTTTCTGATATTTTGATTTTTTACACTCTTTACATGTATACATTATATTTGTCTTTTTGGTTGTTTTGGATTTTCTTTTATGTTTTGCATTTGCTGGTTTAGATCCCCATTTACCCAAGTTACCAATTCCAATCCCAATTCCTCTTAATTTAGCTCTTGCTCTCCCGCCACCACGAGTCATGCTTCCTCTAGAAAAACCTGTTCCAATATTTTTTATTTTTTGATCAGTTTGTTTATTACAAACTGGACAAAATCTCTTTGTTGTCTTTGGGATTTTCATATTTTTACTGCGAGAGATTAGTTTATAAAGTTTTGGTTCTTCGTGGTCCCGTAGTAAAATAAACAAAGGGTTTCTTTTACAATAACTTCCCTAATTTGCAAATGCTTTTAGCATTTGTTATGAGTTGTCCTGTTGCGGAGAATGAAAAATTCTCTTTTGTCCAAATTGGTTGGACCCTGAAATCTAGAATTTTTGGACAACTGGGGCAAGAGAGTGGTGGCAAGTGGAAAAAAGGCAGAGAAAAAAATGAAAAGAATAAAATTTAATTCGGGGGAACAAAGATTGTTTTTGAAAAAGGTTTTAGAGGAACTTAATTGTCCTTCTCTTCGAGCATTGAATCAATTTGGGTTTGAAATTCCTTATTCAACTTTGAAGAATTATTTTGTTGAATCTCGAGTTATTCCTGAAAATTTTTTTAATGATCTATGTTATTTGGCAAAGATTGAAAAAAAGAAATTGAATTTTAAAATCTTAGAGGAAAATTGGGGCCAGATTATTGGTGGAAAAATAAAAAAGAAGTAACTTTTATATACGCTTTTTCCCTGATTAAGTTATGAAAAAGAGAGGTTTTAGAAACAAAATTCTTTTGTTCTTAGTTTATGCAGTTTTTGCTATTTATTTCATTAATTTCCAATTCTCTTTTTTGGAGGTTCCAGAATTTATTTTAAAGTTCAATAATTTGATTATTTTTGTTGGAGGATTGCTTCTTTTTTTCGCAGCATTCCGTCAATTAATGAAAAGAGGAAATAATATTCTTCAGGCGTAGATTGATAATATTTATATAGACGTTTTTCATTTTTTAGATATGGTTAAAGGGTGTGAGAACAAAAGAGGACAAGTGACTATTTTCATCATAATAGCTTTGGTTTTGGTTGCTTTGGTTGGGGGTTATTTTATTCTTAAAAATGTTATAAAAAATGAAGTTGTTCCTGAAAGTGTTTCTCCAATTCAAGTTAGTTTTTTATCTTGTTTAGAAGAAGCTGCAAATACTGGAATTTCTTTAGTAGAAACAACTGGGGGATATATCGATTTGCCAACTTTTGAACCTGGTTCTCGTTATCAACCTTTTTCATCACAATTAACTTTTGCTGGAGTAGAAATTCCTTATTGGTATTATATGTCGGGTTCAAATTTCCCTCGAGAAAATGTTCCTTCCAAAGAATTTATCGAAGATGAAATTGCAAAATTTGTTGAAAGAAGAATTATCTCTTGTGATTTAGATAGATATGTTGATGAAGGTTTTATAATTTTTAGAGGAAACCCTACTGCAGAGGTTTTAATTACAAATGGAGAAGTTAAAGTGAATTTGAAAATGGATTTGACTGTAGAAAAAGGAACTGAATCTTTTTTAATTAAAGATCATGAATTTGTAGTTAAATCGGTTTTGGGAGAACTTTATGAAGCTTCAAAAGAAGTTTACGAACAAGAACAGAATAGTTTATTTTTAGAAAATTATTCTGTAGATGTTTTGCGTCTTTATGCTCCAGTGGATGGGGTTGAATTAACTTGTTCTCCTATGACTTGGGAAGCTGAAGGGATTTTTCAAGATCTTCGAGAGGCTTTGGAAGTTAATATTCTTTCGTTGAAAAATGAAGGAGATAAAAAAGATTATTTTCTAGTGGAAGATTTACCTAAAAATGTTGATGTTAATTTTTTGACTTCGCAAACTTGGCCGAATACTTTTGAAGTTAATCCCACTGAAGGTAGTTTATTGATTTCAAAACCTGTTGGAAATCAGAATGGTTTAGGGATATTAGGATTTTGTTATGTTCCATATCATTATGTTTACAATGTTCGTTATCCTGTTTTAGTTCAAGTATCTAAGGGCGAAGAAATTTTCCAATTCCCCGTTGCTGTTTTGATTGAAGGGAATCTTCCAAGAAAAGCAAAAGAGGGAAATTCAATTGCTCCGGAAATAATTGATTTGTGTACTGACAAAAATTCTCCGACGACAATAAATGTTTTTGATACGAATTTAAACTCAGTAGATGCTAAAATTACCTATGAATGTTTTGGATCAAGGTGTGACTTGGGGAATACAAATGATGGAGAATTAAGAACTTTGTTACCTCAATGTGTTAATGGAAATTTAATTATTGAGGCAGAAGGATATCGTGAATTAAGATCAATGTATTCTAGTGTGCGTCCAGGGAGTGAAGTAGTTATTTTAGATAGAGAATATGAAAAAGAAATTGGTTTAACATTGGGAGGGCAATCAGTTTCTCAAAATGCCCTAGTTAGTTTTATTGGGGAAGAAGATGTTCAAACAATAAATTATCCTGAAACGAAGAAGATTAAGTTGGGTGAAGGAAGTTATGAAATTCAAGTAACGATTTATGGAGAATCTACAGTTAGCTTTGGTGAAACAATCGAAGAACAATGTGTGACTGTTCCTCAGTCTGGTGTTGGAGGATTTATTGGATTGGAGAAAACAGAATGTTTTGAAGTAATATTTCCGGCTCAAGATGTAACTGATGTTTTAATTGGAGGGGGAAATTTGAATTATTATTTCTTTGATCAGGATTTAGAGAATTCTGGAAAAATTCAGATTGAAGTTCCGAGATTAGAAACTCCGAAGACGTTAGAGGAATTGCAACAGAATTATTTGTTATTTGAAGTGAGTGAATTAGAGGTGACTTTATGAAATTAGATAATAAATTTCTTTTTGGAATTAGTTTGGTTTTGATTTTGTTAATTGGTATCGGATCTGCATATATGGGTTCTGATCCCAAATTAATTGAAGGTCGAAGTCAAAGTATGTTTCAGGTTGATGAATTAGCTTCTTTCAATCAAGATATGTGTCAGGAAGGAACTGATTTTGTTGTTCAAATTCCTCCTCTGGGATGTACTCCTATTGTTGTTAGAAGTGATTTATTGGAGGAACAAAATGTTCCAGTTTTTTGTGAATTAAGTGCAATAAAAATTAATCCTTTAATAAATATTAAAGCAATTGATTCGATTAGTTTTTCTGGAGGAGATTATCCTCCCGCAGTTCAGACAATTGGATTTCATCCTAGTTATTCTGCTTTGGGTGAAAATCGTCAATTAAATAATTTGATGTGGGATAATATTGGTTATGCAGTTATTTCTTTGAAACAAATGCAGGAATCCGAATTAACAAATTGTAAAAAAGAGGGTTTAAGTGAAGTATGTAGAATTAAAGGAAATTTAACTGCAAGGATTAGGTATGATTTGGAAGGGGCTTTTGGTCTTCGGAGACATTTGTTTTATCTTCCTGCAATGACTGATTCAGAATTCAGTTCGAAATACGGGCAATATGCTTTTTTTGATAAGAAGGGCTTTTTGAGAGCAGAAAATGTAGATACAGATAGCGCTTCAATTGTAATTTATTCTGGAAGAAATGAAAATTTATTTGGCCAAAGCAAACCTGGAGTTAATGATAAGCAAAAAGTTGCCCAAATAAATTTAGATGTTGGAGAAACTTCTGGAGAAATGTTTTTGCCTGGATTTGATTGTTTGGCGACGGTGAAATTTAGATTGGATGCAGTTGAATCTCCAGATACTTTAGCAAAATTATCTGTAAATTCGGAAGCAACTGATGTAAAAAAAGGCGAAACTTTTTTAGAGAATAAGTGTAATGTTATTGAGCTTGAAAAAAGGGGATTGAATCAAAAAGTAAGAATTAAATGTTTGACTGATGAGGGTCCGGATACATTTAATTTAAGAATTACTCCGAGTGTTTCTCTTGAAATTGGTGGAAGTAAAGTTACAAAAAAAGTTGGAGAATATCTTTATTCAGCAGAGGATAAACATCTTTATTTAGCATATGTTGGGACCAAAGAAGAAACAGGAAAGAAGGAAGATTTGATTGTTTATATTGTCGCTATACCTAAGAGAATTGATTCAGAAGATCCTGACGAAGATGTTTTACCCGAGACAGAATTAAAAACGGCAGCTTTCTTGGTGAACGCTTTGGAAATAGGGGAAGGAAATGCAAAAGATTATGCACAACAAGTTTCTGGATTATCAATGAATTTTTATAGGTGGCTTATCAACGGAGATAATTTTAAATTTCTTTCTTATGGCGAAGAAGAAGAAATTTTTAAAAAGAATTTAAAAATACTTGATTTTGGAACTGAACTTAATTTTCCTTTAGGAACGGAAACATCAAATAATTATTTGGAGGCCTTGGAGGATTATGATCTTGTTTTAAGTAATTTCGTTGGGGAAAAATATGGGGATGGTACTCCTGAAGCAGATTTGAATTTAGGCGAGAGAGCCCTTTACGCAAAAATTATTTTGGCAGATTCTATTCAGCAAAAACATGATGTTCGTTTATTTTGTAATGAATTTATGGAAAGTTATTCTGAATCGGAGTTAGATGTTTCTCTTTGTTTGAATTTAAAAGAAATGTCTAATACAGAGGTTTCGACTAAGTATGTTTTAATTGACGGGGATTGGCAAAGAATTTCTTTTGAAAGAATTGTCGAACCAAGTTTCGAAGATTATGGAATTAAAATTTCTGTTAGGGTCGAAGATGGCGAACCAGAGACATATCAAATGGAGAAAGATCAAACTATTTATTTGAACAGTGTTGTTGATGAAGACAATATTTTTGAAGTTAAAGCATCTTTGTTTACAATCTCTTTCAAACATAATTTTTCTGGATGGTTTTGGTCGGCTGATAAAAATAATTGGATGTCTACTTCAAATTTGATTGTTAAGGGGGGAGATTTTGATGGTAAAAAACCTTCTTCTATGAATCTCGATTTAATTAAATCTCTTGATGGAGTTCCTTTTAATGTGGGAAGTAAAACTCTTTTGAGAAGACAAGGGAAGTTGGATTATATCAAATTAGTTGAAGTTCATGAAGACAAAGCAATTTTAGATATTAAAATATACAATAGATCAAATTTAAAAGTTTTTAATGATTTTACTGGAAGTTCGGCAGAAATAATTAATAAAAATTCTCCCGTGAGTTTTGGAGGAGATTACACTTTTATTTTGAAAGAAACTCATGCGGAACAATTAGCGAAAGTTTCTGTTATTCCTGATATTAATCATGCTGGAAGTGATGTTGATTTTTCTTTTAATGTGGGTGTTGAAAAAAGGGCAATTCAATTGTCTCCTGAAAAAACGCAGAACAGGGTCGAGAAGTTGAATAAGACAATTGCTGAATGGAAGAAACGTTCTGAATCTTTGGGTGATGTTGTTGAGACTATGAAGAAAGCTTGTTTGGGGCTTGGTGCTGCTTTGACTGTTAAAAATGTTATTGGGGGAGCTGGAGGGAAAACAATTGCAAGAGAGTCGGTTATGTATGGAGCTAATGGTTGGTATGAAAAATGTGGGGGGAAAGAATATGATGGAACAACATATAGCAGCGAAGAGGAATGTTTATTTAAAAATGCTAATTTGATTGATGCAGAAGTTAATCAGATTACTTCTGGATTAACAGCACAAAATACGAATATAAAAAAGATTCAAAAAAAGTATACTACCGAAAAAATATTGAGTCAAAGTATTGTGAATACGGCTGAATTTATTGCAGAATATTCAGAACAGGCAAATGATAGTTTGGATTGGATTGGACAACATGGTGGTTTTTCTGAAGTAGAAGCGAAATTGAAAAATGTTCAACCTGCTTTAGACGAAGATAATTGGAAAGCGGGAGTTTATAGTATTGATCAATTGAAAGAAATTGAATTGTATTCTAATTTATTAAAAGATAATCCTGGAAATGAAGATTATGAAGCGAGATTATTGAAAGCATTGACGGATGTTGAAGTTAATAGTGAGAAAAAGATTTTGATGAAAAAGCTAGAACGAAGTGTTTTCCAATCTGGTTTAACTAAGAGTATTCCAAGAATTTATGCTGGAACAAATTCAAGAGAAGAAACTTATGATGGGGATTTGGTTCCTGCAACAGGATTTGCAGGTTTGCCTGTAGGAAAACCAGTTCAAACAATTGTTTATGAAAGTGTTCCTTATAATGTCGTTCTTAATGTAACTGCAGAAAATAAATATTTTATTTATGAGATTTATTATTTAAATAATACAATTGTTGAAAAAAATAAAAATGATGAAATTAGAAGTAAGTATTCTTCTTTTGTTAAATATGATTCTAAAAGTTATGACAATCCTTATCGACTTGGGCAAAAACCCAAATTAACTTATTATGAAACTGATCCTTACAAAGGACTTCCTGCAATGATTCCATTTGATGCTGTTCATGGGTGGTATGCTTTTGTTAAACAAACAATTCCGACGGGAAGGAAGATTAGAACATACGATGATTCTGGTGCGATCAATAGTTTTTGGTTATGTAACGTCGGACAAAATGGTTTGGCAGAATTTCAAAATGATTTGGGGGATGACATTTGTAGACAAATTAATATGGGAATTGGTGAGCCTTATTCTGATTATCCTGGTCTTAAATCTTCAGAAGCTTCCAAGTTGGTTAAAAAAGCAAAGAATGCAATTGAACAAGCTTCAAGAGCTTATGGGGATGGAGTTAAGAAAGTATATATTTTTGATAAGCTTTATGAGGTTGGAAGTCCTGCAATGAATATTCCTGGAATTAGATGTACTGATTACATGTCTCCTAAAGATTGTAAACTTTTATTCAATGTTTGTGACCCAGTAATTTGTCCAAATAGTCGATGTGATTTCGGGGGATCTTATCCAGTTCCCGACGTTATTCAATCAGGAATTATTGGAAGTATCGCTTTGTGTTTGCCTAATTTTAATGAAGGAATTTATGTGCCGGTTTGTTTGACGGGGGTAAAAGCGGGAATTGATGGATATTTATCTATTGCTCAAGCTTACCAAGATTGTTTGGCTCATAATTTAGCGACCGGGGAAACTATTGGGGTTTGTGATGAGATTCACAGTATTTATCTTTGTGAATTTTTCTGGAGACAGGCATTTCCTTTGGCTAAACTTGCCATTCCAAAACTTTTGGGAATTTTGACTGGGCAGAATAGTCGAGGCGGGGGAGAGTATATGGGAATTCAAGCAGCATGGCAAAATGCAAAAGACTCCATTGATTACTTTACTCAATTTTATGCAATTAATTCTTTCAATGCATTTAAGGCAAGAAGCACGGAGGAAGTTGGAACTGCAGCTTGCGGCAGCTTTGTTTCCGTTGCCTATCCTAATGGACAGGGGATTTTGGATGTTTTAACAGAATCAGATAGTCCCCCACAATTTAATGCCAAATTCGATACTATTCCTTTTACAACAACGACGTTTCCACCAGTTAACCAATACAAAGTATTTTATCATATCTATGCAGGGAATGATCGTGGAGCTTATTTCAAGGTATATTTGAAAGGGGAAACACAAGGTTCTTATTTTCAGGGAAGTGGTTTTGGAAAGAGTGTAGATTCAGGATATATTCCAAAGGGAGAATATAAGAGCGAGACTATTGATTTTACTGCAGCTGAAGGATATGACGAATTATGTGTTGTTGTGAATGAACAAGAAGAATGTGGATTTGCTCAGGTAACTAGTAATTTTGCTTTGGATTATATTAAGGATCAATATATTAAAAATCAGGCAACTGCCGACGATATCAAAAGTGAAGAGGAATGTATTTCTGGTAGTCCAAATATTTATAGTTTATCGAATCCAAATTTGGGAGAAGGGTTTGATAGTTTAATTGATCCTGCAATTTATCAAAAAGGTTTGATTAGAATTTGTTCAACAGACGATCCTGGAAAAGGGAGTGATCCTAATGCAGGAATTGAAGGTGCCAGATGGTTAGATGTTGGTCATTGTGGGAATGAGAAAATTCGATGTTGGATTGATAAAGAGAGTATTAAAGATGCAGTAGAATTTGAAAAAACTTATAATGATTCTTTGGATGATTTGACTAAACATTATACGGAAGATTTTATTGAGAGCAAGGGATATTTTTCTGAAGATGAATTTAAGGCTTTTTTGGAGAAATTTAAAGCTGAGAAAGATTTATTTAAAAAATTGGGAATGTTAACAGGAGATTATTCTGATTTTGATATGTTTGAGATTTTAAAAATTTATAATGAAATAATGAAATCAGGGGGGGAAATTCCTTTTGATTTGGAAGGAGAATCTCATGTTTTTGAAGTTAAAGATATTTTTGCAACAAATGTAGTTGTTGTTATTTCTTCTGAACCCCAAGAAGCAACACTTTCTGTGGGGGAAGAAAAGAAATTTGAAATTTCTGGAGATGATTATTATGATATTTTGGTAAAATTAAATTCAATTAATGATTCTTTGGAAAATGAAGCGAATTTTACTGTTAAAATAATAAAGGAGAAAATTCTAAAATCTAGGGAAGATTTGTTTGGTGAACCAAATGGATTAGGAAGTGTTTTTGATAAAGTCTTTTTTAATAATCAGAAAGGATATTTGTATTATTTGCTTGGTGGAATTCACGGGATTTTTGCAAAGGAATCTTTTGATAAGGTTGAAGCACCAATGATTATTGCAAATCAAGATGAAGAGGGAGAGGTTGTTCTTGGGGCTGAATCTTGTGTGGATCGAGATAATGTTTCGAGGAAGATAAATGAATTGAATGGGAAATCAAGAGCAGGCAATTTAATTGATGTTGATGATAATGGGAAAAGTTGTTTTGATGGAGCGTTTACTCCCCATGCATTGGTTCCTTCACAATATGGGGAAACTGTTTATTATCATAAATATTGTTTTTGGAGTTTGGGCCAAGGAAGTTTCGAAGTAATAGATTCTAGTGGTCACACAAGTGTTTTAAATGATTTTGGTATTTCTGACAATATAAAATATTCTTGTACGGCCCTTGGTTCTTCTGGTTGTGAAAAAACTGGAGAAATTAGTGAAAATGAAAAATTAGGATCTCTTCAACCAGGAGATGTTATTTCTTATGCTTCTCAATATCAGAATTATCTTCCTCATAATGCTGTTTTTATGGGATGGGTTGATGAAGCTGGAAAGATTGCGAATTTATTTGATTGGAGTGGCGAAGGAGATACTTTTGGATTTTCTGATGTCAATATTTCTGATTCGAGTTATCCTGTTTATCAAATTTGGAAAATTTATTGTGATGAGGCAGAAGTGGGAATTGATTTCACTGCCGCAATTGTTCCAGAGGATATTTATTTCATAGAATCAACCGAAAGTCCAAAGTTACAATTAGATGATCTTTGTTATAAATATTTTGATGGTGAATGGTATTGGACTACAGATTGCGTGTATGTTGGAGGAGAGAGGGCAGTGGCCGCAATGGAAGGTTCATATACTGAAAAGATTGATTGGTTGAAAACAGATACTACTTCAAGTCCTTATTCAAATGGGCAACTTGGTGATGAGGATAAAGAGGTTATTCTTGAATTAAATGATTTTGTGGGGAATCTTGAAGGGGGGCTTTTATATTTGGTTGAAGAGTTAGAGAATAGGGGTTCAGGAAGTTATCTTAAGACAAGTTGGGTAAGTCTTTCAAGTCAGAAAATTTTTAATTTAGAATCTGAAGGCGTTGATCTTGTTGGTAGAGAAAGTCATGCTTTTGATGAAAGTATAAATTTTGTTAATCTTAATGGAGAATGGTTTTGGAGTATTGACGAAGAGGATTATGATGATGGAAAGATTGATTCTTGGGTAAAATCTCCTGAAATTTCTAAAGATATTGAAAAATATTTGAATAATTTAGAAGAGACTTTTATTGGTTCTTTGAATGGTGTGAGTTTCAAGGAAGGTCTTAAATTACTTCTTTGGTTTGACCTTGAAGAATATAAACGAGGAGGTTTTCTTTCAGGAGATGACGATTTAACTAGGAAGAAGTGGGGTTTTGAAGAATCTTTGTGTTCTGTACAGAATCTGAATGGAAGATATTCTGATAATCCTGAAAATCAAGAATTTGTTAATGAAATTTGTGCGGATAAGCTTTTGACGGAGGAACAATGTAAGGATGTTAAAGGGGAAGGAGGTTGGATATTCAATAGAGAAGACTCTATGGAATTTGTTGAAAATGTTCTTGTAGCGAATAGCTATTCTACAAAAAAAACTTGGACGTATCTTTCTGCATTTTTGAAATTAAGATCGATGAGAAAGATAAGATATCTTGACGAACCCCGAATAATAAATCAATGGTATTCTGAGGGTTTGATTAATGAAGCAACCTATCAATTTATTTTAGATAATAAACGAGAAGATGTCTATTTGAATTTAATAAACCAATTTATTGGCGAGATAAATTGTGAGTTTATTTTGAATATGGAAGAAATTTTAACAATTGATGATGCTTTGATAATTGTTTCTCGTTTAGAAGGAATGTATTCTGATAATGAAGAAAATAAGTTCTTTGTTGAGAGAGTTTATTCTTTAGGTTTTTTGAGTTATGAGTATTATGGGAAACTTCTGAAGAAAGGCCCTCTGGGGTGGGCTACTGGATTTTTAAATATGGCTGATTTAAGAATTTATTTATTTGATTTTAAAGAAGATCTTGGAAGGGGGAGAATTTGGACTCCTAAAAATGCTCTTAGGGAATTGCAAAATTTAGGAGAATTATATTATGATGAAGATAGTTTATTTATTAATGAACTTTATCTTGATGGCTTGATTTCTTTAGAAGAGTTTTCTGATTTTCAAAAAGAATCTCAAAGTGGAACTTTTGTGAATATTTATGATTCAGTCAGAACAATTCTTTTGAAAAAAATACCTGCTGTGGGGGATTTGGAAGAATTGCCTGGACCGGATAATCGGGATGTCTATAAAAAAGAATTAGCTTTTTTCAAATTATTTTTGAAGGAAAGTTCTCTTGATATTGGAGCATATAACACTCTCGAGATTTTGGACATTGAGAACAATCATATTGTTGCAATTGACATGGAGGGGGGAGGTATTGAATCTTTGAAGTATCTAGATAAATTGGAATATTTAGAAACGTTGTTTCTCCCGGATAATTCTGTCACTGATCTTTCTGTTTTGAGCAATCTTAATAATTTGAGGGAGTTGTATTTGTTCTCAAATGAAATTTCAGATGTTTCTCCTTTAAGTAATCTTGATAATTTGAAGTATTTGAATTTAGATGATAATTTTATAGAGAATCTTTCTTCTCTGGAGAATTTGTTTCAACTTATAATGTTGTCTGTAGAAAATAATTGTTTTTCTGCAAATTATGATTTTTCTTATTTTTCTGAAAAATTAGGATTTGATTTTTACGCTGGGAGTAATCCTCGGGATGATTGCTAATTAATTTTCGTTAAAAAAATATGCAAGGAACAACTCCCGCCCTGTGAAATTTTCTTTAAACTCTTCCATTCGTTTATTTAAAAATTTCAGAAGATGTTCGGGGTTTGTGGGTCGCATCAAAGATGCTCTCCGTGGCACGAAAATTCGTTGAATTTTGTACCAAACCTGTGTACACACTTATTGTGTGCCCCATGGGTTGACAAATCATGTTCTAAGAAAAATAATATTCAACAAAGTTGAATATTAATATGCAAGGGACAGGATTTGCTAAAGCCGATAAATCGGAAGCTCGTCCACGCTGTGACTTCGTTTAAACCAGCGTCATTGTCTTATTGACAATTAAATCTCGTTTGAATTTTTGAACC
>Ga0075122_10001044_pt1 | contig 20533 bp, 35 predicted proteins | sample AntAceMetag02UKB_FD_69790 | JGI IMG/M metagenome (GOLD analysis project Ga0075122, IMG submission 69790) | Saline lake microbial communities from Ace Lake, Antarctica - Antarctic Ace Lake Metagenome 02UKB | ecosystem: Environmental > Aquatic > Non-marine Saline and Alkaline > Saline | place...
CTTCATTCCTTTATCATATTTTTCAGATAGCATTTTATGTCTTTTTTCATCAATTTCACGTGTGTAATATTTTCCCTTTTTAATTCTTTTAAAATATCTTAAATGAGTTATATCTTTTGCGGCTTCAAATCCTTGAGCTATTTCTTCTAATATTTCTTTCCATTTCCAACATTCATTATTTTTTCTTTTTTTATCATATAAATCACCTGGGCAACCTGATACATTGCTTTTTAAATCTCTAATAGCTGGTGGAATAATATCACAAAGATAATCATCAAAAGACCATAAATCACGATATGAATATCCGTATTTACATCTACCATAGTAATGTTTTATTAAATTAAACATATTTTTTATTTTTATTATAACGATTGTATTATTTGATTATATACTTCTTGTATATTATTTTTAATTTGTTTATCGGTTATTCTAATAACATTATAACCACATTTTTTGAGATAGGCATCTTGGCTTTTATCTCTTATTCTGTTTTTTTTCATAGTATGCCAATATTCACCATCCCATTGAATAATTGTTTTTTTATCTTTTAACAAGATATCTACTAAGAATTTATCAAACATTAAAACTTGTTCATTAAAATCTATTTCCAAATCCTGTAAAATTTTTCTACCCCTCAATTCTAATTTATTTAATCCCTTTTTATTTAATTGTTTTAATATTGAAATTATTCCTTGTTTTCTTAAAGATATTTTATCTTTATATTGACAAATAGATGAACAATATTTTTTCCCATTTTTTATTCCACTTTGATTAACATAAAAGTCTTTATTGCAAATTTTACATTTTATATATTTACCATTTCTTAATGTATTTCTAATTTTTATTCTAACTTTTTTTGATATTTGTCTTTTTTCAAAACATTTTCTACAACAATATTTTCCGTTGTCTTTTTTAATTACATATTTATAAACTTTAAATTTTTTATTACAGGTTAGACATTTTTGAAAAAATATATATTTTTTATGGTTTTTTATACGATCTTTTTTGTTATTTTTATAGAATTTTTTAAGAGATATTTTATTAGTATTACCTATTTTATTTTTGGTTTTTTCTGAACATTTTTTTCCTAAATTAATTTTATGACCTTTTAGAAATTGTCCTTTTTTATTTCTTTTAAACATGTTCTTTGTATTGATTTTTGGCAGAACCGACAGGATTCGAACCTGCAACGAGTGGGTTTGGAAGCCACTGCTCTATCCAGTTGGAGCTACGGTTCCATTAAATATACCACTTGAACCACTTTCGAAGTAGTCTTCTTAACCAATTAACTTTTTTTCTTTTTTTATACATTTGGAGTTAGCCAATAGAATCTCCATAAAAGTTTATGTGTTATCCATTCGCCTTTTTTATCTTTTAAATCCCAAAAAAGTGTTTCATCGAACAATTTAGCATAAGCAAATCTCCATATTCGTATTATTTTTTCTGATTGTATTTTTTTCATAATGCACTAGAGGTAGGATTCGAACCCACAACTTCCAAGTTAACAGCTTGGTTTTCTACCAATTGAAATACTCTAGTATTTTGAAAATTGATATTTTGTAGCACATTTTCTTGAACAAAAAATTTTTCCCATTACATTATTTTTTAATCTATTTCTATAGCTATTTCCTTTAACAATAAAGATATTTACACATTGAGGACATATGCATTTAATTCTATAATATTTAATACTTTCTGCACCATGATATTTGTCATGGTCTTCTCTTGAAAATAACTTTAGATTTTTAAATTTATTGTCTCTTTTATCTTTATTCTTATGATGTAGGATTTCGTTTTCCCTGGGCAATTTCCTAGTATTCTGCCACCAGACTAATGTGTGTTCATAACAATATCTTCCCCTGTATTTTTTTCCTGGATAATCATTGGGAGCTATTACAAGTTCATATTCACCATTTTTCATATGTCTTTGTGTGTTTTATTTTGGATCAACATAACTTCTTTCGCCACATTCTTTACACACCCAAAGTGTTTTTTCTTCCCATTCGTGTTTACATTTTCTTGGATCAATTCCAGATTGTAGTTGTCTAACTTCAAGGTATAAATCACTTCTAGATAGCGTTTTAGCCTTCTCAAGCCATTCAGAACAGTTTTCTTTATTAACAACTGGTAAAATTTGACGTAGTGTTGTCCAATATATTTTTGAGAGTTCATTTTGATCTATACCAAATTCCTCACAAAATGTCTTGTATATCTGAATTAAATAATATGCTTTTCTTCTATCAAACTGTAGTTCTGGAGAGGCTAAGTAGGATTCAAATGTTTCATAGCCACCTTCTCCTAAAAAATGATAAAGATTTTTTTCTTTTATTTCGTTGAGTCTTTGTCCTATTAAAACAAATGCTCCTGCAGCTGTGTTTTTTAATTCTATTATTTCTTGATGTATTTGAAATGCTTTTTTTGAGTTTTGTTGTAAGATTATTTTTTTAGACATTATTTCAATTTTATATCAATTATTTTATAAGTCAATAGTAAATATGCACATTGTGCATATCTCATCGTTATCTAATTTCTTTTATTCTGTGCGTAATAGCTAAACAAAATCTTTCAATACATTGTACAAAAGCATCTACATTTTTCGATTCATTTTTTAATAATATAATTTTTTGTACTCCCTCTTTCTGTATTTGAGATAACTGTCTTTTAAAACTATCAATTGTTACTTTTTTATTTTCTTTAATTATTTTTTCGTAAATATCTTGTTCTTCGCTACTTAATTGAGCCTTAAGCCAATCTGCTTTTGATTCATATTCTGCTTTTAACTGTAATAGTTTATATATTAAACTTGAAAGCATAGCTTCTTTTTCTATTAGAATTTTTGAATCCCATGCAAGAAAACCACCACCATCATCTTCTGGTGTTTTTTTGGGACCTTCTATTAATCTATCTATTATATAAGAAGTTGATGTTAATATCTTTTTATTAGATTGAGGTTGTTTTTTAATAAAGCTTTCTTTAGCTTTCTTAAATTCATTTAATGATTGTTCCATATTTATTTTTTATTTGGATTATTATTATGCACAAACTCAATTAATGCATCTCCTAATATTCTAAATGCCTTTCTAGTTTTAGTTCCAACATCTATTGCCTTTAGCTTTTTAGTTTCTATTAGGTATTTTATGTGCCTTTTATCCTTAACTGGAAAAATTCCCCTTTGCCCCAATCTTGATATATCAGCTATAGTATACCATCGATTATGATTTATTGTTTTGTGATTTATTATTTTTGGTCTCACTTTTTTATTTTAAATTCAAGCCATTATTAACTTAAAATATCTATTTTTGATTAAATTCAAATAATGGCTTGTATCGTTTAGTTTTCTATTTGTTAGAATGGCTTATCAAAGTCGCCAATGTTCTGTTCTTCATTGCCTTCATTTTCATCTTTGTTTATAACAGGAATTTCTTCTTTGTTTTCTCCATCATCTTTTTTATAAATGCTCCATTCTTTCCAGAATAATCCACCTTCTTTATATTCTCCTGCTGTGCTTTCAGCTCCACATTTCAAACATTTTCTTTTAATGTATGTAAACATTCCATCTTTTGTTTTTGCTTTATTACTAGCCCATACAATATTAGTTCCCTTACATAATCCACAATAATCTGGTTGGGTAAAAAATGTTGCTTTGGCAATAGTTTCTTTTTCATCCTTACCTTCACATATTACTTCAAGAATAGCATTACCTAAATTTTTTTTAACTACGATTTTCATTTTTTTTATTTAATTAGTTTATTTTGTTTTGATGTCGACCTTTTGCTGTTTTTCCCATTTTTAGTTTTTTCCTTTTTTGCTTTTTCTTTCTTGGCTTTTTCTTTTTTTGCTTTTTCTTTCTCTATTTTTTCTTGTTTTATTTTTTCTTGCTTTGCTTTTTCTTGTTTTGCCTTTTCTTTTTTTTGTATTTCTATTTGTTTGATTCTAAATTCTGATTGTATAACTAAAGGATAATCCTTTTGGAATGGTTTGGTGTTTGGATTTTCTTCTAACCAAGTTTGATAAGCTATCTGAAATAAATCATATCTATTAGGAATTTCTGTGAATTTGTAACCATTTTTATTTCTTTTATATCCTAGTTGTAGTATAGCAAGCCTTCTATTTGCCCATTCTTCATCTGTAATACCTAATGCTTTGTAATCTATATCTGCATTGCCATAGGCTGAAACTTGAATAGTCATGTCTTTATATATTGATTTGCTTGTTTTTATATCTATTATCCATATTTGGCGGACACCATCTTTAACAAATCCTATTGCGAAAATTCTATCTAGTGTTCCAGCATATTGTTCTTTTGATTTTTCATGACTAAATACAGTCATTTCATTTGCTAATAATATTGGTTCTTCTTTATCTATATAATCAACATATGAATTAATAGCTTCTATCTCTTCGGCAGTTAGCTCTTCCATTTCCCCACTTATTTTATTTTCATATTTATCATTTATTTTTATTCCAATTCCACTATCAATATCTTCGGTTGCTTGATGAACCTTATCGCCTCTCACACCAGCTTCTTTTCTAATTCTTTCTGCTTCAGATAATCCCTTATCAGCTATCCATTTAATAAGATATGGACTCGTATACCAATATGATTTAATCCAAGTTACAGATGGAATAAATTCATAAGAACCAGGTAGCCCAGTTTTTTTATCTATAACAAGACGAGCATACCACCTTTCGTCATTTGTTGTAATTCTGATAATTTTTTGTCCATTCTGGACAACAACTTCTTTAAATTCTTTTTTCATATTTTTTTATTTTTTTATTTTTTTTATTTTAATAGATATAATTCCTTTTAATTCTTGTATTCTCTTTTTAGCTTTGTCAATAAGTCCCTGTGGATAGTAACCCCATCCCTCTGACCACGCCTTGTTGTTTTCGAGCTCACATACTTCATTTTTAAAATGTCCATCAAGATATATTAAACAAATCATACTCTTTGATGTGCCTACAAATTCAAATTTATCATTTATATAAGATCCATCACCAACATCTTTTTTATTATAATGAGTTTTAGCTCTTGCTACTCTTGTAACAATATCACCTTTTTTAAATTTTTTTATATTCATATTTTTAGTTTATTTGTTTAATATTTCTAATGATTCAATAAAACCAATAAGAGCTTTTGCTTTACTCATATATTCTATTTCATTTTGATTTCGACTATGACTCACCCTACTTGATGCTTCATCTTCAATCTCAAAAAATCTGTTAGTTAATTCATTAAATTCTTTTGTTTTTTCTAATAGTTTTGTAATATATTCTTTATTCATGTTTATATTTTTAGTTGATTTTTATTTTCTTTTTTTTCTTCCATTTCTTCATTGTCTGTATTTTCTATCAATGCTATCTCAAAATCATCTATTAGTTTTTTTAGTTGTTCTTTCTTATCTCTTGCTGTGGATAATCCATCTATAAATGCATATAATATTGTTTTCGCTAGTTTTGATTTTTCCATATTTAATATATGTTTTTATTATTATTTTGTCTCGTTTTTCTCTTTCTCTTTTTTCCAAAGCTCTCCAATCTCTTTGATTTTTTTACCTTCTTTCATTTTGTTTGAAAGAAATTTATGCCATGTTATCTTTTCTTCTGTATCTTTTTCTTCTATTTCTTCTTTAGTATTTTCAGTATTTTTTGTTGTGATTGGAGCAGGTGTTTCTGTTTCTTCTACTTTATTTTTATCTTCTTCTATTTCTTTTTCAAGTAGTTCAACAAAGTTCTCCCAAAGTTCTTTGACTAAATTTTCTGTATTGTTATTTCTTGTTAATAATCTATATCTTTCTTTACATCCAATAACGGCATTAGATTTTTTAAATACTTTTTCAATTATTTCTAAATTCATTTTTTTTGTTTTTTTTAATTATTTTTTTTATTTCTCGACCTTTATAAGAATTTTTCAATATATTTTAATTTATTTTTTTTTAATGTTATTTGTTGTAAGTGATATTGCCAATATATTTTTCCATCTATTTTTATTTTTGCGTCATATCTTTTTCCATTATTGATATCAGGATGCTCTCCCCAAAATGCCCTAGCAAATTCATTGTTAAATAAAATAGAATAATGATGATCATCTTTTATAAACCTTTCCCAATCTTCATTACTCCAAGTTAGTTTTATGTTTAAGCCCAATGCGAGTTCAAAGCCAAAGTGTTTCCATCCATTTTTAAGAGCTACTCCCATCGCTTGTTTTAAAATCTCTATGTCTGTCATTTTTATAAAAATTTTTCCATTTTTTCTTCTGTTTTCTCTGTTGCTTTTTTGAGTATTTGTTTGTTTTTCATAAATCGATATTTGACCCACTTACCATATAGTTTTATATTATATATATAAAAAAGTTCTATGATAATATTCTATTATCTATTATATGCTTTTAAATACTTATGTCAACCCTTTTCCTGTGGATAACTTTTAAAGATATGCACCAGAGTGCACTGGGTTGACAGATAAAAAATATGAAAAAAAACGAAGAAGTAACATTGCCAAAGGGCAAAACAAGATCTCCATTTCTTAATAGAAAACTTTTAGATGAGTATGTTAAAATATATATGCTTTATTTCTTTTTGAATTATGAGTGGTTTGAAATTACCGAGTATATGGATGTTTCACGAGCAAAGATTAAATATGCTATTAAGTGGGTTAGTAAGAATTTCTTAAAGATACCAGCAAAAGAATTATTTAATGGTGCTATTTATTCAATTAAACGAAGAATAAAACATAATACAGAGCTTTATAATACAGAAAGAAAAAAGGATAAACCATCCATCAGATCTGTTGTTGAGCTTAATAGAGAAATAAGAGAGGACACTCGTGATCTTAATAGACTTCAATCTGTTTATCAAGATAGCTATGGTAAGATAGATGTAAGTCTAGATGCACAAGCAGTTCTTAAATTAATTACTGGTGATAAATTTCCCCCAACACCAGAAGAACCAGAAACACCAAAAACACCAGAAACATCAAATACAAAGGATAAAAAATAATGCCAACTGGTTGTTATATAAGAACAAGAAAATATAGGCAGGAAGTTAGTGATAGAAATAAAAAATTGGGGATTAAACCGCCTAGTACATTGGGATTACATTGGGTATTATCAGAAGAATCAAAAAAGAAAATAAGTGATGGTCATAAGGGCAAAAAATTTTCAGAAGAACATAAAAAGAGAATATCTGAAGGAATAAAAAGACATTTGCCAAGGACGGCGTTTAAAAAGGGACATGAGATGCCTTTAGAATGGAGACAAAAGATTTCCAAGAGTTCGAAGGGAAACAAAAGATGTGTTGGAAGAATTCCATGGAATCGAAATCTAATTGGCTATAAGGCGGGAAAGGAACATTGGAATTGGAAGGGAGGAAGGGGAAAAAAATATAAACATATAGACACCCAGACATTTCGTTATAAAGAATGGCGAAAAATGGTTTTTGAAAGAGATAAATATAAATGTCAAATGTGTGGGAAAACAAAATGTTATTTAGAACCACACCATAAAAAGTCGTGGACATATTATCCAAAGTTAAGGTATAAAGTTAGTAATGGCATTGCTCTATGTAGAGATTGTCATGAATTAACTTTTAAAAAAAACTATTCCATTTACACATGAGCAAATCAAAGTCGTAGCAAAGGCTAGGAATAATTTTACTTATTTTGTAAAAGAAATAGGTTCTAAATCAATTTCGAATTTTGTAATGGGCGAGTATGTTGAAGAAGCTTGTCGTTTTTTATCTAAGAGTAAAAAAACCATTAGATTAGCTTTTCGTTCAGGAATGAAAAGTCAGCTTATCCATCTTTTTTTGATGTATAAAATAATGTTTGAAGGTATTAATGATAATATAGATATGCATTATTTTAGCTATAAAGAGGATTTAGCTGGACTTCATATTAGAGAAGTCAAACGAATGATTGCAGATAATCCATATTTTGAAGAAATAATAGATTTGAAATCAAGAGCAGATAGTATTGGTGAATTTACTTGGGATAGAAGACATATTATTTCAATTAGACCTAGAGGAATCATATCAGCAACTCGTGGACTTAAAGGAAATGTGCTTATTTGTGATGACATCTTATCTGATCCTGCACAACCAATTTTACCTAATCTTATTTTTAAAGTTAATGATTTATTTAAATCTGTTATATTAGAAAGTATTAAGCCAGGTGGTGAAATTCATGTAGTTGGTAGCCCTATTTCTCGTGTAGATTTATATTTCGATCCAGAGTTAAGAAATGAGTTTAAATTTATGGGAACACCATCAATCATTGATAAGGGAACTCCCAAAGAGAGATCAGCATGGCCAGAATTTATAAGTTTGGAAGAATTAAAGGCAAAAGAAAAATCAAGAGGACCGAGAGTTTTTGAAAGAGAATTTCAAATTTCACCATATTATTCTGAAGACTCATTCTTTAAGAAAGATTATTTAAGAAAAAATGTTATAAATTCAAATTTATCTAATACAGACATTAGAACTGGATATTTGACAGCTAAAAAGGTAATAGCTGGATTTGATGTTGGCAAGAAAAGACATCCAAGTTTGTTAGTAGTTTTTGAATTAAATGGAACAAAAGCCAAAATGATTCATTTTAAATTTATGGATAAATGGGCTTATTTTTCTGGAAAAGATGAATGGGATCTAACTCATCCAACACAGCTAGAATATTTAAAAGAAGCTATTAAGGCTTTTAATATTGATGAACTTTATTACGATAATACTCGTGGCGAATTTGAAGCAGCAATGGATCAAGGATTAATTCCACCAACAATGATTCCCATTGTTTCAACTCATCGTATCAAAGAAGCCAATGCAACAGCATTTGATAAATCAGTAATGAATAGAGAAATGGAGATTATAGATGATGATCGCCTAATAACTTCAATAACTCAAGTGACAAAAGAACTTTTTGCGATAGAAGATAAATATGGAAACCATGGTGAAGGATTTACTAGTATTGCTTTATGTTTTAATGGAATAAATAAAATATTTATGAGTGGAACACAAGAAAAGTCAATTACGGCTGGTGGTATATCTGTATTTGATACTGCTAAAATTCCTAAGGGATTTTAAAAGTTATCCACATTGGTTGGTGTTGACAAATATCTATTTAAAATATAAGATTGAAATATGAAAATATTAAAAGAATTTAAAAACTTAATTCCAAAGATTACAGATGAAGAATATAGTCAGTTAGAAGAAAGTATTATTAAAGAAGGTTGTCGAGATGCTTTGGTAGTTTGGAATGATATTTTACTTGATGGACATAACCGTTTAGAAATTTGTAAAAAAAATAATATAGAATTTGAAACAAAAGAAATCCAACTTGATAATGAAAATGAAGCTAAGGCATGGATAATCAAGAACCAGTTTGGTAGAAGGAATTTATCTAAATATGATAGAAGTTTATTGGCATTAGAATTAGAAGAGTTATATAAAAAAGAAGCTAAAGAAAGACAAGCAATGGGTGGTAAGGGGGAAGTTGTGCCAATGTTGGCACAAGTTAAAACCAGAGATAAACTTGCCAAAGAGGCTGGCATTTCGCATGGCACATTAGATAAAGTAAAGATTATTAAAGAACAAGCAACAGACAAACAAAGGGCAGAATTGAAAAAGGGTGATACAACTATTAATGCTATTTATAATAAAGTTAAACGAAAAAAACTTACAGAAAAACTTGAAACACAAGAATTACCAAAAGGAAAATATAATATAATATATGCCGATCCTGCTTGGAAATATTGGGAAGGTGGAAATAAAAATCAATCACTGCATTATTCTACTTCATCTATAGAATCAATAAAAGATTTACCAGTTGCTGATTTAGCAGATGAAAACTGTATTCTATTCATGTGGGCTACATGGGTTATATTACCAGAAGCATTAAAAGTAATAGAAGCATGGGGTTTTAAATATTCAACGGTTGGATTTACTTGGGTTAAAAGTAAAAAAGATGGAACTGGTTTCGCTTTCGGTTGTGGTAGTTGGACAAGAGCCAATACTGAGTTTTGTCTAATAGCTACCAAGGGAAGTATTCCAAGAAAAGATGCTTCTATTTCGCAAATAATATATGAACCTAAAAGAGAACATTCTAGAAAGCCAGATATAGTTCGAGATAAGATAATACAATTAGTTGGTGATTTACCACGAATAGAATTATTTGCAAGAACCAAATCAAAGGGTTGGAGTATATGGGGAAGTAAAAATGAATCAAATAAATTCACAAAGTAACCATTATACAACTTGGGATAAGAGTTTGAAAAAAGGTAAAATCACAGAACAAATTTTTAAAGAAGATTTTGCTGATTATTTAAATATAGGATTTATAGATATTTCAGAAAATAAAGAATGGCAAAAAGTTGGTGTAGATTTATTAGCTGAATGCATGAATGGTATTGATATTAAATCATATAATGATAATAACTATATTACATTAGAAGAAATGTCTATTATTGAAGCAGAAAAAACTGGTTGGATTTATACTTCCAAGGCTAATTATTTTGCATTTGTTTCTAAACGCACAAGGACAATATTGATTTTAAAAAATAATAATGATTTTAAAAATTGGTGGCAAAATAATAAAAATAGATTTGAACTAAAGCAAAACGAGACGAGGAGAAATGATAAAACATGGCATAGTAGTTATAGAAATATTCCATTAAAAGAATTGAATATTGCTTGGTATAAAAAGAATAGGGGATAAAAAAATTAGTATGCACACTGGTGCATAAGAATTAATTTAAAAAGCACATTATTTTTTATGATGTGTTTTTTAATAATTTCAAATCTCTACTCATATCTTTTCTTATTTTTTTGCATTTTCGTTTGTTTTCGCACTCATCACAATTATCATCTGTTGTGTGTTTGATATGCCAAGTTTCAGTTTCATCATCCCATTCAGGAGTAATATTTTCTAGAGCAAAACATTTTTTTATTTTATTTTTATTCATATATTTTTTGATGATTTTATTTTTTTATATTTTATTAGTTTCCACAACAGTTTATTCCACCAAGATACTTTTACATCAAATACAGTCAAATAAGCATCTGATATCATATCAAATACTTCTTCTTTGTTTCTGCCTTGAGTAATTATTGTTCCTTTTTTATTTGGCGTTTTGCCAATAACAACATATCCCTCTTCAACTTTTTTGATTTCAAAATTGTATTTTCCTGTTATTTTCATAGTGCGAAAGGTAGGATTCGAACCTACAACCTACTGTATGTAACACAGTTGCTCTGCCATTGAGCTACTCTCGCTTATTGAAAATCTCGATATTTTACTTTAGTTATTATTCTATCACCCCTACGAGTTCTCATTTCTGTTTTTGGTCTTGCTACTATTCCTTCTGCAGTAAAATCTCCCCATTGTGATTTAAAACCTTTTTTAGTCATTTCAATAGCTTCTTCTAATGTCCCATGTCCTATGATTGGGACTATTTTTATTCCAAATTTATTAGCAATATCTTCTACATTATGTCTTTCAAGATATAAACCATTAATTGCTACATCGAATAAAACAAAATCAACTCCATCTGGAATATAATTTCCTCCACCTTTTTGGATTTTAGCTCCATATCCTTCGCCATAAAAAATAACATCCAATTCTGGTTCTAGTGGAAATATTTCAGCAAACTTTTGACGAGGTTCCATTCTCTTAAATAACTCATCTAACTTCATAGTCAAAGGAACTGGAAGTTGAGCATTGTCAGAACGACCGCCAAAGACAACTTCTTTCCCGTCCCACATTATTCTGATATTTGTTCCATCAATCTTTTCTGTGAATACCCATTGGTTATCTTTAAGGTATTTTAACTCAGGAGTAGACCAATCGCCAATGATGAATTTCTTATCTCCTGCCATATTGCGTTTAAATAATGATAATATTTTGTGATATTTGTTTGATTGTTTCATATTTTTTATTTTAGTAATTCTTTATTCTTGTAGATGTTGCCGATTATTTTACCACCAATCTCGTTATACTTAAATAGATTGATTACTCCATTATAAATGGTTTTTTTAGAATTAAAATAAAGTTTATATTCTAGGCTATCTGGACAATAATCAATAAAGGCTATTTCTTTTGTTTTATGCTTGCTACCAATTCTTTTGCTTGAATAACTTATAATATCTCCTTCATATATCTCTTTCTTATTTATATCTTTTTTTCCTATGTATTGCATTAGAATGAATCCATATTTACCTCTAGCCATTTCATAAAAACTTACATCACATCTTTCCATATTATTAAAAGTTATCATGCATTTATTTTCTTTATCCCAAGCCCTATATTTTGTTTTTCTTTGTTTCATATATTTATTTTATTAAATGTTGGAATATTAAGAATCGAACTTAAATCTCTACAGTATCAGAGTAGCGTTCTACCATTGAACTATATTCCATTACAGTGTCCTCAATAGGACTCGAACCTACAATCTACTCCTTAGAAGGGAGTTGCTTTATCCATTTAAGCTATAAGGACATGTACCCCACCATGTGCTCTGTCCGAACTGAGCTACGGGGGTATTAGTATATGATAACATGGTAAATAACATACAACCATCCAAAAATTCCATGGATAATACACCAAAATATTGAATGATTTACTGACCAAGAAAGAATAATTGCAATAACTGTTCCTATTCCTATTCCTGAACTTGTTGTTTCTTTACTCATAGCACCCTCAGTAGGATTCGAACCTACACGAACTAGTTTCGAAGACTAGTGCTCTGTCCAATTGAGCTATAAGGGTATGGTGGGAATAGAAGGAATCGAACCTACATAATCTGGTTAAGAGCCAGGTGTTCTGCCACTGAACTATATTCCCTTATTCTACTTTTTCAACCTTGTCTATGTATTTTTCATCTTGACTAAATGTAATTGCTGTTACATTTTCTTTATCAGGAGAATAAATACTTATATATGTCCATCTAAGAATATATATTCCGAATAATAGCCATATTTTAAATAATAACCAATATAATATTTTCATAGTACTGCGAGAGGGATTCGAACCCCCAATACACTGGACCTAAACCAGTTGCCTCTGCCAATTGGGCTACCGCAGCTTAATTGTCTAATCCTTTGTATATTACTATTACTAGTGCAATAAATAACACTGGAATTATCCAAACTGGAGAAGTAATAGCTAATATAATAGCTGAAATGAGTCGTAATATTTTTTTCATAGTACTGGAGACAAGATTCGAACTTGTAAAATCATAATTTTGAGTTATGAATGTCTGCCGATTGCATCACTCCAGCTTTAAATTCTTTTTTTGGCTTTGATTTTTTTCTTAAATTCTTTTTTAACTTTGATTCTTTTCGATTTATCCATGCCTCTGAATCAAATAAATTTACTCCATCAATAACTTCTTGGTTTGTTCTCATCTTTCTTGCTAATTTTATTTTTTGTTTATGTGTTTTTTTCATAGTACCGAAGATAGGAGTCGAACCTATAGTACAACGATTTTAAGTCGCTGATGTTTACCAATTACATCACTTCGGCTTTTTTTCTTGCATAATATTCTCTTTTTTGTTTTCTTACTTTTTCTATATTTTCTTTCCGATAAATTTTATTTCTTTGTAATATTTTTTCTTTATTTTTTTTATAATATTTTTTATGCCATTTTTTTAATTTTTCTTTGTTGTTTCTATAATATTTTCTTTTTGCTTTATTTATTTTTTCTCTATTTTCTTTACGATATTTAATAGCATATTTTTTCATTTTTGTAAGCATCTTTTTCCTATTTTTTTTGTAATATTTCATAGTAATAGCACTATGTGTTTTTCGATAGTTTTTATAATTAATTAACCATTTTATTTGTGTTTCTGACACATTAAATAAATTAGCTAAATATCTAATACTAGTAAATGTTCCATCATAAAATTCTAGTACTTCTTCTTTTTCTCCTCTATCTAATTTTTTTATCATATTTATTCTTTACTGTTTTTTGTTACTTTAAATAAGTTTTATTGTTTATAATATCACAAATTCCTTGTCTTGAAATTCCATATTTTTTACCTATCTTTCTATAATTAGTTTTTGTTTTGAGGTATTCATTCCTTATTTTATTAGCAATTTTATAAGTTAATTTTCTATGAAGAGAAATATCACCTTTTTGAAATCCAATATCTTTAAGATGTGTAATTCTGCCCTTTTTTATAGCATCGATTGAATTATCTCTATGACTACCAATAAATAAATGATCTGGATTAACACATATTCTATTGTCACATTTATGACAAACTAATTTTCCATATGGTATTTTTCCATTTGTTAATATCCATGCCATTCTATGAGTACTTATTACTTTATTCTTATATTTAAAAGCACCATAACCATTACCTCGATTTGCACCAAGCCATGTCCAACATTTTTTTGTTTTATGAACTTTATTCCAAAATCTTTTCATAATAAAAGATTATCAAATATAGTTCATCTTGTCAAGGTCAGAATGAGGTGATTCGAACACCCAACCTCTCGGACCCAAACCGAGTGCTCTACCGTTGAGCTACATTCTGATATAGTTTTTTAATTTCTTTATCTTGTTCTATTCTAAAGAAGTACTTTCTTCGAATTAGACTTTTCTGTTTTCGAATATATTTTCTTATGCTTTTTGGAAGTTTTTTTCTCATATATTTTTTCTATGTCTAATGGAATACATCTCTTATAAGATACTTCCATCTCATTTTCTTGCAACATTTTAAGATTTCTTTTGCAATCTTTTCTAGTTTCGTATCCGTGAGAAAAAACTAAATTATCAGTTCCTCTTTCATTTCTTTCAAAATCAATTATTGTATATAATACTGTATGTAATGCATTCATTGGTTTGGTGCAAATAACAAATCTATTATCACATGCTTGAACCGTGTATCTTTGTTTTTCTTCTTTAAATTTTATTTTATTTCCTACTTTTATCTTCATTTTCAAATATTATTTGTATTTTTTTAGCTATAATTTTCTCATATCCCTTTTCCATTTTGAGAACTTGGTCATGTGCTCCATTCTCTATTAATCTTTTATTGTTTTCTGGAATAGACGAAATAGCAATAATATATTTAAACTTATCTTTATAATTTCTTAGAAACCAAGTTCCATTTCCATCTGGTAAATCATGGTCGATTAAAAGTATATCATAATGATTTTCTGGTTGTTTGGAAAGATTTTTCTGTACTTTAAGTAATTCAACTATTCTATATGCGGATTTTAAATCTGGAACGACAGATACTAAATCGATATGTTCTGGAGACCTATCAGGTAATGCTGATAATATCTTTTGAACCATATAATGATTATCCTCGATGATTAATATCCTCATAACAATTTAGACAAAACTTCTTTTTCGTTAAGTTTGTCAGTTAAAAATATTTTGCTTTTCCAACCGTATTTTTTAAAATGTCTAGATCTTATATCAACATAATTGGGTTTATGATGATATGTATTTGCTACTTCTATTAAAATCTTTTCATTAAGATGTATAAAATCTGGATTCTTTCCACCTATCCAAAAATCTCCGTCACCTACATATTTATACGGAAGATTATATTTATCGATCATAGAAATCATTTGAGTTTCTAGTGAAGTTGGTCGTTTTCTTAAACCCTTAAGTATTTTACGTCCTACCCTTTCTTTGTATTCATTATCTTTCCATCTCATAATTAGAGATTTACTAATGTTTTCTTTATGTGTTTTAGTACATTTTCTTCCAGTCAAAGATAATCTTATTTTATCTCCCCAAGTAATCTGTTTACCTTTTTTAGTTTTACTCATTTTCAATATAGTTTCTGAGGTATGTTTCTTATTAGTCATTCCAGATTTGTGTCCCTTCTGAAAACCTACATTCTTACCCTTTCTTCCTTTAATCTGATTTTTTCTATATTTTGGATTTTTCCACAATTCCGTGATCGATCTCTTGATTTTGTTTTTACATTTGTCATCCATTATTAATATTTTCATATATTCTTATTTTTATTCATAAATTGTCCAATACCATACAATAAGGCTTCATATGTATCTCTCCATTCATTAATCAATTTAGATGATGGTATTCTCATTATTTCTTTATTGTTTTTAGTAACTGTAAATGCCCATTCGTTTTTTTCACAATCGTGTTCATCTTCACAATTGGCATCTTTCCCGTGTTTAGGACATAATGTTGCCTCATATCCAAAATAAAAGGAATATTGACCACATTCTAATCCAGCATAATCATCAGAACAATATACATCTACCATTGTTTTCTCTTTAATATTTTTTTCTGCTCTGAGAGTATTTAACTCTATTTCTAATGATTTAATTTTTTCTTCTTTTTTATTCATATTTTTTTATTATTTATTGTGAGGATAGAGGGATTCGAACCCCCGACGGTCTCCTTAAAAGGGAGCTACTCTAGCCAGACTGAGTTATATCCCCATGTGAACATGTGTGCATATTGTTTCAAGGGTAGGATTCGAACCTACAATCTTCTGAATCAAAACCAGACGGCTTACCATTTGCCCACCCTGAAATAATGAGCTAACGAGAGGAGTCGAACCCCTGTCAATGGTTTACAAAACCACCGCTCTGCCAATTGAGCTACATTAGCTTATGTGTTAGCTACCCTATGGGAATGAGAATTATGGAAAGGCTGGCTTTTTAATTCCCAAAGGAATTATACCTGCCGAAGCAGACCCCAATAATTCTCTATCCCTAAACCTGCGAGAGTACTCTGGGGGGAATAAATCCCCATAGGAAAGCTAACTTGTTAATGTGTCGTATCTTGGAATCGAACCAAGTCGCAACGGGCTTCAACCGAATGCTCTACCAGTGAGCTAATACGACTTATTGTGGGTTAGATAGGAGTCGAACCTACGGAGCCCTTTCGGACAACAGTTTTACAGACTGCTCTCACCCCCTATGAGGATACTAACCCATTGTTGCGGGAGCGATGGGATTCGAACCCACGATCTTCTGCGTGACAGGCAGACGCTTTAAGCCAAACTAAGCTACACCCCCATTGTTGTATGCTCGGTAGGATTCGAACCTACGATTACTGAGGTATAAGCTCAGCACTTTGCCACTAAGTTACGAGCATATGGGGTGATAGACGGAATTCGAATCCGTATCTACAGGGGCCACTACCCTGTGCTTTATCCAGTTAAGCTACTATCACAGAGATCATGACGGGATTCGAACCCGTGTGTATAGTTTTGCAGACTATCGCCTAACCACTTGGCTACATGATCTATAAGAGTTGGTGAGGATTCCCGTTATTCCACCCCACAATGATCGTCATCTTAGTCAGGCTATTCTTGCGAGTAAGCCCATCCATAAAGGATGTTAATCGACTAATGCGTTACTTTTAAAAAATCTATTCATCTTAAGACTTAAAGATTTTTAACGTCTATTTTGCCACAACTCTTGTGGACCGAGTGGGAATCGAACCCACCGCATAAAAGGTGCAAACCTTCATCGCCTGCCTTGGTACATGTCAGCCCATTTTTAACATTACTTGCGGAAGGAGAGGGAGTCGAACCCACAAGGCTTACGCTCGCTTCTTTTCAAGAGAAGTTCCGTCACCAATCGGATTGTCCTTCCTTTTTTTTATTATAATTTATTTTATTACCAACTATATCTTTAGCCAATCGCCACAACATAGAGCCAATCTCTATTTTTCTATCTGCTGACATTTTTTTGAATATTTTATCTTGAATTTCTTGGCTTTTGTTTTTTGTTTTTTTATTCATCTATTTGCGGAGGAACTGGGATTCGAACCCAGAGGGCTGTTACACCGTGGCAACTTAGCAAGCTGCTGCAATACCATTATGCGATTCCTCCCAAAAATGTTTTTAATAATATTGGTTTATAGTTGCTATGTTCTAAACATACTTCTTTATGGTAGTTTGGGTCAAAAAAGTCACAATACTCATCTGCTCTATGTAAGTTTCCATGAGAATGTCCATGTATATTTATATCATATTTATCCTCTGGTATTTGTGGTTTATGAGAAAATAGAATTTTCTTTCCAAAGTATTTAGCCGAAAAAGATTTACAAACAAATTCCCAACCATGATTGAAATACCAGGTGTTGGATTTGGAATCATGATTTCCGATAACAAGAATCCTTGAATGTAAATGAGCAGTTAATGCTATTAGTTTGTTATTAACTTCTTCATCATGTCCTAAACATATATCTCCTAAATGTATTAGTATATCGCCCGTGTTTAACATTGTTGTTAAGTGCTTAACAACCAATTCTTCAAAATTATGAGGTCTGTATCCAAGCTTTATTATATTAGCATGATTAAAGTGGGTATCACTAAGTAAAAAGATTTGCATAATTAAATGTTCATATATTTGAGCAAGAGATGGGAGTCGAACCCACAGTTTCTGGTTGGAAGCCAGGAGTTTTGCCATTAAAACTACTCTTGCTTATTTGATTTTAAAAACTTATATAAATCTTCTGCAGTATCTAGTTTAATTTCTTTGCCATTTTTATAATATGCCGTCATGTCTTTGTTCCCATCTCTTTCATAAAGCCACCAACTTATCCAATTATCTTTATCATTAAATATATCTTGTAAACAATCAAGTAATGCCATTAATATATCTACTGACATTTCTGGGACAAAATTACCATCTACCATTTCATCTAAAGCTTTACAGAATTTTAATTCTTTTTCTTGTTGTTTTCTAATAGCTTTTATTGTATTTTTGAATGTTTCTAATTTTATCATAGTTTTGTGACCCTACAGGGAATCGAACCCTGGTTTCTGGGTTGAAATCCCAGGTGCTTACCACTGGCAGATAGGGTCATAAAAAGGTATTAGTGTCTTTTATATCACTTTGGGCTATTTGTAATATTTTTTTTTCTTTATCAGTAAGTTGTGATAGATCTAATTTTCGCAATTCATCTCTTTATTTTTTCTTTGTGTTTTTTTGTTTGTTTGTATCCTTTTTTGGGCATATTGAGGATATATTTTAATGATATTATTTTTATAGAAAATATTTGAATGTCTAATGCTATCTATCCACTTCTGTTTTGGTTTAATGGCTTTTGGTCCAGTTTGTGCTCCAATTATTACCAGATTAACATCATAAGACAAATAACTTACATCGCCTAGTAATGGCTCAAACGATATGAAACGATAATTATTTTTTCTTTCTAAATAACTAATCTTATTTTGTGCTACTATTTTATTTTCAGTTCCGTCAATCGTAATACCTAACCAACAATTCTCTGGAAAATTAAACTCTGAATATCTTTTAGGATTCTTCGTTAAAAACTGAAAAGTATGTCTTGGATTATCTTTTGCCACCCTTATTACTTCTTCAATTATTTCTTTAGGTATCCAATCTCCAAATAAATCTGACATAGAACAAACAAATATTTTACTTGGTTTTTTAATTTTACTTGGCTCTCCTAATCTTTTAATAAATATTTGTGGTTCATTCCATTTTGGTATCCACTTAAATCTGTCATTCATTCTTTTGGCATAGCAATACCAACAAGCATTTTTGCAACCGACAACTATATTCCATGTTGCATCACACCATTCAATTTTAGTATTTGTATTCATTTTTTTTGTTCTATTTATTATGTGTTTTTAATTTTGTTATTAAATCATCTTTAATCTTCATTATATCATTTGGCTTAATAAAGTATTTGTATTTTTGAGCCAATAGTTCGTCTTTGGCAAAGATTTCTGAAACTACTTCTCCTATAGTTTTTTCTATAATTTCCTCTATTTTTTGTTCAAAATTAGAATTACTATATTTTTTTATTATATCATCGATAGCTTGATTATAAGCATCTGCCATATCATCGCCTGGACAACAATTAAACTTATCAGCTAATTCCCATCCTTCAGCTTCATGTATTTTCATTTTCTTTAACTCTTTTATATATCTTTTTTCTGTTGGGTGAGCATATTGGTCTTGTAGTTTTTCTTTTTGTTGTTTAAGAAGGTTTGAAATTTTATTTATTACATTAGCATTATAAATAGCTAACCAACTTTTATCAGTTTTATCGCTTTGTAATTGATATAATTTTTCTGCTTCAATACAGCTTTTAAGAATTTCTTTTTTCCAATTATTTTTTTGTATTTGTTTTTTATTCATAATTATTTTTGTTTAATATATTTAACTATTTTATTGGCAATCTCCCAAAGCATTTTTTGGTAATTTTTATCAATCCTAATATATTCTTTATCATCATCGTCTATGCTTATTTCAGTATTGAGGCATAATTCAATTATTCTTTTAATGTCTTTTTTCATAATTATTTAAGTAATTTGATTTCTTTTTTTAAATCTACTAATAATCTAATTGTATCATCTGTTCTAATCATAGTTTCTTGTTTTATAAAATCATCTATCACTTCTATTATTGATTGGCGTGTTTTAACCCTTACAAGAAGTTTATCAATCTTTTTATCAAGTTTTTTTAATTGTTCTAATTCTTTTTTATTCATTGTTATTTAAGTGATTTGATTTCTTTTAATGTCTTTATGGATTTCATATTAGGATAATTTTTTTCTTCGTCTATAAAA